>Ga0209536_100002431_pt1 | contig 30350 bp, 29 predicted proteins | sample DeeMarSeWOR28_12_FD_187461 | JGI IMG/M metagenome (GOLD analysis project Ga0209536, IMG submission 187461) | Marine sediment microbial communities from White Oak River estuary, North Carolina - WOR-2-8_12 (SPAdes) (version 2) | ecosystem: Environmental > Aquatic > Marine > Intertidal zone >...
CCTAACTGGTAAGGCAGCGGACTTGAAATCCGCCGGGAGCAATCCCATGGGGGTTCGAATCCCTCGCTCTCCGCTCCCCCTGATCGGCTAAATCCTAAATCCGAAGCACAAAATTCGATTCCATAAATACTCAAATCTTAGATTTGATTGTATTTGCGAGAATCCCCGCAGGGGAACAAATTCAAAATCCAAATAACCAAAACCTGTGTTTATAAAATTAGGATTTGTTTCGGATTTCGATATTCGAATTTCGAATTTGCTCAATTGTTTAGGCATTAAGGTTTTTAGATGTTAAGGTATTTAGGTCCGCCTTAGGCGGATTTAGGTATTTGTTGTCAGGTATGCCGGAGGGGGGATTTGAACCCCCATGCCCGAAGGCCTACGCCCCTCAAACGTATGTGTCTGCCAATTCCACCACCCCGGCATTTGCATCCATGGGTCAATACTAATCATATATATAATAACTCCGTTGTCAATGAATATGGCATGAAATCACGGTAATAAAGGTCGGATCGCCAACCGGCCGACATGTTAAACAAATACTTGAATTTACAACTTTTCAGTTTATAATAGCATATGGTTCGGGTGGTCGCCAGCAAAGACAAACGCATTCCTGTGGGATACAACATTGCTGCGATAAACGAACAACCAATAGACGACTTCCTCGAATTCCAATTCTACAACGATGTTTCAAAAACCCGCCGAATATTGATCGAGTCAAACGGCACTTCAAGGCACATTGTCTATAAATCCCACCAGAATATCGCGGTCACGCTTGAATCGCCGCGCTACCGCCAATGCACGAACAACTGCGATTTCTGTTTCATTAACGGCCTGCCAAAGAATCTGAGAAAAGAGCTATATTTCCGTGATGATGATTACCGATTGTCTTTCCTGTTCGGCAATTTTCTGAGTCTCACTAATATTGACCAGAATGATATTGCCAGGATCGGCAGACTCAGGTTATCGCCTCTCTATGTTTCAGTACACACCACTGAACCAACATTACGCATCAAGCTCTTCAAGAACGAAGCAGCTGGTGATATCATCAAAATGCTCCAAAAAATGATCGACGGCGATGTGAAGATCCACTGCCAGATCGTTGTAATACCCGGTATAACCAGTGGCCGAAGCCTCGCGAGAACGATCAACGACCTCGGTCGATTGTACCCTGGAGTGACTTCGATCGGGATCGTGCCGGTTGGTAAGACTAAACACATCCGGGGAATTTCACTGGTGTCCAAAAAAATGGCCCTTTCTATCATTGACTTCGGCCAGAAGTTGAATAGCGAATTTCGCCAACGTTACAAAAAAGGACTCGTGTATCTTGCCGATGAATTCTTCATCAAGACAGGACGCCCGCTCCCGCCCCGGGAATATTACGATGAACTTCCACAATATGAAAACGGTATAGGCATGGCGCGCGTATTCCTCGATGAGATAGACAGCATCAAGAAAGTGCGAAGGGCCAGCGGCAAATTTCTGATCCTCACTGGAAAATCAGCTTATCCTTTCATGAAGATACTGAAGGCAAGGCTTGACCCAGATATCCAGGTCGATGTCAAAGCCGTAAGGAACGATTTCTTCGGTGACTCAGTCACCGTGTCCGGCCTGCTTGGGTCCCATGACATGAAAAAGAGAATTGCCGGATCCACCACTCGGTACGACAGAATATTCCTGCCGCCTGACTGTATCAACGAGCAAGGTCAATATATCGATGGCGGAATGATAGCTGATCCAAGGGTATTGATCGCTCCAGCCCGCATCCAGGAGTTGCTCAAGTGCCTACCGTAGTCATTATTGGTCGCAAGAATGTAGGCAAATCTACGATCTTCAACCGGTTGACCGGCATCAAACTCAGTATCGTATACAAAGAACCGGGTGTCACGCGTGACCGGATCTACAGTGACGTGGAATGGTGCGGGCGTACCTTCGGCTTGATCGATACTGGCGGCTTCTTTCCGGACGAAGAAACGCTTCTCGCGCAGCGTATTCAGCAACAGATAGAAACGGCATTGAAGGAAGCAGACTTGATATACTTTGTCGTCGACGGGCGCGCCGGAATGAAACCAGCCGACCATGAGATCAGTGAAGAGCTGAGAAAGACCGGGAAGAAAATCTTTCTGCTTGTCAACAAGATCGATAACAAAAATGTTGAGCACCACGGCGCAGAATTCCACCGGCTCGGTTATGCGAATGTATTCCTCGTATCAGCAGAAGCCGGCAAAGGATTCGGGGATGTCCTTGACGCAACCCTGCAAGAACTGCCCTCTGCACAAACAGCCAAGGCAGCTAAGTCAATAAGACTGCTGATTCTCGGACGCCCCAACTCCGGGAAATCCACCCTTCTCAATGCAATCCTCAAAGAGGAGAGGGCGATCGTCGATGAACGCCCTGGTACAACAAGAGACCTTGTGAATGCACGGCTCGATTACGAAGGAAAAAAAATGGAGGTGATTGACACCGCGGGTATACGCAAGCGTTCACGCATTAGGAATCCAATCGAATTCTATTCTATCATGAGAGCGATAAACATGATTGACCGAACGGACATTACGGTCCTCATCTTTGACACAACCACAGGCGTAGTACTACAGGACCAGCGCCTAGCCGGATTGGTTCTGTCGAAGGCAAAAGGGTTGATCATTGCGCCCAATAAGATCGATCTCATAGAACGAAAAAACCATCACCGGATCGTTTCTTCAACTCTCCAATCGATGAATTTTTTGGAGTTCGTGCCTATCGTTCCGATATCAGCAAAGGCGCAGATCAACGTCGAAACCCTGATGCGGAAAGTGCTGGAAATCCACCACGAAAGCAGTAAAATTGTTGACCGAAAGGCACTGGAAGACATGAGCAGAACACTGAAGCCGCCACCGCGTGGGCAGATACTTAAATTGAAGCAAATCGGTCAACGACCACCAGTGTTCCAGGCAACCATAACGGCATCGGTTAAGGAAAGCTATATCAAATATCTAAGGAATACAATAAGACATTACTTCGGCTTCGCCGGTATGCCGATTTTTATGAAAACAACTGTGACCAGACGCGGGAGAAGGTGATTTATGAATTACCTTCTCTCTTTCTTGATCGGCTTCGCATTCGGGTTGATACCATTCTCCTACATACTGGGACTCCTGCGCGGCGTAGACTTGCGAAAGGCCGGAAGTAAGAATATCGGCGCCACAAATCTTGGTCGCACATTGGGCTTTTCTTTTTTCGCGATCGGTTTCGTCCTCGATGCACTAAAAGGAGTAGTACCGGTCATGGTCAGTCATTCTCTGTTCGGCACCGGTACCATGGCTGGCGCCGGGGCTATCGTCGGACATGTATTCAACCCATTCTTCGGTTTTCATGGCGGCAAGGGTGTTGCCACAACAATAGGTGTTGCACTGGCTCTCATGCTAAGATCTTTCGTCCTGGCCCTCGGTATATGGATCGTCATCTATCTGACAACCTTCATCGTCTCCCTTGCATCGCTTTGCTTCGTGGTCGCACTGCCGATATTGTCAATCGTCCTGAAAGACGGTGCCATTGGTGACAGGGTACTTTTCATGGTGATCGCAGTGATCGTCATCTACGCACACCGCTCAAACATCGTGCGGCTCATCAGACAGAAAGAACCGAAGACATTCTTGTGGAGAAAAGAATGAAAATAGGTATCCTGGGGTGCGGTAACTGGGGATCTGTATTCGGCATCATCCAACACAATAAAGGTCATGAGGTAAAGATATGGGAATACAATAGAGAGCGCGCCAAACAGGTTCAAGAAACACGCAATAATGAGCCGTTCCTGGTTGGTCACAGCATGCCCGCTGGTATCAGGATCTATTCTGGTATTGAGGATGTGTTGTCCGATGTTGAACTGGCCGTTTTCGCCATACCGTCGCAGGTATTGAGCAGCGTGATCAAGTTAATGAAAACAAACGTATCAAGCAGCGAATACTATCTCAGCTTGACCAAGGGAATTGAGATCCAAACACTACGCCGGCCGTCCGAGATAATTGGCGAACTGGATGCAGCAAGACACCGGACATACGTATTGTCGGGACCTTGCATCGCCAATGAGATCATCCGGGATGAACCGACCGCTGTAGTATTGGTCGGCCCGGATCCGGCAGGCACGAAGGAATTGCAAAAGCAATTATCAACGGATCATTTCCGCATTTATGAGGGTGACGATATCACAGGCGTCGAACTCGGTGCCGCGATCAAAAATGTCATGGCGATCGGCTGTGGCATCAGCGATGGACTAGGATTTGGTAATAATGCCAAAGGAGCGCTAATAACCCGGGGGATTGTAGAAATGCAGCGGATGGGTGTTAAAATGGGCGCGAGGGCCCGAACGTTCTGGGGTTTATCAGGTTTCGGCGATCTGGTAACAACCGCCTTCAGCGACGAGTCAAGGAATCACACCCTGGGCAAAAAGATCGGCAAGGGAAAAACGCTCGATCAGGCTACTAGCGAGATGGTCATGGTCGCCGAGGGCGCACCTACGACCAGAGCCGTAAAAAAGATCGCCGACCAGCACGCTATCGACATGCCCATCTGTGAAGCCGTATATTCGATCCTGTATCAAAATGAGGCTCCAAACAAAGCGATCCAGGATCTAATGAGTAGACCATTGAAGCATGAATAGGTAAAGCAATCATTAGAGGAGGAATATGGTCGACAAAGAATTCTTTTCAATCAAAGAAGTGGCTGATATGATGGAATTAAAGCCATATATATTGCGTTATTGGGAAAAGGAATTTTCCATACTACGACCGAAAAGGAACAGGGTTGGCCGCCGGTACTATACAAAAAAAGATATCGATATTGTCCGCATGATAAAGAATATTTTATACGACCAGGGGTACACTATCGCCGGAGGAAAAAAGAAGATCCTTCAAATAATTGAAGGACCGGAACAGCTGTCCCTTCCACTACGAAGCAGGAATAAGTTCCTGCGTGAGCTTAAGGACGAATTGCAGAAAATAAGTAACGTATTGAAATAACCCTGTGACACCTCGATAGCCACAAAGGCAAGTGGCACTGAAGAAAGAAAACTATTCCTTGCCGAGTGCCGTCAATTTCTGCATTGCCTGGTTCTTGAGAAAGGCCGATTCAGCCATCATATTCGCTTGTAAATAATACTCTTTGCCCCCGGTTCTGTCGCCGATCCGCACCGAGGCATCACCCGCAAGCAAGAGAGCGTATGCAGCATCTTCTCTGTTCTGTTTCGAGAACTCGCATGCTTTCAGAAAATGCTGCCGCGCTGCCAGGAATTCTTCTGTTTCGAAATAGAGATTTCCCATTTCCATATGCAGGTCCGCCCGATCGCCGATCTTGGTCAAAATTTGCTCAAGTACGCGGACCGCTGCTTCATAATCACCCCGGCGCCTCAAGGCCCGCGAATGCAGTATGTAAGCTTCAGCAAGGTACATCGACCCCGGGTACTCCGCTACTAAGAGATCGACCATGGCAATCGATTCTTCTGTCTGGCCGATCTGATCATAGATATTGGCGATCTTCAGTATCGCGTTTTCGCGATAGGTGTCAGAGTCGAGCAGCAAATTATAGTAGTACAGTGCTGAATCATAGTATGATTCGCCGATCCAAAACGCTCCCAATTCATTAGCTGCATAGAAACGGTACTCGGCTGCATTATCATGTAACGCCAGCGACCTGAGTGAATGTAATAGTTCGTACTTATTGTCTATTACCTGACTCACCTGCACCCGCAGTATTAATGCCTCGACAGCCAATGGACCACTCGGATCGCTTTCAACCAATTTGTCCAGTTCATTCATACTCTCGTAAAACCGTTTCGCCTCAAAGTTCAGTTTTGCAATACGCAAATTCGTCCTGGCAACGAGTCTGGAATTAGGATTATCCTTGACATACTTCCTCAAGGCAGCGATGAGCGAGGGATAATTGTGCTGGTGGTATTTCACCTCATATATCTTCAAAGATACCTCGCTGCCGAGATCTTCAGAAGGATGGAATTGTGCAACCTGTTCATAGGCGTCAAGGGCACTACCGTATTCGCCGAGATGAAAGTGAGCGTCACCTACTCCCTCCAAAGCCGAAGCGGCATAGATCGATGCCGGGAACTGATCAACAAGCACTCGCCAGTAACTGATCGCCTCGAAATATTCACCGCGCTTGAAATTGATCGAGGCCAGAATATAAAGGGCGCGGTCTGAAAACGGCGATCCAGGGAACCTTTCACGGTGTAGCAGCAACTTTGCCTCGGCCTTACCCCATTGGCCCAAAAAATACTCGGTTCGCCCTTTGTAGAAGAGATAACCATCCACTGTATCGGGGAGATTCTTGAAATAGACGTACGCCGAATCAAACGCCATTTCTTCGTTGAATATCCTACCCATCAGGTACTTTGCTTCATCATTCTCCTCGATCTTCATATACTCGCGCATGTGTTTCTTAGCCGTATCCATATTCCTGAGCTCGACGAACTGCCGGCTGGACTCGAACAAACTCTGGAGAAAGAGGGTTCGATCAGGCTCATGGCTGATAACCGTATCTAATAGGGCGAGACTCTCTTCATGCTTACCAAGCCTTGCATACGAAAGAGCCAAGCCTATTTCACGGTACCCAACGAAGCCGCTGACCTGTCCATAGATCTCCAATGCCCGTTCATAATCACCTTCTGCAAAACTGCTCCGCGCTTCGGTCAGGAGCTGGTAATCCAGGATGTGCTGTTCAAGCTCTGCTCTGCCCTCGGTTTCGGGGATCAGCTGCAGGTAACGCATTGCCTCGCTAAGATCGTTCTGTCGAAAGGATATCAAACTGAGATAATACCACTGATGCCAGACTTGACCGTCTTTACGGGATAATTCACGGAAGTTGTGCGCGGCTTTGTCATAGTCACCGAGTCGGTAGTAGGCGACGCCAAGATAGTAATGAGCTTCCGGCCTTACATAGCGCACTCTATCCAGTAACCGAACACTCATTTCTAGATCACCCTTTGCCAGATGGTATATGCCGGCCTGATAATAGCTTTCATAGGTCGGAACTGTAGCAAGCTCAAGCTCATAAAACCTTCCCAGATCCTGATCAGTGTCAATCTTAATATCCGAAGCGAGCAAAATGAATATCGCTAGCAGTACGCTACTCAAGAGGCACCTCAGAAGTATATATTTTCAGAGGTCTGAGAGGCATGCGGGAGAATACGAATTGTATCTGGTATCCTGCATAGAGCGGGTGTTCAGGTATCCTGGCGAAATACCGCAGCAATATAATATCACGGTCTTCATCGATTGCCGCATACTTGAATTGATATGCTTTGTGGGGAAGTTCGTAGAATTCTCCACTGATGAGATCCAAGATGGACATATCGCGTTCGATATCAGCACGAAGATCCTGCACCGTTGACTCATGTTCCCTGCCTTCTCCCAGGAACCTAAGATCACCTCGATAAGTGCCCTTGTATACCAAACTGAAATCTCCGGCACGGACCCTGGTCAGGACATCATTCTGTCTGCACGATATGATTAATAGCACAACAAGCGAACCTGCAGTTAGCAACCGGTATCTCTTCACTCTTCCGCTCGCGGATGTGCTTTGTTATAAATGTCCTTCAAGCGCTTGGTTGTCAGGTGCGTGTATATCTGGACAGTAGAGAGCGAGGCATGTCCAAGCAGCTCCTGCACAGCTCTCAGATCAGCACCGCGCTCAAGCAAATGCGTGGCAAAACTATGCCGCAGGATATGCGGGTTGGTGCCTGACGCCCGCGCGACCCTCAACAAATGTTTACGCACGATCCTCTGTAAAGACCTGGTTGTGAGCCGTCCGCCACGATAATTAAGAAATAGCGGCTTTTTCTGATCTCCGCCAATCGATTTGCGGACGCCTAAATATCTACGTATCGCATCCCGCGCCCTCGTCCCGAGCGGCAGAATGCGTTCCTTGCCGCCCTTGCCCATTACCCGCACTTCCTCCTGCCTCAGGTCCACATCACCGTCACTCAAACCCGTCAGTTCGCTGGCCCGCAATCCACACGAGTAAAGAACTTCCATTATTGCCGCATCCCTGGGATCCTCGATCTTGAGGCTGTCTTCAATCTGTTCATAGGTTAGAAACCCCGGCAGGTGTTTTTTCTTCTTCGGCGTTCTGATCATTTCGGCAGGATTGTCGTCGAGCATCCCCAGTCTTTTCAGCGCCTTGAAAAAGGACTTGAGACTGGACAGCTTCCTGGCCACGGTTGTTGTGTCAAGACCATGCTTGAGAAGAAAAGCTATGTAGTATGATACAACATTGGTGTCAACCTCGACAATATTCTCGTCGGTCAAGAACCCAACGAACATTTCGATATCCCGCTGGTATGCCCTGACCGTGTTTTCCGAATAATTTTTCTCCTTACGCAGATAATCAACAAAAATAGTTATTTTATCTTTGAGATATGCCGCATTCATACGTTCAGATTTGAATCAACCGATCATACTGCCGTTCTCAACAAGACAGGATATTTCAGCCGCAACTTTGGAACCCCCATCTGTCCACACCGACATGAATTAACAGCCCTATTTGATTTTAGACATTCTGTTCTTGAGTTTTTCTATTCTTTCAACTGGCATAGGGTCGACACCCAGCTCAAGAGCAAGATAGTAACTGACGAAATCACCCAGCATTACTGTCCAGAATATATGCTGCAAGCTATTTCTACCGCGTGGCCGCACTTCCACCGAATCTCTTATTTCATGCTTGATCAGTTCTCCCAGCAACCGGTGACGAAGTTTGTTCCTGCGATGCGCGGCCGGGTCACCGAGAAATACGATAAGCGTATCAGGATTGAATTTTCGCGGGTTACCCAAACCTACGATTTCATTGTGGTTCATCTCCGGGACAATATTATAATGCGCAAGGACCTTCGCATTCTCATTCAACTGACAGCGCCAGCGATTTGCTACCGGGCCGAAAGCCGACGAATCAGCATAGATTATAACGAGCTTGCGGACCATCTTCTGTGCCATGCTGCGGGCCGTTCTTTCGATCGAATCTCTCTGGCGCACAAGAAACGCGGACAATACGAGCAATTCCTTGCGGGGATCAGGCTTCAGCATTCTGGCCTGGTGTAATAGTATCGGTAAAGGCGTGAAGAGATAACCAATTGCCCCACGCGGTGGCAATCCAGGCGGCACCTTGATCTTGTGTAGTGCCTTCCTCGCGTAGAGTTTGCCATCGGATGACAATAACACCATGTCGATCTTGCGTTTTGACAGCTGCTGGTAGTCAGCCAGTGTTTCTTCGGTATTGCCCGAGTAACTCACCAGAATCGCCAGCGTTTTCCTGTCGACCCATGCTGGTATTATATAATCTTTACTTGATGCGATGAGTATTTGCGGATACAGGCCGGCGACCAGCTCGCCACTGATCCCGGAACCACCCATACCACATATCAATACCTTGTCATAGGTCCTCTTCCCGAAAGAGAAATCAGGTACGAAACCAACCGCGGCAGAAATCTGATTCGGAAGTGAATAGATTATCTCGCGCATCATGCCATGCCCCCAATACCTGGAAATTTCTTTGGGATCATCCGCCGTAAGAATTTTTTTACCTCATTAGCACCTCGGAAGTTCAGTGCCTTTGTCGCGATCTCTTCGCATTCCGGTACGGTGAGCGCACGCAGAACCATCTTCGCCTTTGGTATCGCTACCGGGCTCATCGATATTTCATCAATACCCAGTCCGATCAGCAGCGGGATTGCCAACGGGTCTGCGCCCAGTTCACCACAAATACCCACCCAGATATGTGCCTTATGCCCGGCATCGATCACCTGTTTTATCAGACGCAGTACAGCGGGATGGAAATGATCGAACAGATGACTGACTCGCTCATTGCCGCGGTCGACAGCAAGCACGTACTGGGTGAGATCATTAGACCCGATACTGAAGAAATCGACATGCGCCGCCAGCTGCAGACTCATTAACGCAGCAGAAGGGGTCTCCACCATTATTCCCACCTGGATATGATCGTCAAAGTCGACTTTTTCTTTCTTCAATTCCTGCTGTACTTCGTCAAAAATCGCATTCGCCTGTTTGATCTCTTCAAACGTCGAAATCATGGGGTACATGATCCTTATGTTCCTGTTCACCGATGCGCGTAAAATTGCCCGCAACTGGATCTTGAAAAAATCCACGTCGTCAAGACTGACCCTTACTGCACGCCATCCCAGGAAAGGGTTAGCTTCATGATAATCAGAAAATATCTTATCACCACCCAGATCATAGGTTCTTATTATTACCGGATCAGGTTTCATCTTCTTTGCCAGTTCATTATAGACACGAAACTGTTCTTCCTCGGAAGGATTGCCCCGGCGCGTGAGATAAAGGAACTCGGTCCGGAAAAGCCCGATGCCCATTGCACCATACTTCTTCGCATGGGCATACTCAATCGAGAATTCAATATTCGCAGATATATCCACTTGACGTCCGTCTCTTGTCTTCGCCGGCAGTTCGCAAAACGGTGAAAGCATTTTCTGATACTCGATCTCTCTCTTTATCTCTCCTTTGTAGAACTGGATCCGGCCTGGTGTGGGGTTCTTGATGAGGATACCACGGTTGCCGTCAAGTATTACTCTCTCACCATTCTCGATTTTTGCAAGCAACCCTTCCACGCCAACGACTGCGGGGATCTCAAGCGCCCGCGCCGTGATCGCAGTGTGGGAAGTTCTTCCCCCGACCTCGATCGCGATGCCCTGCACATGATCCGGATTTATAAGAGCCGCCTCGGATGGTGAGATGTCGTGGCCGACGAGTACGGAACCTTTTGGCACTTCTATCACCGAAGCATGGGTAAAACCGGCAAGATTCCTCAAAACTCGGTTGCCGACGTCCCAGATATCAGCAACGCGTTCTCTGAGGTACTGATCCTTGCTGGCGCACAGTTTATCTGCGTACTCGCTAAGGACACCGTGATAAACATATTCGGCATTTTTCTTTTCGGCCTTTATACCCTTCTTGACAGCGCCGATTATATCGCGGTCTTTAAGCATCAATATCTGGGCATCAAGGAACTGGGCAAAATCTGGTCCTATCTCAGCATTGATTCGCTCCTTGATATTACTCAATTCCTTTTTTGTCCGCTCGAGTGCGCTCAGGAACCGTTCGATTTCTTTTTCCAGATACATCGACGGGATCAGTGTTTGCATAACCTTAACATCTTTGGTCTCATAGACGAACACAGTCCCTTGTGAAATGCCCTTGGAGACCGCAATTCCCTTCAATATTCTCTCTTTAGCCATTAGTCCTGCCCTTCCAATATTTTCCTCAATGAATCCATTGCCTCTTTCTCATCTTTGCCGCTCGTTGTTACTACAACGTTACTGCCTTTCTCGCAGGCAAGCGTCAGTATCCCCATGATACTCTTACCGCTTACTTCCACTCCGTTCTTCATTATTTTCACATCGCTCTTGAATTTCTCGGCGAGCTTGACAAACCGCGAGGCAGGCAAAGCATGCAGTCCATTTTCATTGAGTATGGTGATCTTTTCTTTGATCATATGCTAGACCAGTCCAATAATGAAAACCAACAGCAAGAAGGAAATGATGATCAAGACCGCTGAATATCTTCTTGTCAACATTATCATGAACAGTGCCGTCAACGGGATAACCAGAAGATATTGAACATTGACGCCCGCCAGCGAAAAGAGAAGACCACTGAGCAGCGCGCCAAGCGCCTCAAAAGTCTCACGAATAAATTTGAACCTTCTCATCTTAAGAACGTATATGACATCCCAGCCCCGGTTGTAGCCATCATAAATGCCTCTCATCCGGTGGAAGAGATGGAAGACGTTGTATATTATGAGAAACGAGAGCGGGCCAACGATTCCGTAATTGACACCAAGGATGACTGCCAGCAGAAGTAATGCCGGTCGCAGGGTCCGCCAGAAGAGGAGATCACCAGCCGATGCAAAACTGGTCTGCGCAACGTTCACGAATTTCCTTATTTCTTCGGCCGAAGCATGCCCCTCGTCATACGCGCGTACCGTCGCACCGACAATATAGGAAACCATGTAGGGGTGCGTGTTGAACAAACCTTTCTGGGTTCTGATGATTTCTGCCCGCCGCCCCTCCCCGACACCTGCGATCAAGTCGGACAGAAAACCCATGCTCTGCATCGATGGAAAAGACCATGATGTTTGAATGAACAAACTCTGCCAGAATATTCTTAGAAAACGGCCAAAGCTAAGCCGCATATGCCTCCAATCAGCAAATAGATGACTGTTTTTACCTTGATGAACAGATAGAAGCTGTTGGCCAGCCCGATACTAACTCCGATTATCATCAGCGTATCCTGGCTGATCTGGGGGAAAATCCCAGGAACAGTAATCAACGTGGATACAACGAAAAGAGGCAGGAAAAGACACAACCCTCGAATGAAAGCTGTTGCCAGACCGGTGGTGTGACATATATATAAACATTCTTCATGATGTATGAATCGATTGTATAACCTTTCATTGAACCTGCGGGTATAGACCTCCAGAACGCCGCCAATAATGCCTCCGGTCAAACCAAAGACCACGGCCAAGAACAGCGAGTGTCCCAGTGCATTTCCGCCCCTCAGAAGAAAATAACTGCCAGCCGCAAGGATACCTGCCGCCTGGCCATCCGGCGGAATATCACGGCCGATCGGAAGACCACCCAGAAAGATCAGCTGCATCATCGCGCCGAGGAAAATCCCGAACCAGAGATCACCAAATATCGCCCCGATAATAGTGCCGGTAATGATCGGCTGCGAGAAACCAAACTCTCCTAATGCATATTTATCCAGAATTATGACTGCACCCAGCAAACTCAATAGCACCGCATTCACTTTGTGAAATACCTCCGTTTGTGTCCCAGGCAATTCGTCACTTTATGCCCGCCAATTTCTTGACCACATCCACGGCTACTGAATTGGGGAGCTGTTTGCCTGTTACCTTGATGCCCAGGCTGTGTAGATATACCACCGATTCAATATCCATGGTCGTGAGATATATATATGGAACAACCTCCCTCGTACCTTCCCGATAGCCAAGCCCACCGACAATTATCTCCTTGATCGTCAAGCCCTTCTTCACCAACTCCGAGGCCTCGTTGATCGACTCAACCAATATCATGACTCTTCTCTTATTTTCTGCCGGGAAGTGCTTAACACAATCCTTTATCGTATAGCATACAAAATCTATGCCGTCAGGGATCGCCAGGCGATAGGCACTGCATGACCACTCGTCGTGACTGAGCTTATCCGAGGCCAGCACGATCGATTGAATACCCAAGGGCCTCACCCAACCGGCAATCACCTGGCCATGGATCAGACGATCATCAACTCTCAGTATCAGCATTTAATCCCAGAATTCCCATTTAACGGAAACATCATAATTCCTCAAAGGCATAGGGTATTGAGGGATGTACGCGTAATCTTCATTGAATAAGTTATTAACCCGCGCGACAACCGACAAACCCAGGAATTTCACCAACCCGGCGACCGAGCAAACTGCGAAGCCGGAAAATTCCTGGCCTGACAGATCAATCCGCCGACCGTATACCACAGCACTTGTGGCAACGCCGAAACCGAATCGACCCAATTCTCTCGTAAGCGACAGGCGCCCGCCTAACTTGTACAGAGGCGTGAAGGGTACTGAATCGCCTTCAAAGATCATGTTTCCAGATCCTCCAAGTACAAGCGACACAATTCTGTTTGAATCGTTACCATAGAATCGTAACGGGAAGTCGAAAGAGGCGTCGCACCCCGTGATCAGCCAAGTATCAATATTAGCATATCGGTAGTAATCCGCCGAATCCACACTGACCGTTATGAAATTATCATAGTCAAAGCGGTAGAAACTTACGGCATAACGGTCGCCGCGTACACCAACCTCTTGCCCCCAACAATATTCAGGGACAAGATCGCTATTCCCCGCAACCCGAAAATAAGGATTGAGCGTATCAAACATTGCCTCTAATTCGATGTCGGACGGTGCACGCGCGTCCCCCCATAACGAGAGATAGAATTGCATGGATTTATAGAAATTGTAGCCGGTCTCGAATTTCGGAAGAAGAAAGATTCTGTGATCGCCGGCCTTGCCGAAATAGCCTGTGGCCTGAAATGACAAACGATCAAATGTTTTGCTCACGCGTGCCCAAATATCAAGCGGAAAGTCCATAAAATACCTCAGGGTTCCATCGGCGATCACGAAATAGCCGGCAAGACCATAATCAACTCCGGCCCCAAGAATATCGCGATGGTACGAGACTTCTGCACCGATTTGCTTAAGCCGGTCCTCGATAGTCTCAAAATTGAGGCTATCGACGTATTCAATATTGCGCGCGCTATAGAACAAATTAACAACTGATTGCTGCTGACTAGCCGTGGTACTGATATCGAAAAACTTATCCTTCTGCCGGCCCCCGAGCGACTGATCAACCGTTCCCGGGAAACCATAGTTGTGCTCGCTATAGAACAGGTCCAACCGGGCAGGGAAGAAGTGATTGTAGTATATATTTGCGTAGATTGACAAACGGTCAGCATCCGTGTTATCACGATAGCCAGCTGTTTTGTGATATTCACCTGTCATAGTCAGTCCTAGATCATTTGTTATCGCTCTGGTAAGCTCCATACCGTAAATATTGGTGCCAAAACTGCCGAACCTGAAGTTTGCATAGGAATAGGGCCTATCATACCGGTTCACTCTGGATTCTAAATTCAGGCTGCTTGCTGTATTTCCTGCCATACCTGGACCATAAGTTGCTTTTTCTATCGAGTTAAGCGATAGTTGCGCAAGATTCAAATAGCCCGTAAGATCGTCTCGTTGCTGGCGTCCGTTCAAGTAGATGCGAGTATAATATGGATGTGCGCCCCTGAATCTTATGCCGTTTATGTCCATAAACCCATATGATATCATGGTCCCGGGCAGATTCTCCAGCATATCGGCAATCGATTGTTCATAACATCGCGGCATGACTTCTCTCACAATAGATATCCCGTCAGTGTAACTCACTATCTCCGGAATTTCGTAGGTTTGCACTGTATCAACACTCGTTGAATCATTAGTGAGGAGAAAAACTAGCACGAAAAACACTCGTAATTATATGATAAAAAGTAGTCATGTCAATGTCAAGGATAAACGGGACAGGCACCTTTCCGAGCCAGTTCCTGTAGCTGCCCCGCACATTGTGTAGTGATATTAGAGGGTTTCTGCCTGAGTGAACACTCTTGAAAATGTATTTCTTTTTGGTATAATGAATGCATGACACGGAGGTTTTGTGCAAACAAACAAGGAATATATTGAATTTACTGATAAATTCAGTGCCCACAATTATCATCCACTGCCAGTAGTGCTCACACGCGGCCAGGGCATCTGGGTTTGGGATATTGAAGGCAAGAAATATCTCGATATGTTGAGCGGCTACTCGGCACTCAATCAGGGACACTGTCACCCCAAAATAGCTGCCGCGCTGAAAAAACAAGCCGACGTACTGACCCTCACCTCAAGAGCCTTTCACAATGATCAGATGGGCCTTTTTCTCGAAAAAATATGCACTACGACTGGCTACGAAAAGGCGCTGCCCATGAATTCTGGAGCTGAAGCAGTGGAGACGGCGATAAAAGTAGCCCGGAAATGGGGATACACGCAGAAGAAGGTTCGCGAGAACGTTGCTGAGATAATCGTCTGCGAAAACAATTTTCACGGACGCACCACGACTATTGTCGGATTTTCCTCTGAAAAACAATACCGTAATGGTTTTGGTCCTTTCACTCCCGGCTTCAAAATGATCCCCTACAATGACACATCTGCACTGGAGAACGCAATCAATGCTAATACTGTTGGCTTTCTCATCGAACCGATCCAGGGCGAGGGTGGTGTCATCGTTCCTGAAGAAGGCTACTTGAAGAAATGCGCGGAAATCTGCAAGCAGCATCATGTTCTGCTGATCGATGACGAGATCCAGACGGGGCTAGGCAGAACCGGACGGCTGTTCGCATGTGAATATGACGGGGTAAGGCCGGATATTCTCATTATGGGCAAAGCCTTGAGCGGTGGATTCTATCCAGTTTCCGCCATTGCCTGCGATGACAGGATAATGGATGTCATTAAACCCGGCGACCACGGCTCAACCTTTGGCGGCAATCCCCTAGCGTCGGCGATCGGTACAGCTGCGCTCGACGTGATCCTACGAGAAAAACTAGCCGACAATGCTTTTCAACTTGGCAACTGGTTCATGGACGAACTCAAGGCACTAAAGAGTCCGGTAATCAAGGAAGTCAGGGGCAAGGGTCTGCTCATCGGTGTTGTTCTGACCGTAAAAGCACGAACCTACTGCGAGAGACTAATGCGACTCGGGATACTGGCCAAAGAAACGCACGATATGGTCGTTCGCTTCGCTCCACCGTTGATCATCACGAAGATAGACCTCCAGTGGGCACTGCCCAAGATCGACGAAGTGCTAAAAGCACCGCCGACCGTGTAATAAAATAATTCTGCTCTTAGCTCCGGTTCCGAACCCCTGCAGTGAACTTGCTACCATCTACTTTTTACTAAGTAATTCTCACTTCCAATTTGCACTGTCTACTATCTACTGACTACTACATACTACCTACTGCCTACTATATACTATATCCCGTCCGTACATGGTCAGTCAATGTAATACACTCCATCATAGATATACCTGGATGGCCCTTCAAGGTACAGTTTGTCCTTGATCGTTACTACCAGATCCCCGCCCTTGGTCCTGCAGACAACCGGAGACTGGGTCATGAAGAGCTTGGTTGCGATATAAGCCGAAGCGAGAGCGCCGCTGCCGCAAGACAAAGTCTCGTCTTCTACGCCGCGCTCGTATGTTCTTACTTGTATGCCATCTTTCTCAACTTTGGCAAAATCCACATTCGTACCCTCAGGCTTGAACGTCTTGTGGTTCCGTATTGCTTCGCCTAACGTCTTCACATCTACCTTACGGTAATCATCGACGAACATCACACAATGTGGCACACCTATCCGTAAGAGATTAGCGCTATATTTCTTACGGCTGATCGTGAAGCTGAAATTCAAACGGACGTCAACCGGCGGTGCAACTTCAATGCTGATCTCATCGTTCTTATAGTAGTATCCGATCGGCCCCGATGCCGACGCGAATTTCCCTTTGTCTTTTATCAAACCAAGACGGTAGGCATAGCTGACAACGCAACGCGCGCCATTGAGGCATGCCACCGCTTCGCTTCCATCCCGATTGAAGTAGCGCATTTCAAATGGGAATTCAGCTGATTGCTCCAGGAGGATCACTCCATCCGAACCCGCACCCAGATGAGAGTCAGCGATCTTCTTCACGAACTCAACGACACTCTGATCAGTTACATTGACCGTAAGATATCCGTTACGGTTATCAATGATCAAGAAGTTGTTGCCTGTTCCTTCCATCTTTGTAAAGAAAATGGGTTTCATCATACTCCTTTCATTATTCTTATGTAATTTACAGCATAACTTATAAATGCAACAGTCATAACTGGAATACTCAGATACATGAAAATGGTTCCTATCATCTGCCAGCCGATCGTATAGGCAAGTATCATGGATCCGAAAAGGAACCCCGTTAGTTTGCCGAATGAATTCGACGGCTCGACAACTGCCTTACTCCTGAGGAGAATGAAACTGCCGAGCAGGATGAGAAAATCCCGGAGCACGATCACAAATACCGCCCACAAAGGCACGGCCCTTATATAAAGCAATGTCAGCAGCACCGCGGCGAGGAATATTTTATCACACAGCGGGTCGAGGAACTTGCCCAGCCTTGATTCTTGATGCAGTTTCCTCGCCAAATAACCATCAAGGCCGTCAGACAACAAAGATATCAGCATTATGAAGAAAGCGACCACGCGCTGGTCAGCAAGCAGAAAATACACGATAAAAGGCAAAAGCACAAGCCTTGAGACCGTAATAATATTGGAAATAGTCATGCTATATTTCTTTTCACTCACTTCTATTTTTTGGTCCTCTGCAGCAATTCACCAGCATGTGCTATTGTCTTGGCGGTTATCTCCTTCCCGCTCAACATGCGCGCAATCTCCAATTTTCGTTCTTCATTATTCAACCTCGTGACCTGGGTGTATGTCGTTTTTCCCTTGATCTCCTTCTTTACCAGCAAGTGATTATTGGCAAAACCGGGGATCTGAGGCAAATGTGTAATACAGACGATCTGGTGATTTCCGCTAACACGCGATAACAAACTACCGACTGCTTCGGCAATCCTGCCTCCGATCCCGACATCCACCTCATCAAAGATCACCGTTGGTATCTTGTCAATGTCAGAGAGCAGTGCTTTCAGGCACAAAGTAATACGTGATATCTCTCCTCCTGATGCTACTTTCCTTAAAGGTTTCAGCTCCTCCCCGGGGTTCGTTGATATATAAAACTCTACATCGTCTCTGCCGTGGGGACCGAGTTCTCCCGCGGCCAAGCGAATTTCGAAGTCTGCCTTTTCCATCCCTAATTGTTTGAGTAGCGTGAGTATTTCTTTTCTCAATGCTACCGCCGCTTCATGCCGAACTGAAGATAGGCAACTGGCCTGTTCGTTGACTTTTTTCTCAGTTTCGCTGATTATCTTCTTCGTTTTCTCGATCTCCTCGTCCCTGGTCTCGATCATCACCAGTTCATCTCTCATCCTTTTCAGATATCCCTGTATTTCCTCGACTGACTTTCCATATTTCTTTTTCATTCTGCTAATAGTTTCTAATCTACCCATCACCTCATCGAGCCTTTCTTGAGAGAACTCGATCTTATCTCCGTAGCTGCTCATTGCACGGGAGACCTCGTCGATATTCGTGATTATTTCGCCAATTCTATCGCTGTTCGGCCGGACCTGAGAGTCCAAACCGGCTAATTCGTCGAGGGACTTTTTTATCCTTGATAATTTTTCAACGACCGAACCATCCTGCTCGTACAGCTCTTCTCTCAGCGCTCCTGTCAACAATGCACGCTTCTCACTGGTCAACAGCAGGTTCTTTTCAAGGGTCAATTCTTCTTCCTCACTGGGCTGCAGATCAGTTTTCTCGATCTCATCTATCTGAAACCGGAGGTAATCGATCCGTTCATCTCTCGCCTCCATTTGTTCTAACAACATCGCGAGCTTCTTCTGCAAATCGCGATAATCGTTGTAAAGATTCCGGTACTCCATTCCCGGTGAATCCAGCCCGGCATATGAATCCAATAACACGAGATGGTTTTTCTTTTCAAACAGTGATTGGTTTTCATGCTGTCCGATGAGGTCAACCATATGCTGGGCAATATCACGCAGGAAGTTGAGACTTACCATGCGGTCATTAACGTAAGAACTCTGACGTTTGCCCCGCTCAATATTTCTTCGGATGATTACTTCATTGTCTATTTCAATACCTGACTCCTTGAGTCGTTCCTTAATCCTCGGGCTGGCGTCGAAAATACCCGTTATTTCAGCGGATTTCTTGCCGGTGCGTATCACATCATCATCGATCCGCGAACCGCATAAAGATGCAATCGCGCTCACGATCATTGATTTGCCTGCACCGGTTTCTCCGGTAACAACGGTGAGTCCACTTTCCAACTCCAGCGTGACATCTTCCATGAGAGCAAAATCTTTTACCCTCAAGAGTCTAAGCATCTTCTCGACCACCCCACTGCATCTTTTCCCTGAGGGTTGTGAAGAACGTTGTGTGCAGAGGTTTTATCAATCTAACATGATAATCCGCCTTGCCGAATTTGATCGTATGTTTCCTCCGTATGAATTTGCACCTCTGTCCATCGGCAACCAAAACTGCACTTCCTTTTCTGCCGACCTGGATCTGGACCTTACTCGTCGCGGGGAGAACAATGGGGCGCACCGAAAGGGTATGTGGAGCAATCGGCGTAAGGATTATTGCCTCCGTATCCGGCAGCATAATTGGGCCGCCCGTGGCCAAAGAATAAGCGGTCGAACCGGTCGGCGTCGATACGATTATCCCATCGGCGATGAACCTGCACACATATTCATTATTGATCACTGCCGAGAATTCAACCACTCTTCCCGGCACACGTGTGCTTATCGTGAAATCATTCAGAGCACAGAATTCGTTACGGTCAAAGCGCGCATTTATTACCATTCGCTTTTCGATCTTAAACTTGTTCTCCTTTATCTCCACCAGCGTCCCAGGCAACTCGCTGAAAGTCACATTCGTCAGAAAACCCAAGCCCCCTATATTCACACCAAGGATCGGTATCCCTTTCTTGCCGTATGAATTTGCGGTGTTCAGAAGCGTTCCATCCCCACCGAGGGCAATTATAAAATCAGGTTTTTGGGAAATCTCAAAACCGTTCTCGTGGAGTGCCTGCTCTGCCAGCTTCCGATTTTTCTGCGCACCGGGTTTTTTGATGTTAACGATTATCTTTACTTTTTTCATTCAAAGCTCCAATAAACAGATAGCGATACTTATTAAATAGATCTTTGCCAAACTTGAATGGCCCAACACCTTTACCCATCAGGAAATCCCTCAATACCTTGACTGACTCCTCATCGATCTCCAGCGCGATGACCCCGGTCTTTCCCAAGTACGCGCTGCTCTCAAGGATCAATCTCTTGATAATACGAACACCATGCTCTCCGCCGTCAATGGCAGCGACAGGTTCGAAATCGCGCACGCTTCTCGGCAGCAGCGACACGCGCTCACTGGGAATATATGGTGGATTTGATACAATAAGATCAAACTCTCCCCGTATCCCCTCGTAAGCATCACACTGCACAAGGCTGATCTGCTGTTCGAGATGCATCTCATTGACATTACAGCGTGCCGATTCGATGGCTCCTGCAGAAATATCCGTCGCGACGAACCCCGCCTCGGGATAAATCCGGGCAAGTGCAATCGCGATCGCTCCACAACCGGTTCCGATCTCAAGGACCCTCTTCGGGCTGCGCTGCATCATTGCCGGTATCAATTCAATGAAATATTCTGTCTCGAGGCGCGGTATGAAAACGCCGGGTTGTACATTCAGCGTCAGATCCCTGAACTGCACGCGCCGGGTTATGTATTCTAGCGGTACACCTTGTCCTAGTTGCGTAACTTTTGACCACAATACAACCTTTTCGCTTTCATCAAGATGGTCATTCATGTAAAGTTCAAACCTCGGCCTGCTCAATAGCGAGGCGACAACGAGCTCTGCCTCATTGCGGTCTATTTCTAGCTTCTCACTTACTGCTCTGATCAGTTCTCTCATATTGTTCAAGTTTCTCAATTACCTCATCTAGATCACCATCCAGGACATGATCCAAACTGTACAACGTCAGCCCCACGCGGTGATCGGTAAGTCGGTTCTGCGGGAAATTGTACGTTCTAATCTTTTCGCTGCGATCGCCCGTACCCACCTGTTTTTGACGCTGTTCGTGTATTTCAGCATCTCTCTTTTGCTGTTCCGCCTGCGCCAAACGGGCACGCAGGATCTTCATCGCCTTTTCGCGGTTCTTGTGCTGGGAGCGCTCGTCTTGACAAACCACGACCATGCCGGTCGGGATATGCGTAAGTCGTACCGCGGACGACACTTTGTTGACATTTTGTCCGCCGTGTCCCCCGGCCCGGAAAGTGTCAATTCTTAGATCGTTGGGATCGATCGCGAGCTGAGCTTCTTCGATTTCCGGGAGAACGGCGACGGTCGCTGTTGAAGTGTGTATTCTCCCTCCGGCTTCGGTCTTTGGTATGCGCTGGACGCGATGCACCCCTTTTTCAAAACGGAATTGCCGGTATGCGTTTTCCCCGGAAACCAGAAATATGATCTCCTTGAACCCTCCGATCTCGCTCGGATGCGACGAAAGCACTTCTGATTTGAACCGATGAGACTCGATGTATTTCTGATACATTCTGAACAGATCTGCGGCAAACAAAGATGCTTCATCACCTCCGGCGCCGGCTCTTATTTCAATGATGCAGTTCTTCTGAAACTCTTCGTAGAAGGGGTTACACATATCATCAATAATGTTCTCAGTGGCCGCAAGACGTTGTTTCAATATCTGGATTTCCTTGTCGGCTATCTCCCTCAGCTCCGAATCAGAACTACCCAGCATTTCGTTGGCACCTTCAATCTCTTTGAGGATCCTATCCTGTTCCTTAAAAGCTTGAACGAGCTGCTCGAGCTTCTTGTATTCGCGTGAAAGATTAGCGTAGTTCTTTGGATCTTTAATTACCTCGGCTGATGCGAGCTTCCTACGTAGCTCCTCGAGCCTCAATTCTTTGTCCCTTCGTTCTTTGATCAGAATCGTCATGGTTTGTAGCTAAGGATCAGGATGAGTTATATTTTTTCGAACTTCTCTTTAAGCGCTATGTACCTGAGATAGTCATCTAAATCTGTAACACCTCTAATTAATAAACTATTCTCACGCAAGGCGACAAGATTGACCTGAATAAGCTTGTTCACGTAATCCTTTACTTTGTGTTCACTCATGCCAGTTATGTGAGCAAGGCTTTCGATCGAAAATGGTGAGATTTCAACACCCCCCTCTGTTTCCTTGCCGCTCTCCTTCGCCTTCGTTATGATATGAGCAAGCACCCTGCGCTCTTCGCTCTTGATCGTCAGCAGTCTGATCTGTTCATCTGCAGTGCGTAAACGGCGCGAGAGTGTCTCCAAGACGTATTCGATGAGTGGATTTTCACGCAGCTTAGCCTTGAAAGAATCCTTGTCAATGACAAGGAGCGAAACTGGCGTCACGGCAACTGCCCCTGCGGAACGGGGCGATCCATCAATGATCGCCATCTCTCCAAAGAAATCGCCTTCTTTCAGCACGGCTAATGTCTTTTCCTCATCACCTTTACCTTTGGTGATCTTTATCTTGCCCTCACGAATGAGATACATTATCTCCCCTCTATCTCCTTCGTTAAACAGCACTTCGCCCGGCTGAAGCTGCTTTTCCATGCCTTCCACCATAAATCCTCCTCAATTGATATTGTAATGAAATAAGAAGCAAAGTCAACACGAATTTTACTCAAATCTATGATTTGACGGTAAAATTCAGTGTCCAGAGTCCGCCTTAGGCGGACGAGGGATATCTTACCCAAATCTCCGATTTGTCCCGCTTTTCGAAATTCGCAATTTACGCCCTGCAACTCACTTTACCATTGACAAAATGCCATCTGTGTATATAATGACTGACTAGTCAGTCATTATTAACCTTTCCCCTGGAATATGGTCTAATTAAGACTGGAAAATATGAGATAAATATGAGAAAAAAAGAAGCCAATATACGGGAAAAGATCATTAAGAACGCCCTGAGAATATTCGCCCAGAAGGGTTATTTCAAAGCCACGGTGGACGATATTGCCCAGGCAACCGGCGTTGCTAAAGGCACGGTCTACCTGTATTTTAAAGACAAACAGGACCTGTATATTGCGACGATTGACGAGCACTTTAGCCGCGCAATTGCAGCCCTTGTCGAAATCGACGCCAAACCGACCACACCCACCGAGAAAATGGAGGAGATTGCCACCAGCTATATTGATTATATCAAGCACTTGAAAACCACCTACATGTTGTTCACATTTGAAAATATCAATCTAAAAGGCAAGACCCTGAAGCAAATGCACACTGTCATCGAGCCTAAGATAAAATCAATGATCAATATCATTGCTAGGATAATAGAAAAAGGCATACAGAATCACGAATTCCGTGATGTCGAACCACAGCTAGCGGCGTTTTATTTCATAAGCACGATACGAACAATTTTCATGAGTGACTTTTACACATCTGATCTGTCTTTCAAGACGGATAACGTACTAAAGCTTTTTTTTGAGGGATTGAAAAAAGGAGGTAGTTAAAATGTTATTATCCGGGATCCTGATCGCAACGCTTCTTTTCGGAGCAGGCGAAAACATCCAATTATCGATCGGCCCAAACTATTCTTCATATCTTCTGTTCCGAAACGATGAAGATACCCGAGGAAAGTGGAACCTGGGTGGTGAGATAGCAGTCGACAATGTCATACCGAACATCGGCTTCAAGCTGAGAGGAACGAAATTGAGTTATGATGCACCGCCAGAGCAAGGCCCGTATGTATGGGAATACACTCCATTGAATCTATGCGCTAGTTTCAATATCCTCCCGTTCTTAAAGACACCATGGCTGCGCGTATCAATCGAAACCGGTCTTGGACTCTATTTCTGGCGCGAATTGTATGATGGTGAAGTGATCGTTCTGCCCACTGGCGAAAAAGCTGAAGAAACAGATATTGGATTTGTCGGCGGCGCTACCGTGCAGCTGCGGCCCATCAAATACGTGGGCATCGAATATGCCATGCGCTACAATTATATAGCGAGTACAGATATCTACAAATACGGATTCGACGATACCGATGACAAGATATGGGAAAATGGTGTTGGCATAAAATTCATACTTCCCTTACGGTAATGGCAGCAGGTTCGATTAAATTCAAATCCTATTTGCTCAGGAGGTATTAATGATACTTTTTTTAGCATTGCTCATTAGCATAGGAAGCGCTGATAATATGACTTTTACGGTGGAGGAAGCGATCGATTTTGCCCTGCAAAATAACCCCGAGATCGAACAACTGATGATCGAGGTCCAGAAATCACACGAGCAGGTCGGACAGGCGATCTCGAACTTCTACCCCAATGTCTCTGCATCCGGCTACTATGCTTATATTACAGATATTCCGGTAATAGAATTTGACAGCATACCGATCCCGTTCGGCTCCAATGCCAATTACAATGTGCAGATTTCCCTGCAGCAAGTGCTCTTTGCCTGGGGGAAATTGTATAACGCCTACAAGATATCAGATCTCGGCCAAGACATTACTGAGCTCAATCTGGCACGAAAACAGCAGGAGATCCGTTATGCAGTGACCAATGCATTCTACGGTCTCCTTGTACTCGAAGAATATCTGGCGCAAGCACAGGCGAGTCTGGATCAACTGGAAAGGTTCGCCGCATCCGTTGAAACACGATACAAAGCCGGCTTGGTCTCTCAGTTCGATCTCTTGCGCGCGCGAGTCCAGGCAGAAAATCTCAAACCTGGGATTATCCAGGCGGAGAATGCGTTGAATCTCGCACGCGAAGGATTCAAATTGCTGCTGGGCATGGATCTCGACACTGACTTCAGATTATCTGGTGAACTCAGAATGGTTGATGAAGAATTCGTGCTTGAAGATCTCGTAAACCAAGCCTTAGAGAATCGTGCAGAACTCAAGAACCTTAAAAAAGCGGAAAGGATCGCTCAACTGAGCCAGGCGATTATCCGGCGTACTAACCTGCCAACCCTGGTTGGCGGCGCCACGTATGACCAAAGTAAGCCATTCAGTTTCACGGGTGACGATTGGGGTTCCAGCCTCACCTTCAACCTCGGCTTTCAGTGGCCGCTTTTCAGCGGTTTCAGCAACCTGCATAAGAGCCGCGAAGCAGCGCTGATGCTCAAAGAGACGCGGCTTGCCCTGGATAATCTGGAAAGAGCCATCCAGGTCGAAGTGAAGCAGGCGTATCTTAGTTTTCTCGCGGCGAAAAAAGCGATCGACGCCGCCGAGGAAAATGTCAGTCAAGCAAACAAGGCTTTTGAAATAATTGAAACAAGATACAAGAATGGTTTAGCGACAAATCTTGAAGTGTTAGATACAGAACTTGCCTACCGACAGTCGCAAGTGAATTATCTGACCGCACTCAAGACCTATAATACCTCGCTAGCCGAAATCTACAAAGCAATTGGTAAGGAGGAATAAATGCGCAAGTGGTTGATAATCATATTTGTCGCCGTCGTCATAATTGTGGCGGCCGTCATAAGAGTGGGTGCGTCACGGCGCGGCGCAAAAACCGAGGAATTTGTACAAAGGATCGCAGTCGAGGTTGTGCCTGTATCACGAGGGAATGTATCCAGCACGTGCGAGGTATTAGGTTCAGTAAAGGCTGACAAAAGAGCGGAAGTTTTTCCCGAGACGATGGGACGGATCACGAAGATACTCGTACGTGAGGGCTCATACGTATCCAAAGATGACAACCTCATGGCAATGCGCACCGAAACTGTTGGTTTTGAATACGAAGAAGGATACATCAAATCACCGATCAACGGCAATGTCGCGAACATCTGGGTCAATGTTGGCGCCATGGTTACACCCCAGGCTTCGGTCGCAGTGGTCATGGATTATTCGCGTGTGCAGGTTGAATTCAATATTGCTGAAGCGAATATGAATTGCATCAGCAAAAATAGCCGGGTTGCCGTCAACATAGATGCCATGCCCGGGACAGATTTCCAGGGAATAGTATCTGAGATCACCCCGGTAGTGGATCCCGTGACCCGCACGCTCGGCGTCAAAGCAATCATAAATAACGCTAAGAAGGTATTGAGGCCAGGCATGACATCACGTGTTACGATCAATTTAGGTGAGAAAAACAACGTTCTGATAATCGCCCGCGATGCTCTGTTGGACGGCCATCTCTTCGTTGTAAAAGACAGCACTGCTGAACGCCGCGATGTCATTGCCGGGATCATTGGCGACAAGAACGTAGAGATAATCAGTGGTTTGACCGAAGGCGAGAGAGTTGTTGTCGTCGGACAGCAAAGACTGGCCGGCGGCGAGAAAGTAACACCTGTTCTGAGGAGTGAATTATGAACCTGACCGATGTATCAATCAAAAGACCACTTTCCATTTCCATGGTCTTTTTGGCAATTATCATATTCGGGTTCATATCCGTCCGCAACTTGCCCGTCGACCTATTCCCGAATGTCACCTTTCCCATGATGATCGTACTCACGACCTATCCAGGTGCGGGACCCGAGGAAATAGAAACTCAAATAACCGAACCATTTGAAGAAATGCTCGGCACGGTGAATAACATAAAGAAGGTAACTTCAACCACCTCAGAGAACATCTCTAATATATTCCTTGAATTCGAATGGGGTACTGATCTTGATGCGGCGTCCAATGATGTGCGTGACCGGCTGGGATTCATAACACCTTACATACCCGAAGATGCCGACCTTCCGCTCATCTTCAAATTCGACGTATCTCAGCAGCCAGTGATGATGTACAATATTTCGGGTGACATTGACCCACTCGAACTCGATCAGATCGCAGATGACATTGCCGACCGCCTACAGCGTGTCGGTGGTGTTGCCGCCTCGTATGCAATGAGCGGTACGATGCGTGAAATCCAGGTTGTTCTCGATCCGATCAGGTTGAAGGGCACGGGCATTACCTCGGATCAGGTGACCCAGGTATTGCAGGCGCAAAACATCAATTACCCATTGGGCAATGTTGAGTCAGGCAGAAAAGTGTACTTGCTCCGTACGATTGGCGAATATGTGAACCTTGAAGAGATAAGAAAGACAGTCGTCGGCAGCAGCAACGGCATCCCTGTTCTTCTTTCTCAAGTTGCCGACGTGCGCGAACAGGCATCAGAACAGACCTCGATCTCCCGTACCAATGGCGTACAATCGATATGGGGCATTGCCCAGAAACGCACTGACGCCAATTCGGTCAATGTTGGCAACGGCCTCACAAAAGAACTGGACAAGATCAAGAAAGAACTCCCGCCCGGTGTTAAGGTCGACGTCATGTTCAACCAGGCCGATTACATTACCCGTTCCGTACAGAGCACTTTCCAAACCCTTATCATGGGCGCAATACTTGCGATCATTATCCTCTTCCTTTTCTTAGGCAGTTTCCGCTCCACATTGTACATGGGAGTGGCAATTCCGATCGCCGTCTTTTTCGCTCTGTTTTTCATGTACCTGTTCGACATGAGCCTCAACATAATTTCACTCGGCGGTCTAACCATCGCGATAGGCATGGTGCTCGACTCAGCAATTGTGGTATTCGAAGCTATTTTCCGGCACAAAGAAAAAGGTGAAGAACCAAAAAAAGCGGCGAGTACTGGTGCCAAAGAAGTGGGCATGGCGATCACCGCTTCAACGCTCACTACCGTTGCCGTGTTCTTGCCGCTGCTCTTGGTTAGAGGATTTGCATCGGTATTTTTCCAGCCCCTCGCGCTTACTGTAACTTTTGCGCTTATTTCGTCGCTCTTTGTTGCCTTGACCATCATTCCCATGCTATCAGTTAGATTCACGAGTGTCAAACGCCGGAAGTTCGGCGAAAAGCTGAACCAGTTTTATACAAAGATTGAAGGACAATATGTGCAACTCGTCAGATGGGCGTTGAATCACCGTTTGATCGTAGTCCTGAGTACTATCGCAGTGTTTGTTTTGAGTCTCTTTCTTATACCGTTCATCGGAACCGAACTGAGTCCTGATGTTGACCAGGGTGAGATCATTGTCGAGGCTGAAATGCCGGTCGGCACGAACCTGTGGGTAACTGATTCAGCGGTCAGACAACTGGAAAAAATAATCCTCGACGAAGTGCCCGAAATCGACATTCTATCTACCTCCATTGGCAGCGGTGAGGGTGGTTTTTCTAGTCTTTTTGGTGCAACTTCAGGACCGCACGCTGCACAGATCTATCTTGAACTCGTGTATCGTGAGCAGCGGAACCGTTCGGTTAAAGAGATTCAGCGCGACCTCCGGTCCAAGATGGGCGACATACCCGGACTTAAAGTGAAATACGGTACAGAACAATTCTCTATGTTCGGCGGCGGCAAACCTATCGAGGTTAAGATCACCGGGTATGATTTCGCAAGAGCGAAACAATTATCTGATCTGCTCATGGATACACTGGCAACTGTCAAAGGGTTGGTCGATCTTGAAACCAGTATCACTCAAGGAAAACCTGAGATGCGTCTCGTGATCGATCGACAGAAAGCAGCGAATTTCGGATTAACGCCATATCAGATCGGACAGGTAATGCGCTCTCGTATCGAGGGTGTAGTTGCCAGCCGGTTCCGCAGACAGGGCAACGAGTACGACATCAAGATAATGTTCGACAAGAAATACCACGACGACATCAAGAAGATCAGCACGATGACCATTACCACACCGATGGGCGATATCCCGATCCAGAACTTCATCAAAGATACGATGGCCGTAGGACCGGTCAAGATCGATCACGAGGATAACTATCGTATCGTCAAAGTCAGCGGGAATATCGAAGGCCGTGACCAGGGCAGTGTTGCACGCGATGTCCAGAAGATACTCGACGGGATCCCCAAACCAGCTGACTTCACGCTCGAACTCTCAGGCGGCTACGAGGAACAAGTGAATACCTTCCGAGATCTATTCTTTGTGATCATTCTGGCCGTTGTACTCGTCTACATGATCATGGTCGGGCAGTTCGAGTCGTTCAAGGAACCGTTCATCATCATGTTCACAATTCCACTCGCCTTGATTGGCGTGCTATGGATGCTTTTCTTCACCGGCACAACGCTTAATATGCAGAGTCTGTTGGGAGTCTTGCTGCTCGGAGGCATTGTCGTCAATAATGGGATCGTCTATATAACTTATACGAACCAGCTCCGCCGCGAACGTGGTTTTGTATGCATGGATGCAGTCATCGAAGCCGGTAGGGTCCGTATGCGACCAATATTGATGACGGCGTTCACGACCGTCTTCGGCCTCACCCCAATGGCCCTAGCGATCGGCGCGGGCAATGAGCTGCGTGCGCCCATGGCACGTTCGGTCATCGGTGGCTTGTTGGTATCGACATTCTTGACCCTGATCTTCATTCCCGTTCTCTATACTCTCTTCGAGCGGAAACAAGCTAAGGCTTGCGACGTACCTACCTCCAAATCCAAATAGTATAGAAATTCATCCCGCATCCTGCCGTCAACTCCCGCCCCAATTTGCGGGTAGACAGGATGCGGGTTTTATACACGCCCCACGCTTAACGCCTTACGCGATACAAAGAAACAATCCCCTCTCCCTTGAGGGAAGAGGGCAAGGGTGAGGGTGTAGCATCGATGCCGCCAGGCAATCATTGCGCTTTCTGCGAATCCGCTGTGGCGGATGATACTGCGAGCCTACTAAGGCGATACTGCGGTCTTGCCCATCATCGTAATCATGTATTCCATCACTGTAATCGACGGCTTCAGCCGGGTAGCTTCTTAAATATCCGCTTCATCCTTTGACTATAATCATGAAACGCCTTCCTGCCCTCCTTTGTCAGACTGAGTAAGGTCCGCGGTATCTTCTCGACAAACTTCTTCTCAACATTCACATATCCTGCTTTTTCCAATTTGATTAAGTGTGAAGACAGATTGCCCTTAGTCAGATTCGTCTGCCTCAGCAAAAATAGAAAATCGGCGCTCTCAACAACATAAAGATATGACAGTATCAGAAGCCGCGCCGGTTCGTGGACAACCCGGTCAATATCAACGATCCTCTGAAGCCCCTGCGCCTCTTTCTTTTTAGCCGGCATCCGGCGCCTCCTCAGGCTGCATTGGATTCCTTTTCAGAAAATTGACAAATATCTTCACGCCAATCAGTGC
>Ga0209536_100002432_pt1 | contig 30348 bp, 27 predicted proteins | sample DeeMarSeWOR28_12_FD_187461 | JGI IMG/M metagenome (GOLD analysis project Ga0209536, IMG submission 187461) | Marine sediment microbial communities from White Oak River estuary, North Carolina - WOR-2-8_12 (SPAdes) (version 2) | ecosystem: Environmental > Aquatic > Marine > Intertidal zone >...
TCTCCCGCCATATGCCGATCCGGTCAATCCTGTGATACCACCGGCATTGACCGCCCAGGTCAATTTTATCGGTGAAAAAGTGGTTTCGGATCTGCATAATGCCGGATTTCAGGGTATAGCCACGGGAACAATATTTAATGCTTATTTCCAGGGGACGCTCTCGAAAACCCCCCTGTGGCACAATCGTATCGGAATACTATGTGAAATCGCAAGTACACGAATAGCCAGTCCGTTGTTTTTCCCTTACGGCAGCCTGGAAAGTTTCGGCCCAGACCTTCCGGAATATAAATCGCAAAGCAATTTCCTAGATCCCTGGCCGGGTGGCTGGTGGCGTCTCCGGAATATTATGGATCTTGAAAAAGCGGTTTTCTATTCAATCCTGAATACTGCTGCGTTTGATCATTACCGAATAAAACAACAATTTACCAGGCTTAACGTGGAAAATATCAGGCTGGGGAGGTCACAGGCACCGTATGGATATTTTATTCCGGCAGATCAGCGTGACCGGTCGGTACTGAAAGAAATGCTGATAAAACTTCAGCGTGCCGGGGTGGTGATCGACTCGCTGAAACAGAGTGCAAATCTCGGACTGAGACAATTTGATCAGGGGACATTTTATATTAGCTGCGCGCAACCTGCGCGAAATTATATCATCGATCTTTTTCAGGTGCATCATTATCCGGAGCGAAGGCAGTATCCCGGCGGACCGCCGTTGGAACCTTACGATGTGACAACCTGGAATATGCCGCTCCAGATGGGTGTTGAAGTGTTTGAGGATATGACCGGCATTCTTCCGGAAACCATGCCGGTCGAACACATCGATGACCTGCTCTTTGATGGTTCAACAAACGGGTCAGGCAATTATGTGCTCTTCGGTCCCGGATCAAACTGGAGTGTCAGCATGGCACTGCGCCTGACTGAACAAGGGAAACCGGTTAGGCAGGCGTTGGAATCATTCCGGAGTGACGATATGAGCTTTCCGCCAGGAACTTTCCTGGTTGATACAGAGGGGGATAAAGCCGGAATTTGTAAAATGCTGAATACACATGGAATCGACACACATCAATGCCAAAGCCTGCCTGCTATACGAATGAAGACTATAGGTCGTGGGGATATTGCACTATATCAACCCGTATTTCCCAGTATGGATGAAGGCTGGACCCGCTGGTTGCTGGACACATACAATATCAAATATAAGACAATTGACACACGCCGGTTGGAAGAAGATAAAATCGACCGGAATGTCAGGACACTGATCATACCGAGTTTACGGCCGGAGGTACTTGCCAAAGGGATGGGGGCATATTATGAGAAGGACAGAAAGATTGCTGACATTCAAATCCCGCCGGAATATATGGTCGGCCTGGGTAAAGCCGGAGTGGCACAAATTCGTCAGTTCGTAAATGGTGGCGGCAGGTTGATCCTGTTGCACCAGTCCATCAGATTTTTCGCCGATTCGCTCGGTCTGCCGGTTTTAGTGCTGAACCAGAATTTACCGCGAGATGAATTTTATGTTCCCGGGGCGCTGCTGCATATGGAAGTGGATCCGACAAACTATCTCTGTTATGGACTGCCCCGGAGAATTAATGTATTCTACGACAGCCGGGGGGTAGTCATCAAATTATTGCCCTATGTCCAGGAGGTGCGGACACCGGGTATCTTTCCGGAACATAATCTGTTGAGCAGTGGATGGATACTCGGAAATACATGGCTGCATAATCGTGTAGGTTTAGCCGATATCCCGGTTGGTGAGGGAAATGTCATCCTGATAGGCTTCCGGCCTCAGCACCGCGGCCAGACTTACGGAACCTTCGGATTATTGTTCAACAGCCTGATCCCCTGACGTTTTCTTTTTAGCTACCAGAATGACAGTTGATCTTGCCTGCGCGGTGTACCTGATCTGATCATTCAGGCGTTTTGCATTCCCAAAGGTAGAAATATCATCAGGGGTTTTGAGCGCTGTATCGGCAAACCTGTACCAGTGCATTGGTGTAACCGACGGTAGTTGAAAAGTCTGTTTTTTTGTATTCATATTAGAAATTACGAAAATATGGCATGTCTCATCCCGTGATGGAAGAAGATAAAATGCCAGACTATGACTCTCATTGCTCCAATCTGGCTGGTTCAGCTGTGTCCCGTGCCAGCTGATCGGGGGCGTACCCTGCGGATCATCCTCAAAGAAATCATGTCGCTGCAGACAGCCATGAAGTTTGCGAAAATGGATGAGTTGCTTCACAAAGCGGTGCAAATCGCTATGTTTTTTCAGTAGGGTCCAGTCGAGCCAGCTGATCTGATTATCCTGACAATAGGCATTATTGTTCCCATGCTGGGTGCGGCCGAACTCGTCTCCGGCAACCATCATCGGTACACCCTGGGCCAGGAGCAGATGGGCTATAAAGTTTTTCATCTGCTGTTTACGCAGTTTCAAAATGCGGGGATTGGTCGATTCACCCTCTTTCCCGCAATTCCAGCTCAAATTCTGATTATGGCCGTCACGGTTATTCTCACCGTTGACCATATTATGCTTTCTGTCGTAGGATACCAGATCATGGAGGGTAAAGCCATCATGGCTGGTGATAAAGTTTACGCTATGATAAGGTTTGCGCTTACTTGGCCGGTAAAGATCCGCGCTGCCGGCGATGCGAGTGGCAACCACCGGAATGACTCCGGCATCGCCCCGGATGTAGCGGCGTAATTCATCGCGGAATTTATCATTCCATTCAGCCCATTTCTGCCAGGCGGGAAAGCTGCCTACCTGATATAAACCGGCTGCATCCCAGGCTTCTGCAATCAGTTTAACGTTGCTCAGAACCGGGTCTTTAGAAATGCGTTCGATAACCGGTGGTGAGCTCAGTATCGTCCCCCCTTCACCACGGCACAATATGGAGGCAAGATCAAAACGGAAGCCATCGATATGCATTTCGGTTACCCAGTAGCGCAGACTATGCAGTAGCAGGTCACTGGTAACCGGGTGATTACAATTAACCGTATTACCGCAACCGGTAAGATTAAGCATCGAACCTTTCGTTTTATCGAGAAGATAATAAACATCCGGTGCCAGCGCTTTGAAATTTATTACCGGTCCTTCAGGTCCGTCCTCGCCGGTATGATTGAAAACAATATCCAGAATAACTTCAATGCCGGCGAGATGAAACGCTCTTACCATTTTTTTAAACTCGGTGATTGCCCCACCTTTGTTCGGATATGCCGCATATCCGGCCTTTGGTATCAGGAACGAAATCGGATCATACCCCCAGTAATTGAGTAACGGTTTTCCGCTTTCGGGACTGACCACGTGCTTATTGGTTTCATCAAATTCGGTAATTGGAAGCAGTTCCACGGCAGTGATGCCAAGATCTTTCAGATAAGGTATTTTTTCTGTTAAACCGAGATAAGTACCCGGATGATTCACTCCTGAAGAAGTATGACGGGTAAATCCGCGGATGTGGAGTTCGTATATGACCGAATTCGCCAGTGGTGTCATAAGCGGAGTGTCATCTCCCCAGTCAAACTCATTCTGAACAATAAGATTCCGTCGCCGGTTATTTTCACGGCCGCCCCAGTTCTCTCCACCTGCATACGCCTGAGCATACGGATCAAGAATATAAAGATCCGGTGGAATCCCGGGTGCGTGTAGGATATATCCATATTCGGTGCCGACAGGTATGTCCGGTACATGTACATGCCAGATCTCACCGGTACAGTGGATTGGTTTTTCGAGCACTATTTTTCTGGCGGGATCAAAAGTTCCAGGCTTGAACAAATGTAGCTCGACCTTATGCGCCTGAGGAGCGAACAGGGCAAAGTTAACACCTTCTTTTAGAAAATGTGGCCCCAGGGGCAGGGGCTTGCCGGGTAATATTTTCATATTTGTCCATTGTATAATAGCAGTTAATTTACATAAAAATTCGAAACAGTAATAACCAGAATTTTCAAACCAGTCGGAATTATGATCAGCTAATAAAATCTCCAACAAAGCGTCGAAAAAAATGACTTTCACTGATTGCATTTTTAAACACTAAAATATATATTATGACCAATTTTTCCACAGTAATTCAGGTGCTGTATAATATTTCATACAAATTATCAAAGATATGATGATGGTTTATCGGTTTGCGCCAAGTCCAACGGGATATTTGCATGTCGGTGGGGCAAGAACCGCCATTTTTAATTTTCTCCTGGCGCGTCAGGCCAACGGCAGATTTCTTTTGCGGATCGAGGATACGGACCGCAAAAGATCCACCACCGGATTTGTCGCGCAGATCCAAAACAGTCTTGAATGGCTGCGGATCAGTTGGGATGAACCGCCTTTATTCCAGAGCACGCGTATCAAACGACATCTTGAAATTGTCCGGCAATTGCTCGTGTCCGGCAAGGCTTATGCGTGCTTCTGCAGCCAGGAGGAACTTGATCGCAAGCGGCAAAGGGCCATCGCCCAGAAAGCACCTCTGCGTTATGACGGCACCTGTCGAAATCTCTCTGATGCGGAAAGACAGCAGCAGGCGGCGGCTGGAATTGCAGCCGTAATACGTCTGAAGACAGCGGGCCATGATGTGGTATTCGATGATGTTATACGGGGCAGTATGAGAACATCCGGTGATGAAATCGATGATTTTGTAATTCTACGCTCGGATGGCACACCGGTTTATCAGATTGCCGTGGTGGTTGATGATCATGACATGGGTGTGAGCCACGTTATCCGCGGTGAGGATCACTTGTCCAATACGCCTAAACAGATCCTGATATATCAAAGCCTGAACTGGCCGGTTCCGGTATTCGGCCATCTTCCGCTTATCCTCGGTTCAGACCGAAACCGTCTCTCGAAACGGCATGGCGCCACTTCCGTAGAGGAATTTCGTGAGCAGGGTATATTAGCCGAAGCGTTATTCAATTATCTGTGCCTGTTGGGCTGGTCCCCGGGAAATGATCTTGAAATACTATCCCTGCAGGAACTGATCGAGAATTTTGATATCAACAGAATCAACAAAGCCGGTGCTGTTTTTGATTATCAGAAGCTGCTGTGGATGAACAGCAAATACCTGTCCGCTATGAAGCCCGAACAATTATTGAAGATACTTGAGCAGCAGATACCGGATAATTACCGCGCAAAGCTTTTATCCGATAATGAGAATGCATTACGGCTTATGGGCATGCTGCGGGAACGATGCAGAGTAGCGTCCGATCTCGTTGAAGGGGCACAGTTTTATTTTGAACATCCTGCCAACTATGAGGAAGAGGGTGTCACTAAACACTTTGGCGAGGTCGCCAGGAATTATCTGGAGAAAATTCGCAGCGAGATCTCACAGATTGAATATTTTAATGCAGCTGCACTGGAAACGAAAATCCGGGCCATCGCCGATAAAGAAGGGATTGGTGCAGGAAAATTAATACATCCTTTAAGGCTTGCACTTACGGGGAAGACCAGCAGTCCGGGTATCTTTGACGTGCTTGAAGTACTCGGCAGAAAGACGGTCCTGGAACGTATCGATCGCGCGCTTGACTATATCGACAGGTTGAAATAATAAAATAGAAACATCTGAAAAGTAAGATTTTTTACTGTCATTGCAACCACGACTAAGTCGGGGCAAAGATTTAGTCGGGAGACGACGCAACCGTTTGTAAAGATTGAACCTTCTCCTGATTAAATCGGGACCGTGGCAAAGCCACTCCTTCGGAGGAATGACAACAAAAGCAATTTTTCAGATGCCTTAAATATCAGGAATACGTTAAACGCAAAAAGATTGCCATCCGATTAATATCCTTTCCGGATGGAAATGCTTCGGTCAGTGCGATCCTTCGCTCACAGAATGGAGAAATGACAGTGAAAACCAAAATCCTGATTGTCGATGATGATGTTGATGCGCTGGAATTGATGGAAGAACTATTTGACAGTAAAGGGTATAATCCGATTACCGCAACGAATGGTCTGTCTGCGCTTGACAGGATCCGCGATGAAGATCCGGATATGGTTATTTCGGACATCCGGATGCCGGATATGGATGGTATGCAACTATTGGAGGTTATGAGCAAGCGATATCCGCATATCCCGGTGATTATGGTAACCGCTCACGGTACTATCGAAGCAGCGGTTGAAGCAATTAAAATGGGTGCAAAGGATTATATTCTTAAACCACTGCGTCTGGATGAGATCCTGGCCAAAGTCGAAACGATCTCTGAGCTGCGAAATCTGGTCAAGGAAAATGAATATCTGCGCAGTCGTCTGGCAACCCGCTTCAACGTCAAGAATATAATTGGTAAGAGTGAAAAAATAGATGAACTTTTCAAGTTGATTCATGATGTGGCGCCAACGAATACGACTGTTTTAATCCAGGGCGAAAACGGAACCGGTAAGGAATTGATCGCCAATGCCATTCATTTTAACAGCCCCAACGCCAAGAAACCGTTTATTAAACTCAACTGTGGCGTTCTCTCGGAAAACCTGCTTGAATCAGAATTATTTGGTCATGTCAAAGGTGCTTTTACCGGTGCATTCAAAGATAAGATCGGTCGATTTGAACTGGCAAATGGTGGCACACTGTTCCTGGATGAAATCGGTGACATTTCTCAGAATATGCAGGTTAAACTACTGCGTGTTCTGCAGGAGGGTGAATTCGAACGTGTCGGGGGAACCGAAACGATAAAGGTCGATGTACGCATTATTGCGGCGACAAATCATGATCTCGAGGAGCTGATTCACCATGGTCGTTTTCGGCAGGATCTCTATTACCGGCTCAACGTGATACCACTTCATGTGCCACCCCTGCGTGACCGGAAAGACGATATAAAATTACTGGTTGAGCATTTTTTGGAAAAGTTTCAGGAGGTTCATCAGAAAAAAATTGAGACCATCGATCGCGATGCGATTGCAGCGCTGGAAGAATACGACTGGCCTGGCAATATTCGTGAACTCGAAAATTATATAGAGCGGGCGATCGTACTGAATAAAACTGGGAAAATCACAAAATCTGACTTTCCGGCGGCGATTACCAGGGTCCAGAAGGGACTGGTCGACTATGACGAGACAGCAGGTCTGCTGGGTGCTGTGGAGGAATATGAACGTCGGCTGATTCTGGCGGAACTTGAAAAAAATAGCGGCAATAAGGCAAAAACCGCTCAAAAATTTAAAATGAATCGTAGTACTTTTATGTCCAAACTGAAGAAGTATGATATCAACTAAGTCCTGATTCAAAAATATTATTGTTTTCCCGCCAATTTCATTAAATCTGCATTTCACGAAATTCTTTAATCGTTTTATCAAGACCACATAAAAAAAACCGAATATAGGATCAATGGTAAAAACCTGGCGCAGTATATGGTAAAGAATGCGAGGAGTACAGATTGGCAGCTAGCATGAACAAAGCAGAATCAAGTATTTCGGCAGCACAGCCTCAGGATCTTCTGATTGAATATGATGCAATGATCGAGGAACTGCGCAAACGGCTCAATGTATTGAGTACTTCGATTTTCCTGTTGCATGAATCTTCTAAACCCGAAGACCCCAAACTCAAGAGATATCTCACAAATATCAATCGGGAAATGGAAAAAATTCGACAAATCATCTCCAACTATCCTAAAAATCCGAGGTAGTTTCGCTATGCATGAGTTCAATACGGAAACGGCCAGGATATTAATAATCGAAGATGAACCGGAAGTACGGGAATCATATAAAGATATGTTTGCTCTGTTTGGATACGAGGTTGAGGCCGTATCAAACGGTCGGGAAGGGCTGTCTCTGATCAATAAACACGATTATGATGTTGTCGTAACGGATCTGAACATGCCGGAAATGGATGGCCTTGAAGTACTGCGATATATTAAAAAACGTAAACCGTTTGTTGAAGTAATTGTGATCACCGGATTTGCAACCCTCGAAAACGCCATCCAGGCCATGAAAGTCGGGGCATATGATTATTTTACGAAACCGGTTGATATTGACCATGTGCACATAGTTCTTTCCAAATGTATCCAGCAAATCAAGGCAAAAAAGGAAAACGAAGAATTACGGAACCTGAATGAGCAATTGAAATCATTGAATGAGTTGAAAGATAAATTTATTACCATTACCAATCATGAATTACGCACCCCGATCACTGTATTAAAAGGCTATATCGAATTGCTCGATTTTTTCCTGCGCGATGTGAACAATTCGGATGTGAGCGATGCCTTGGATGTCGCTACCGAAACAATGGCAGAGCTGATAAGTATCGTCGAGCAGATGCACGATATGTCGTCCTTCGATTACGGTAAAACAGTATTCAGCTATTCTGAGATAGATATCCAGCAGCTCCTGGTAATGATATACAAGGAAATGAAAATCTTTTTCGACCAGCGTCGGTTAAGTTTTGATATAATTATGCAGGGTCCTCCGGTCGTGGTCAGCGGCGATTATAAACGCGTCAAACGAAGTTTACGCGAACTTATCCAGAATGCGCTCAAATTCACACCTGAAAATGGCAGAGTTGAAATACACTATTCGGTCAACGAGAGTAATAATAAATGCTTTATCCGGGTTATGGACAGCGGGATCGGGATTCCCAGGGCAAAACAACAACTGGTCTTTGAGCCATTCTATGAGATCCAGGATGTGATGAATCACATGACCTCAAAGACGGCTTTTATGGGTGGTGGCATTGGCCTGGGATTAACCCTGGCAAAAGAGGTCATCGAGTCTCATCAGGGAGCATTGCTGCTGGAAAGCGAAGAAAACAAAGGCAGCACTTTCATCGTGGTCCTGCCCTTTAAATTCATAATGGCCGAAGCTACATCGCTCACTCAATAAGTTATAATGCGCGAAAAATCCTGAACCCGACCTTCCAATTCCTCGCCCTTCAGCGATATCAGTCTTCTAAACGAAAAATCTTCTACATTGAACGATGCAATGGTACTTCCGTAGATAATCGCTTTTCGCATAGTGGGCTCGTCAATTTTTCCTGTCCGGGCAATATAACCGACAAAACCACCGGCAAAGGTGTCACCGGCGCCGGTAGGATCGACAACCTTTTCCAAAGGATAGGCAGGAGCCGAAAAGTATGAATTCTCATGCATCAGAACGGCGCCATGTTCACCTTTTTTGATGATCAGATATTTTGGCCCCCGCTCCAAGATGATCCTTCCCGCGGATATCAAATTGTTTGTATCGGTGAGCAGCCGAGCTTCTTCATCATTGAGGATCAATATATCGGTTTGCCTGATTACCTCATCCAGGGAATTCCGTTTGCCGGTTATCCAGAAATTCATTGTATCCAGAATTACCAGTTTTGGGCGTGCTATCTGCCGAAGCACCTGCATTTGCAAATCAGGATCAATATTGGCCAGAAATACAAAATCACTGCTCCGATAGGACTCGGGAATTCGTGGATTGAAGTTCTCGAACACATTCAAATGAGTGAAAAGGGTATCCCGCTGATTAAGGTCTCTGTGGTAACGACCTCCCCACCTGAACGTCAGTCCCTCCTGCTGATCTATACCCTCAAAGTTAACCGTCCGCTGGCGTAAAAAATCGATCCCCTTAAAGTCAAAATCGGTTCCCACAACTCCGACTATATTCACCGGAGCAAAATAACTGGCGGCACTGCTGAAATATAAAGCTGATCCACCGGGTGAGTCCTTGGCTGTCCCCCAGGGTGTTTCGACTGAATCAAGAGCGATCGATCCGACTACGAGAATATTCATTGCGATTCCTCATTTTTTACATTTTTTGCGGCGCAGTAATGCCGAGCAGGTTGCATCCGGTTGCCAGAATAATACGCGTTGCCTGGCACAGGGCAAGTCGTGCCTGGGTAAGATCGTGTTTGTCAGTGATCACACGATGCTCCGTATAGAACTTGTGAAAATAGGTTGCCGTGTCGGTCAGGTAGTTAACCAGACGGTGTGGTTCGAAAGACTGTCCGCTGCTCAGGACATTTGCCGGAAATTGCAGCAAATGCTTGATCAGATCCAGTGATTCCTGTTCATTCAGCAGGGAAAGATCAGCCGAGTCGTCAGGCTCGATTCCCTTTTCCAGGCCGAAATTCAGAATACTGCAAATCCGGGCATGGGCGTACTGAATGTAATATACCGGATTTTCATCGGACTGGGTTTTTGCCAGACTGAGATCGAAATTAAGATGACTGTTCATGTGGCGCATCAGAAAAAAGAAACGGGTAACATCCACTCCAACCTCATCCATGAGTTCATTCAGGGTGACAAAATTGGCTTTGCGGGTGGACATCCTGACCTTCTGACTCCCTTCGCTGAGGGTGACAAACTGATGGATGAGCACCTTCACCTTTTCCGGATCATAACCGACAGCCTTTACGCCGAGAAGTACATCCGGATACGTTGCAATGTGGTCGGCACCAAAAATATCGATGATCAGATCAAATCCGCGGCGGAATTTTTCACAATGATACGCGATATCCGGAAGCCGATAGGTCGGTTCGCCGCTGCTCTTAACAACAACCCGGTCCTGTTCCATGCCGATTTTAGAGGTCAGGAACCAGACCGCCCCATCCCGTTCTTCAATCAGGCCTTTAATGCGCAGTATGTTCAGCACTTCTTCTATCTTTCCTTCATCGTAAAGGGCTTTTTCATTATAATAGACATCCATCCTGAATCCGAGTCTTTCGATTGTCTGGCGGATGTCCAGAAAAACAGCTGTTTCCGCCTTTTTAATAAAGTACTGCAAATCGCTCTCTTGCCGCCGTGATTCGCCATCTTCGTTCAGAATTTCACGCGCGATATCTATAATGTAATCACCCTGATAATAATCATCGGGAAAGGATATTTCCTCTCCGAGCAACTGTAGATAACGCATTCGGACTGAGTCGCCCAATATGCGCATCTGACGGCCGGCATCATTGTAGTAATATTCCCGGGTAACCTGGTAACCGAGGAATTCCAGCAGGCGGGCGATGGTGTCGCCAAGTACTGCCTGCCGCCCGTGTCCTATGGTGAGTGGGCCGGTAGGATTGGCACTTACAAATTCAACCTGTGCATGAAGCCCTCTGCCAACATCACACCGGCCAAAGTTCCCGTTTTGACGGAGTATTTCAAGAAGCTGGCTCTGGACTGAGGATTCTGTGATAAAGAAGTTAAGAAATCCGGGGCCCGCAACATCAATTTTTTCCAGATAGGTGGAATCCAAACCAATGAATTCCTTGATCTCCTCTGCTACCTGCCTGGGGGAACGGCCCAGCCGGCCGGAAATCTGCATGGCAATATTTGTGGATAAATCCCCGAATTTTTTTAACCTGGGAATCTCAAACTGGAAATCTATGCTGGAAATTGCTTTACTTTCAAGATAACGGTTAAGTTCCGAACGGATATAAGATTCAGGTGTCATTTCTTCTGCTCGTCCACAACAAATTCCATTTTAGCATCACCCCAGAGTCTTTCCAGTCCGTAATATTCACGTGTTTCATTCCGGAACAAATGTACGACGACATCAACATAATCCAGGAGTATCCAGCGCAGCGATTGAAATCCTTCTTTGTGATACAGGCGGATCTTTTCGTCACGCAGTTTTTTTATGATGTGGTCTGCAATGGCTTTGATCTGGGGATCGGAATCTGCACTGATAATAACAAAAAAATCGGTCACACTGGTAAGTCCACGCAAATCGATGACGACAATTTGTTTTCCTTTCTTCTCAAGTCCCAGTTGTGCAATTTTATATGCCAGTTCGTGCGGCTCCAATCCGTCTCCCGGTTAATTAGCTCCGTTTAACTGCCGGTAGTCTTTGCCGATTACTACACTGATGTCGTAAATGGGATTCGCTGTATTTTTCTTCACAACTCTTTCCTCGGGAATTTTCAGCGAGCGGGCGACTGCTTCTGCCTGTTCGATATTGTCTACGTGGTCGATGATGAATGATTGCTCAACATCCCAGCGTAATTTATTGTTTTCGCTGTAGTTCTCAGTATTGACGACATCGAATCCCTGCTCACGTAGATAGTTCTGAAAACTTTTGGCAACGCCGTTTACCCCGCAGCCATTGAGAATCTCGATCTGGATATTTTTCTTAAAAGGCGGTTCGGGGACCGTCGTGGAAGGGGATGATTCCTCCTCTTCGGTTTCAATCGGGGCAATGGCGACAGGCTCGCCCTTATCCTCCTCAAGGACAATATCGCGATTCAGTGTTATGTCATAAATAAAATAACTGATGGCAGCTATTATCAGGATAAAAAAAAGTCTGGAAAAAAAACGCCCTGCAGTCGACTTTTGTGATTTTGCCGAACTGATCTGAGGATATGTTGATGTTGACTGTGATTTTTTCTTAATGAACTGGGTCGGTTGACGTCTTCTTCTGCGCAAGCGTAAATAGTCTCTGTTTAATTAATGAATAGTTATTATTGATTTTTGAAAACTGCCAGACAGCCGGATGCGTCTGATAAATGAGTATCTCCACAATATATCGATTGATCATCGATCTACGCCCCGGGGATTCGGTGTGGCGTTGAATTTATTAATTCTCCTGCATACGGTCGATTATCATCAAATTAAAAAAATAACCGGACAGTGACAAATCCGGTTATGATAATTTTTCACTATATTCGTCAGGTTTACCAGTCAAGGTATGAATTTCGCCAATAGTACATCGAAGGTCCGTTATACAGATATGGCACCGTTTCAAACCGCAGTATCACCGAGGAGTTCTCAGTCGGTAGATACCTGATTTCAGCGCCGCCAAAGAATTGCGTGTCATTGAATATACCCTGATTGGGCAGATTGTTTATCGGGCTGGCCATTAACCCAAGTTTTGTCGTCAGAAATAAATTTTCGCTGAATTTATAATTGATTGTGTTAAGATACGAGTTGAGCATAATACCGTTGCCACCGATAGAGGTATAAGACATTGCAAAACTATGCTGCATATGAAGCCGGTTTGGATCCAGAAATCCCAGAAAAGTATTATTATATTTTGCGGCTGTTTCGAGTGTGTTTGAAACATTGGTGGCCTGGACATCTTTTTTCAGTTGTCCGTAGCTGATCACCGGCACCGCACATACGAAGATCAATATAATGCTTTTTATTTTCATACATTTACCATTTGAATTCAACCATAAAAATATAAACAACTACCGTCCTTGTCAACTGTTTTTTTATACTATTTAGGCATATCAATAGTTTCAGCCGGTTTCATCAATTATAATGTTATCGATCAGTCGCGTAGTACCACAGTATACGGCGGTCGCGATCATGGCACCACCGGAGATCTGCTCAACCGGTTCCAGAGATCCGGTGTCAACAACGGCGATATACTCAATACGTAAGTGGGGTACAGTATTCAATATATCACGAATATAGGCCTCAATATTCTTCCGTGCGCGCATCCCGTTGGCGATCATGTTTCGCGCCTGCATGAGCGCCCGATAGATTTCCGGTGCAGCCTTCCGTTCCTCCGGTGACAGATACTGGTTACGAGAACTCAGCGCAAGTCCGTCCGGTTCACGAACCGTCGGTACAACGATCATATTCAGGTCAAAATTAAGATCGGTCACCATTTTTTTTAAGATCAGGGCCTGCTGCGCATCTTTCTGCCCGAATACCGCAACATGCGGTTTGATAATGTTAAACAGTTTAGCGACGACCGTAGTAACACCACGGAAATGTGTTGGACGGCTTACACCGCACAATTTTTGCGCAAGGTCTTCTGTGACCACATAGGTTTTTTGCTCGCCGGGATACATTTCCTCAACGGCGGGACAGAACAGGATATCTGTTCCGGAATTGATTAATAGTGACTTATCATGCTCCAAATCGCGGGGGTATTTATCGAAATCTTCATGCGGGCCGAACTGTACGGGATTAACGAATATACTCACGACCAGCGTGTCGCAGGTTTGCCTGGCCTCTTCTATAAGCCGGATATGCCCGGCATGCAGAAAGCCCATCGTCGGCACCAGCCCGATGGTTTTTTTGTCACGGCGCAAACGATCGGCAGTTGCCTGCATTTCGGGTATTGTGTTAATAACTTTCATCGTGTGATGGAAATTTCCCTGATTTTACATCAGCCCGGTAGTTTTTGAAGGCCTCACGCATTGCCTGGCCCAGCTCGGCATAGCGACGAACAAAACGCGGTTTGAATTTGTCGAAGATGCCTAACATATCGTGCACGACAAGGACCTGCCCGTCACAATGGTTACCGGCGCCAATTCCAATGGTGGGGATTGTGAGGGTGTCCGTGATTTCTTTTGCCACAACAGCCGGTATTTTTTCCAGGATAAGAGAAAAAATGCCGGCCTGTTCAAGAATTTTGGCGTTCTCAAGCAGCATTTTTGCCGATTTTTCCTCATTTCCGATCAAATTATAACCACCAAAATAATGTATCGACTGTGGCGTCAGTCCAAGATGCCCCATAACCGGAATTCCCATCCGTACCATACGGGAAACGGATTCGGCAATGACCTCACCGCCCTCAAGTTTGACGGCTTCTGCGCCGGCTTCTTTCAGGAATCGGCCGGCATTCATGATTGCATCTCTGGTACCCGTCTGGAAGGAGAGGAAAGGCATATCGGCCACCAGCAACGCGTAACGAATGCCCCGTTTGGCGGCTGCAACATGGTAAAGCATCATCTCCATGGTTACCGGCAGGGTTGTTTCAAATCCGGCCACAACCATGCCCGCGGAATCACCCACCAGGATGATATCGATACCGGTTTCGTCCTCCATTTGTGCGGTCAGGTAATCATAGGCGGTCAATACAGCGATTTTCTCATCCTGCTGTTTCATCCGAATTATATCCGGAACGGTTATCTTTTTCCGTTTCTCATGCAGTGACATGGCTTACACCTATAAATTTGTGATTGGCTTGTCTTCAGAGAAGACGTTTTTCAATAATCCCTCCACCAAGGACACGGTCGCCTTCGAAAAACACAGCGGACTGCCCCGGCGTGACCGATTTCTGAGGCTTATCAAATCTCACCCTGACCATCTGATCAATATCGGGCATAAGAGTTCCGGGATGACCTTCATCATTATAACGAATTTTAATTTCTGCCTGAAGCGTTCTGTCAATACCTGATATACTGATCCAGTTCAACTGCCCTGCGAGAAATTCACGGCTGAAAAGGGATTCTTTATTACCAATAGTGATTTTATTTTCATCGGCATTTATATCGACCACATACATAGGTTCCGGGAATCCACCGCCCAATCCTTTTCGCTGCCCGATGGTATAGAACGGATAGCCGTCATGCCGGCCTACGAGTTCACCGTCGATATTGACCAGTGGTCCACCCCGGAGGGTGCTGTTAAGTGCAGGTCGTTTGGTTCTGAGCAGGCGGTGATAGTTGTTATCCGGGATAAAACAGATTTCCTGGCTTTCAGGTTTTTCCGCGATGGGTAGCCGGTATTTTTTTGCCAGCATACGCACCTTCTGTTTACTGAGTTCGCCTAATGGAAAAACAGTTCTGGCCAGGTTTTTCTGCTTTATACCCCAGAGTGCGTAGGATTGGTCTTTGGTCCTGTCGATGGCACGGTGTAATTCGATCCGGCCGCTGACAGGATTTTTAAATGTCCGTGCATAATGACCGGTTGCGATCAAATCCGCACCCAAATCATCGGCCTTCTCGACCAGTGTCTGCCACTTGATTCGCGTATTGCACTGCACACACGGATTTGGTGTCCGTCCGGCAAGGTACTCATCGATAAAATCTTCCACCACACTCTGATGAAATTCGCGGCTGAAATTTAGAATATAGTGTGGTATGCCGCAACTTACACAGATCTCACGGGCATCGTTGAACGAGTCCAACGAACAGCAACCACTTTCATGATTGATGTTCCCACCGACCGCTTCAAAATCCCACAGTTTCATAGTGACGCCAATGACGTTATATCCCTGTTCCTTAAGCAGCACCGCCGCTACAGAACTGTCAACACCGCCACTCATCGCTACGATTACGGATTTATATTTGGCAGACATGTATATTTAAATGTTTTCGTTCCTGTTAGTCAGAATATTCAAAACCCGGTGTGAATTTCCGGTTTGTTTGATTCTGAACCATGAAATATACAAAATAATGCGGATCAAGAACAGAATGGGGGGGTCGGGTCACAGGCATTTTGTAACGATGGTTTCGGTACCTTCCGAGGTGAATTTAAAGTCGATCGAATCCATCAGATTGCGGATCAGAAATATACCGCGCCCGCTTTCGCTCATCAGGTTTTCCGGTGCGAGCGGATCTTTCAGTTTGGCAGGATCAAAGCCATTACCCTGGTCTTTGATGCGTATTTCAATTTTTTTACTGTTGACAGTGAATTTGATATGAACTTTTTTTGAGGGATCGTCATGGTTTCCATGATGAATGGCATTATTGACCAATTCTGTTGTGACAATACCGAGATCATCGCTCGCGCTCTCGTCAAGACATGCGAATCTGGCTACCTCTTCGCTCAACTTCTCAACTCTGGTGAGATGTTTTGTATCGCTGGAAATGACCAGCAAGAAAGATTTTGCGTTTTGCTCTGCCATTCGATTGAATATTTCTTTATATTTTCAGTTTTAATTTATGTAAACATGAATATTATGTCAAAAAAATCAATTGTCCGTGATATTCAACACATTCCTGTTTTAGATTCTTGTTTACGCTATAACAAATAATCGGAAAAAATCATCTCAAACATGTCAAAAAAAATTAAAAAATATTTTATTTTTCACGCCCCATGGCAGATCCTGGCGATTACCATATTTATTCTTTCATCGCTGCCGGGTGAAGATCTGCCCAATCTCGGATTTCGGGCTGCTGATAAATTAATCCATATGCTCATATTCGGATTTTTGGCCGTTCTGATACTAAGAAGTTTCGAAAACGCGAACAGTTCGTTTCTTTTTCAAAATGCCAGATTCTTAGCTATCGGAATTACTGTATTGTACGGTGCCCTGGATGAAATCCATCAGTATTATGTTCCCGGGCGCTCGGCTTCGGTCTGGGATTGGTTCTCAGATATAGCGGGTGCATTTATCCTGGTGTTCATATTTCAGTTTCTGCGGCGCAGGTTTCTAGAATACCGGGAATCTTGAGAGTACAGGCCGATGGTCGGAAACAACGGTGGTATAAGCTTCAAATTCTGTCTCCAGTTTGAGAATGACTGTACTGCCTCCCTGATATTCTTCCAGCGTATCTCTTGATATGAGAATATGGTCAATTACATTGCCGCTGTCACCGATATAGGTGGCCTGATCGGTCAGCGGCTCGGTTAAGAATATATAATTCTGCATCGGATCCAGCAGAAATGGATTAAACACATTCAGGTCAGTGGGATCATTAAGACGGTCATTGAAATCGCCCAGCATGACAAAATCGGGATCGGCGGAGTTGAGTATCTGATTATCGATGTATTCTTTAAGCTTGAGACAGGCTTCCCGCCGTCTGGCAACGCTCTCGGTATCACCGAATGCCTTTAAGTGATTGACGATCAGGCTGAAGTTGAAAACCACCTGGCCCTCTTTTTTAACTTCAACATAGGTGATCAGCGGCGGTCGGGGAAAGGCGTACCAGTCATTGGTGAAGATCTGGAAGGGAACCGTTACGGCAATGATATCCCGTTTATACAGAATGCCGAGTTTTAATATATCTCCCGGCAGCTCAGAAATGAAGCCATCGTAATTTTGAAGCGAATCCACAATCCGGAAGAAAGCTGATTCATCATTTAATTCCTGAAACCCAAACATATCGATATCAAGATCGCGGATCAACCGGACAATTGTCATGATGGTTATTTCACCGTCAAGGGGGAATTCGCGAATATTCCAGGTGGCGATTTCGAAGGTACTTTCCGAACCCTGTTTCTTCACCAGACGCTGCCCGTCGGCAGGATTTTCAGGTTCAGTGGTTCGCCTGGAACAGGCGCAAAAAGACAGCAGACTGCACAAAACCAACAGTACACCTGTCCTGTACCACCTGATATTTAAATACCTATTTTTCAACGAAACCTCAGATTCTACATGTGTTCACCGGTATAATTTAGGATACCCGGACGTGATCATCAACATTCGTTTTACCGGACACGAAAGTGATGGTTTTATTATGATAATTTGCGGCGATTCAAATGTTGCCTGCATTTGATTGTAATTTTTTACATTTTTTCAGAAGTCTCAATAATATAGTCTATCCTGCGGTTCTATCGTTCGGATCCGGATTATTAAGTGGCTGATTCAGTTTTTTTACACAGTCTCTTCTACCGTAATTTTGAATTTGTGTTCCATCTGAATTGTATCATTGCCGGTAATGATTTTCAGTACCCGGTTCACGAAGGCCGGGCAATGGGTTTACAATGGGATATGACTTTGAATTGATAAATGAAAATTGTATATTTCAGCGCTTATTTTAATATGGAGATCAGAGAATGTATCGGGCATTAATTACCGGTGTGGGGCACTATGTACCCGAAAGAGTGGTGACAAATTTTGATCTTGAAAAAATAATGGACACATCCGATGCCTGGATCCGGGAGCGCACAGGTATTCATGAACGACGTTTTGTTGAAGGAGATGAGAATAATGCTGATCTGGCAGAAAAGGCTACCCGTATAGCACTTGAAATGGCCGGCAGGACGGTTGCCGATATCGATTTTATAATCTATGCCACACTGAGCTCTGAATACTTTTTCCCGGGATCCGGCTGTGTTTTGCAGGAAAAACTGGATATTCCGGGAGTCGGGGCGCTCGATATTCGAAATCAATGCAGCGGATTTGTCTATGGCCTTTCAATTGCCGATCAGTATATCAAAACCGGCATGTACAAGACGATCCTCCTGGTTGGATCGGAAATTCAATCACGCGGCATCGATCTTACCACCCGCGGCCGGGATATGGCAGTGCTCTTCGGTGACGGTGCCGGAGCGGTAATCGTCGAAAGATCCAGCGACAACAATCGGGGTGTGCTGACAACCCATCTGCACGCGGATGGCCGGCATATCAAGGAGTTATGGTGCGAGGATCCCGGCAGCGTGCGTATGCCGCGATTGACACATGATCTGATTGAGTCAGCATCGATCTGGCCTTCGATGAATGGCCGATACGTATTCAAATACGCCGTTACCCGATTTCCTGAGGTTATCATGGAGGCCTTGAACAAAGCAGGCGTCAGCAAAGACGAGGTCGACCTCGTAATCCCCCATCAGGCAAATATGCGGATCACTGAAGCAGTCCGGGCCAAACTCGAATTGCCGGAAGAAAAAGTATACAGCAATATCCATAAATATGGGAATACGACTGCCGCATCGATTCCGATAGCCCTGAGTGAAGCTATGACGCAGGGACTGGTAAAAGAAAATTCTCTCGTATGTCTTGCTGCATTTGGAAGCGGATTTACCTGGGCTTCCGCGTTAATCCGAATGTAGCAGTGAATTTTGGGGATAACGTATCGGTTAGGCAACCGTTTTGTAGTAGACTGAAAAATTATCAGTTTAGCGGATCATCAACGCGACAGCTGGGTATAAATAATTAATCAGACCTGAAAATTTGTCAAAACAGGTGCCGATTTAAATTATGCCATCAAAGACCGATCCATTAAATGTTTTGCAGAACAGCAGCCTGCGCCGGCCGGAATGGTTAAAGGTCCGATTCGGTTCCGGCGAATCTTTCCGATATGTGAAAAATCAGGTATCAGGCAATCGCCTGCATACGGTCTGTGAAAGTGCCCGCTGTCCCAACCTGGGGGAATGCTGGTCACGCGGAACGGCAACCTTTATGGTGCTGGGAAATACCTGCACACGCAGCTGTAAATTCTGTAATATTGACGTTGGTAAACCGGACGGGTATGATCCTGATGAACCGCAGCGGGTAGCGGAAGCGGTATTGAATATGGGCGTTAAACATGCTGTAATCACCATGGTGGCGCGTGATGATCTGAAGGATGGCGGTGCGTATGTTGTAGCGGAAACCATCCGGATGATAAAGGAAAATGTATCCGACTGTTCGGTCGAAGCGCTGATATCGGACCTGAAAGGAAATAAGCCTGATCTTGAAGCGGTACTTTCGGCTCAACCCGATATACTGAACCACAATCTGGAAACAGTCAGACGTCTGCAAAAAGATTTACGGGTTCAGGGACGTTACGACCGTTCCTTGAATATATTGCGCTGGTCACGCGAAGCATGTTTTACAACCAAATCAGGAATTATGGTCGGTGTTGGGGAAACGTATGATGAAATCATTGAATTAATGCAGGACCTGCGGGAAATAGACTGCAGCAGCTTAACCATCGGTCAATATCTGCCTCCGACGAACGCCCATTACCCGTTACACAGATATTATACACCTGATGAATTTGACGATCTTCGGGAACTTGGTATCGAAATGGGATTCACGCATGTGGAATCAGGCCCTTTGGTGCGCAGTTCCTATCACGCTGAAAAAGCGATCACACTGTCTGCAAGATGATGAGGCAATAAATTGCGTTACAAATTAAATTTTTCTGAATTTATAACTTTGATTCTTGCGCTGCTCTGCAGCTGCCAATCGAGCAGGATCGAAACGCCAGTATCAATCGGCGAAAAGTCACGTACCGGAATAAAAGGAGAGAAGCAGGCAAGCGAGGCCATTAATGAAATGCATGGCGTAGAGGTGGCTGCGGTTGAGAATCTGATTGCCGAGTATGGTGACGATAAGAAAGATCTCCTTTATATATCACTTTTCGATACGGACGCCAAAGCACGGGAGATGCTGGATTTAATGATTCAGAAAATTGCCCATTCAAAAGACGGAGTGTTTTACCATGTTATGCCGTTGCGGGAATACGATAAAAATGCGTTTATTACTCTTGGGATGGGTGCAACCAACTATGTTTTTATCTCTGGGCAATTCTTGATATGGTATCAAACATATCAGTCACTGGGACCGAATCTGCCGGAAGAGTTGACGCATATGTATCCGGTTGAACGCATGCAACTATAATACTCGGCTTAGGCCCGGCAGGCCTGAATTACCGGGAAAAAGTGGGAAAAGATATAAGATTAAAGATTAAAGTAAAAGGAAAATATCTTAGATGTTAACGATACAGCATTCTGGGAAACATTTGAGATCATCTGACATTCAACCTTCAACCATGACACGTGGCTGACATACTAAACCAGGTGTTCCATGACCGATAGAAATTTTAATTTACAAAAATTACAGGATGAAAATCAGCGGCTGAAAATTGCTGTTGAGGAACTGTCTATCCTGAATGAGATAGCTACCGCAATAAGTTCTACCATGGACCTCCAAAAGGTGGTTGATTTAATCGTCCAGAAATGTGTCAAACATCTCAGAGTGGATCAGGGGGCGGTCATGCTTCTGGATGAAAAAGATAAAAAATCATCCCTCCACACGATGGTACGCAAGGTCGATACGGTAGCCAATGGATTACCGTTCAGGCTGGATGATCAACTCACAGGCTGGATGCTTAAGCATCAGCAGCCGCTGCTGATCAACGATCTGAAAAATGATAATCGCTTTCAGGTGGATCGCGGAGAAAATATTTCCATCAAATCGCTGATTGCGGTCCCTCTGCAAAGCAAGGGGCGGATGATCGGGGTGTTGACAGTATTCAATCGCAGAAGTGCAGAAGGATTTAATGAGGATGATAAAAGACTGCTGACCATTATTGCAGCGCAGTCAGCACAGGTAATTGAGACGGCACGTCTTTATCAGGAAGAACAGCAGTTTCAGAAAATGCAGCAGGATATGAAGTTGGCGCGTCTTATCCAGCAGAATCTGCTGCCAAAAAAAGCACCGCTGGTTGACGGCTATGCGCTGGCCGGAATAAGTCTTCCGGCAACTCAGGTAGGTGGAGACTATTATGATTTTGTCACCCTGCAGGATGGCAAGATTGCTTTTTGTCTGGGTGATGTATCGGGCAAAGGTATGCCGGCGGCACTGTTGATGTCCAATCTACAGGCTACACTTCGCAGCCAGACAATCAATTGCAGCTGTGCCCGTGAATGTCTCGAAAAATCTAATTTTTTGTTGTATCAGAGTACAGATTCAGAAAAATATGCCACACTTTTTTATGGCATTCTAGATCCGGCGAACCATCGTCTGGCCTACGCTAATGCAGGGCACAATTACCCGATTGTAATCAGCCGGGATGGCACTTTCCAGCGCCTAAAAACAATCGGAATCCCGCTGGGTTTTCTGGAACAGTTTGATTTCAGCGAACATACCATATCATTTGAAAAGGGTAGTATACTGGTGCTGTTTTCCGACGGCATCAGCGAGGCTATGAATGTCTTTGAAGAGGAGTTTGAGGAAGAACGGATTTTAGAAATATTGCGGGAACACCTGGATTCGGGCCCGAATGAAATCATCAACCATATTGTCGATGCCGTGAAGCAGCATGCGGGAGAAGCGGCGCAATCGGATGATATGACACTGGTTGTCATCAAACGATTTTAAATGATCTGATGGAGGGAAAAAAGGATGTATATGCGATTGGTTCACGCCCATTATAAATCTGATTCCCTGCCCATTATAAAAAAAATTTATGATGAAAAGATTATCCCGACCCTTCAGAAGATGCATGGATGTCTTTTCGCCTGCCTGATCAGAAGTGAAGTGAATCCCAACGAAGGGATAAGCCTGACACTCTGGGATTCGAAGGAAAATGCCGAAACGTATGTACGTAGCGGCGCATTTCAATCCTCACTTGATGAGATCAGGCCTTTCCTGGCAGATTCTTCGGAGTGGAAGGTCCGACTTACCAAAGATTTGAAAGTAGAATATCAGCCGATTCCCGATGAACCTACGGTTAAAGCCTATACCGGCCTGGTTGGATCAGGTGATGCACTGCCGGCCGAGCCCATGTATTTGCGGCTGTTATCATTAAAAATAAAACCCGGCAAAATGGATGAGTTCCAGACTATCTATCAAACAGAACTCCTCCCGGTGCTTCAGAAAACCAGGGGATGCCGGTATGCCTATCTGACCTCAAGTGAAGAAAGTACCGATGAATCCATCTCGATCACGATCTGGGATAACCGGGAGGATCTGGAAAACTACGAAAAAAAAGGTACATTTAATCAATTACTCGACAGAGTCAAACATACCCTGGCTGACCTGTTCCAGTGGAAAATGGCCCTGGAAAAGGATGAAAAGTGGCAGATCATGACCAGTGAGGATGCCTCAGTAAAATATTATGCTGTTCTTTCAAGTAAGGGATTTTAACGACAATCTGGTTGAAGTATATATGATCTTCCTCTGATCAAGCCCCCGCCTGCACAATAAAAATCTGTTTTCAGTTCTGCGTATCGAATTCGAAATTACCTTATTGTCCGGATAGCACGTGTAGGATGGATAATATTGTAACGGCCGCGTATTTACCCATTCACTAACACTGCTTAATAACCTAATCATTCTCCTGCATAGGGGGCATGACCATGATTCGATCAAGCATTTATATACTGCATCTGAAGTTCAGTTAAAAGTATTATCAGAAAAAACACAACATTTTTAACGAATTTTCGTTTAGTGATATTGGCAGAACAAGGGGCAGTCGATAGATCAACTGCCGGTGGAGGATAATCGTATACCGGGGAGGAATAATGTATATCCAGGAAAAAATCAAAAAAGATATTGCCATCCTGACGATCAGCGGCACTATGATGGGGGGATCCGAGTATTATGGTCTACATGATAAATTGAAAAGCCTGTTATCTGATGGCATAAAAAAAATCGTGATTGATCTCAAGAAGGTAAGGTGGATGAACAGTTCCGGACTGGGCACGTTGATGTCCTGCTGGGGGGCTGTTTGTATGAACAATGGAAATCTGAAACTGGCGAATGTTACAGAGAAGATTCAGAGTCTGTTTGTGATCTCACAAATTCTTGAGTTCTTTGAAACTTATAATAGTGTCGACCGGGCGGTATCGAGTTTTTAATCAAGGGTCATTCAGTACCGCTTTCGCGGGAAGAATATGTACAGGTTTTATATTTTTATCTTTATTCTTTCTTCTTTAATCTTTTCTTATCTCTTGTCTGCTGATTAGTGCCAAATGTTCATCCTTTTTGTTCTATGTCATCCCTCTATTTAAAAATATTCAGCCTAATGCATTCTTTGCTTGATATTCTGCTCTAAAAAGTATATAATTTAGCGCTTGCGTCTAATTCAAGCGACATGGAGGAACTCCGATATGAAATTTAAAGACAAAATTGAGGGTGAGATCGGTATCCTTTCTTTAAAAGGGAAGCTTATGGGTCCACCTGATACTGATGAATTGCATGATGAAGTACGCGCACTTCTCGGGGAAGGAGCCAAAAAAATAGTTATCGATATGGGTGGTGTGAGCTGGCTGAACAGTATGGGGGTTGGCGCCCTGATGCGCGCCTACACAACCGTAGCCAATCATAAAGGCGAACTTGTCTTGGCCCGGCTTACTGAAAAAGCACACAGTCTTTTTGTCATTACGCAATTAACGAAAGTATTTCGGATTTTTGACTCGGTGGACGCTGCGAAAACAGCCCTTTAATCAATATTTTAAGTCACAGTAAATTGAATCGCCCCCTTCTTGCACGAGGGGGTTTTTTATTTTTTAACAGGGTGTGGCAGCCCGGACAGGGAATATGATCGGTGAGCAAATAGCACATTATCGTATCGTTGATCAGATTGGCCAAGGGGGAATGGGTGTCGTATATAAAGCTGAAGATATGCGCCTGCAAAGGCTTGTCGCCCTTAAGATTCTTCCGCATCATATGACACGCAACGCCGATGCAAAAGAGCGATTTATACAGGAGGCACGGTCTGCCTCAGCGCTGGATCACCCGAATATCTGCACTATTTATGATCTCGACCAGACCCAGGATGGCAGATTGTTTATCGCTATGGCCCTGTACGACGGTGATACACTTGAACACATCATCCGGCAGGGTACATTAGCTTTGAATGAAGTGCTGAACATTGCCATACAGGTTTCCACAGGTCTGGCAAAGGCACATTCGAAAGGTATTATTCACCGCGATATTAAGCCATCGAATATAATCCTGACTTCTGATCAGCAGATTAAAATCCTGGATTTCGGGCTTGCCAAGCTGGCCGGTATGCCCAATATCCAAGAGGATGAAGCCAGTGGCACAGTCGCCTATATGTCTCCGGAGCAGCTCCAGGGACATATGGTTGATGACCGGAGCGATATATGGTCACTGGGTGTGCTGCTCTACGAAATATTAACCGGAGTCAGGCCATTCAGGGGAAAATTCCGGCAATCAACTATATACAGTATCCTCACTGACGAACCGCCTGAATTAAGTACGTTTGGTGAGCAATATCCGCCTGCACTGCAAATGATCGTGAACCGGGCCCTGGCGAAGAATCCTGCTAATCGCTATACGCATATCCTTGAAATGGTAAAGGATATACAAACCCTGCAAGAAAAGGGCAGTGGAACGGTTGCAGCAATCGATGGGCGTCAGGACTTTTTACTCAAATCCAGGTGGCTTTATGTTGCTGTGCCGATAATCCTGACAATACTCGTTCTGAGCACCTGGCTGCTGATTCCTGATCGTTCATTTCCCGAAAACTCGATAACCGTTTTGCCGTTTACCGATCAACAAACAGGCTACCTGGGCAAGGGCTTTGCCCGTGATCTGCTCAGCCGTCTGACAGAGATCCCGGAGCTCACAGTAATCGTACCGTCTCATTTCGATTCTACCGTTTCACCAGAAATAATTAACGAGGAAATCGACGTACGCTACATCATACAGGGAAGCATCAATCAGGCTGAACCACGCCTCAGCATCAATGCTCAATTGATATCCATGCCGGATAAACAGGTAATCTGGTCTGAAATATATGAAAGTCCAGTGGCACAGGTGCTGACCGTGCAGAACGCCATAGTGCACCGGATCAATCAGATCCTGAAATTAAAAACGATATCGGAAAGAGGATGGGAAGCTTCGGCGGAGGTTGATCCACATGCATATGATTATTATCATAAAGGTCGTGAATATTATTACCGTTATCGTCCGGAGGATAATGAAACCGCCATTTCATTGTTCCGCAAAGCACTTCTATACGATCCTGTTTTTACCCGTGCCTATGCCGGATTAGCCGATGCATTTACCCAGAAAACCATGCGTTTCGGGCTCGAAGAAAGCTGGCTGGATTCGGCTGAGATCTGTGCCCGGAAAGCGTTATCAATCGATCCGGAGTCGGCGGAAGCGTATAAAGCGCTTGCAATGGTCGCTTATACCCGCAGTCAGTTCAATGACGCGCGGGATTTGAATCAAAGGGCTCTGGTGAATAATGCTTCCTATGTTCCGGCTATCGCCAATCTGGGGTGGACATATTTCAATCTTGGTCTCCTTGATTCCGCTCAATTCTGGCTGGAACGGGCGCTGATGCTTAATCCCACCAATCCTGCGATAACCATGGGAAAAGGTCTGACTGCCCTTTCTGTTTCGGAATATGATGAAGCCCGTGCATATCTGGAGAAAACCGCGGACCTGGATCCCGGTTATCAGCCCAGTCCGATGGCAGCTCTGGTGATTCTCGAGATTATCCGGCTCGGGCCTGACCGGGCACTTGAAAATGTTAAAACTTATCTGAGAGCAAATCCGGGATGCAGTGCGGTATATTTCACAGCCGGTGATGCGGCGCTCCAATCTGTTGATCCTGCCGAAGCCGCAGGATATTATCAACAGGTACTGGACGCAAATCCGCAGGCCTGGAATCCGTTTACAGGCGTAAATATTTCAACGGCGCTGGGCTATATCCTTTACAAAACAGGATACGAGGCAGAGGCGAAAGAAATGTTTCGGAGAAGTGTGGATATGGACCGGCAGAACCTCGAACGGGGGAATAGCTGGTGGGGTGTGGCATACGATATGGCAGCGATCCACGCGATACAAAGTGAGGATTCACTTGCGCTGGTCTGGCTTGATGACGCGTTCCGCAAGGGATTTGTACTAACGCCCTGGCTGGTGCGTGATCCGTTATTTGAAAGTTTACGCGATAACGCATCGTTTGAATCAATGTTAAAAGAAAATGCGTGGTGAAAGACCAAAGATAGAAGATTAAAGATGAAAGATGAAAGATGAAAGATTATAGGACGAATGATATGCGCAATTATTTAATCTGAATATTCCATTACCAGGCCTTAGCGCCATGCCTGCCTTTCCGAATGCCAGGCGGGCTGGTGTAGATCCAAGGGAGTGTACAATATATTGAAAATAAAGAATTTGACTAATATTTTTAAACCAACAAAAAATATCATATTATCGTACCTTCATCATCAAGAAATCAAATAAATGTATGTTTTTAGCTGTGTCAATCCGAGGTTAATAAACAGGTTGGGATGAATAATACTGTTAATCTTGCCAAAATCGTTATTTTTCACCCGGCATTACTTTTTTCTTTCGATTTGTGTTTTCCTTGCCTGCCGGCAGGCAGGGATTTTTAAATCCTGTATGATTTAATCCTGATTTGCCGAGAGGATCGAGGTGTTTTATCGGGATGGATATTTGATTAGATATCGCCGACTGCTTACTGCTATTAATATCAGCTGAACAACAGTTTCATATAAAACAGCGGATTAGCCAGACGCTTGCGCGGCACCTCATTGGTCAGCATTCCGGCAATGATATTGCTGACCTCGGAATTGGAAGCTGCTTTATTAATGACCAAATTCAGCAACGGCCGGTAACGGCCGATCTTCTGCAGTTTGGTGCTTACTTTCAGCTCATTCCCGATCGCCTGCCAGAGGTTGTCTTCATACCGGCTGAGAAATTGTGCACTGTAGTCATTCATTTCCCGGGCGTCTAGAATCGTTTGTATTGCATATTTTGCGGAATACATGGCGTTCCCGATTCCCTCGCCGGTAAACGGATCGATCAGACCGGCGGCATCTCCCAGCAACAAAAATCCATCACCATAGCTGCGCCGGCGGATACTGCCGACCGGAAGATTCCAGCCAACCGGCTTCTCGAGCGCCCGTGCACCGGTAAAGCGATCCCGGAAATAAGGATTTTCGATCGTATCACGCAGGGCCCGGCGCAGATCGATATTTCTGCTTTTGATATAGGCATGCAGCATGCCTATCCCAACATTGGCGAATCCATTCTCCAGCGGAAAGATCCAGAAATAACCGGGAATTACCTCATCTACATAATGCAGTTCGATCTGATTGTCCAGATCAGCGACATTTTCGTAATAACAGCGCAGGGCGACAACCCAGTGCTTCGGATCATGCCGGTACAGTTTAAGCTTGCGGGCAACGATTGAATTATACCCGTCCGCGCCAAAAACAACCGGTGCATAAAATTTTATCTCTTTGGCTGAATCCCGCCGTTTGCCGATGATCCCGGCCACTTTGCCCTGATCGAAAATAAGATCGGTTACAACAAAGTCTTCAATCGTTTCGGCCCCGGCCGCCTGTGCCTCCCTGAACATAAATTCATCCAGGATTTGCCTGCGGATCACAAATCCTTTCAGGCTCTTTTCGAGTTTTGTCGCACGCAGATCGATCTTAAAGGAGGTATGATCCGGACCGCTGAATATGATCGATTGGATTAGTGCACCGGGTAATTCAGCGATTTTTTCCAGCAGATTGAGCTCACGCAAAATGGCAACCGATTTTCCGGAAAGGGCATCACCACATATTTTATCACGCGGAAAAGTTTCTTTATCCACCAGCAGTGGTCTCAGACCGGCCCGGCGCGCAAAGATTGCAGCGCTTGAGCCAGCCGGCCCGCCACCGACAATTATCAGATCATATGTTTTTTCCGATCCGGTCATAACTGGTATCTGTTTTGAATTAAAAGAGGCAGCAATCTAGCGATACTCGCAGAAAGATACAAGTATCGATCATGATTTGATCGGAAATGCAGCAGGCAAAATAAATTTGTGTCGGGATCAGTGGTCACCATTGAACCACACGGATTTTTTTGAGGATCTTGTGCGGAAGATTTTGCTTGAATACTGATTTTCCTGATCCGTGTGATTCCGTGGTCGATTTGGGATTTTTTACTAAAAGAAATCAACCAGGAGGCCACATGAGGCGACGTCCGGAGAGCAGATGCATGTGCAGGTGGAAAATAGTCTGTCCACCGTCCTTCCCTTCATTGAGTGCGATGCGGAAACCTTTCTCGCCAAAGTGATTCTCCCTGGCGATATTGCGGGCCAATACCAGCATATTGCCAAGCATTGGGATATCCTCATCTTCTACCGTTGATAAATGGGTAATGTGTTTTTTAGGTACGATGAGGATATGGGATGGTGCCTGCGGATTGATATCATGAAAAGCGACAAGATCCTCATCTTCATAGATCATATCGCTGTTCATTTTCTTGTCCGCAATCTGACAGAAAACACAATCTTCGCGACCCACGAAATTCTCCTTATATTTTAGGTTCTCAATAAATTCAGCAGAGCAGCCGCGCTCAAAACAGCCGTCTCAGTGCGCAGCCGGAAATTACCAAAGGTTACTCCCTTAAATCCCCGGGCAATTGCAGCGTCTATCTCCTGCCGGTCCAGGCCGCCTTCAGGTCCGATAACAAACATGATATCATCATCCACCTTTGACATCATGCGCACTGTATCCGGCCATGATACGCCGGCGGATTGATCGGCCAGTAATTTAAATTTTATTCCCCCGGCCGCATCCAAAAAATCATCGAAAGTACGATATACCATAAATTCCGGCAGATGAAACCGAAGGCTCTGCTTGATTGCCTGCCGGCTGATTTTATTCCATCGACCGATATTATCGGTAAAATAACTGGCATATTTGCTCTCAAAGAACATAAAGCGATCGATGCCCAGTTCGGTACCCTTTTCGATAATAAAATCCAGTCGGGACTGTTTGATAAATCCGATTCCGGCAACGACCTTTATCCCCGGTATGGGAATGCGCATGATCAGATTCGGACGCACTTCCAGCACCGGCCGCTCCCGGATAATTTCGCCCCGGTAATGGCCTCCGGCACCATCAGTAAAATCAATCAGGTCTCCGGCGGATTTGCGCAGTGTTTTTAAGATATGACGGGACTCAAACTCATCGAATACCGCCCGGTCGGGGCTGATATGTGCCGGATCGGCAAAGAACAGTTCCATACAGATGATTCAATTTGTTAAATTAAATATTCAAAATCAACCGTTTTGCAGCAGATTTAAAGTTGCCGTAATCGCTTCCGCGGATTGAAAGCCCGGACTTACCCTCACCGGACGGTTTTCATATAGATATACAATGGTCGGAGCCGATCTGACCCCGTAACGTAATGCCAGATCGAAAGCGGTGGTGATCGACCGGTTCTCATAGGTGATCATGCCTTTGTCAGCCAGTCGGGTCAGGACGTGATTCTGGTTGTCACAGATGGTGCAATCCGGACTGCTGAAGAACAGGATTTTTGTATTCATCGGTATATCGGATGCTTTCACGGTGGCTTTAAAA
>Ga0209536_100002434_pt1 | contig 30344 bp, 26 predicted proteins | sample DeeMarSeWOR28_12_FD_187461 | JGI IMG/M metagenome (GOLD analysis project Ga0209536, IMG submission 187461) | Marine sediment microbial communities from White Oak River estuary, North Carolina - WOR-2-8_12 (SPAdes) (version 2) | ecosystem: Environmental > Aquatic > Marine > Intertidal zone >...
GTCCAATATTGCAGCCAATCTTGCAGCAATGGCGGCACTTGATGGTAAACGAGTGGCAGTCATGGACACAGACATGGCTTCACCGGGAATTCACGTCATCTTTGGTTTGGGTAGAGAGAAGATGAAGTATACCCTCAACGACTATCTCAGGGGGTCATGCGATATCACTGATGCATGTGTTGACCTGACTGAGAGACTAAAGATCAAACAGGGCAAGTTGTTTCTGATTCCAAGCTCGATGACTGCAACCGACATCACACGTATCCTCAGAGAAGGGTATGAGGTGGGAGACCTCAAGAAAGGCTTCACTGATGTAATCAAGAAGAAAGACTTGGACTATCTCATCATTGACACACATCCAGGACTTGATAGAGAGACCTTGCTTTCAATGGCCACAGCAGACTATCTCTTTGTCGTAGCAAGGATTGATGAACAGGATCTTCTTGGTACTGCAGCCACACTGAGTGTTGCTCGAAAACTCCAAGTCCCGGAGATCAAAATCATCATCAACAAGAAACCTGGAATCTACGAAAACAAAGCAATCATCAAAGAGGTTGAGCAGAAGTTCAAGACGAGTGTTGCTACTATAATTCCTCTACTTCCGTTATTGATTGAAACCGGAAGTCGCTACGTAGTGACCCTAAGACATCCAGACAGCGAGTTCACCAAGAATATGGAAGAGATCTACCGCATGATGAAGTGATGTCTACAGTCGCGGTATGTAGATGATTGCCAGAGCAAGAAGTAGGATGATCAAGCATACCAGTAAGAGTAGTGGAAGTAAGACCGATTGATCTTCATCATTCATCGTCATGAGTCCATCTGAGGGGTTATTGGGAGCCAACCCAAATTAAATTACTCATCAGCAAAACACTTCTAACTAGTTTGTAACTGTTCAATTTAATCTCGGAGGACCCCAACCAATGGATATCGATGTTCGACTAGCTACAGCACAGGACCGTACTCTGATTGAGGAGTTCTATGTTAGAGAAGGTCTCAACTTTCAGCAACTCGTTTCACATACTGCTTCAACACCTGTTGGTGCCAGTACTGAAACTATGTATGTCATAGCAGCATCTAGTCTAATGGTTGTTGCAGCCCTCAAGCTTGATGTCGCCAAACATCCAGCATTGGGAAAGGTCGGATTTATCAAACACTTCGAGATAGAAGATGCATTGGAGGGTTCCGATCTGGGCCATAGAATGCTTGAGAAGGCTGCTGAGATTGCTGAGGCGAAAGGGCTGAGAGCCTTGAATGCTATCTTTGATGTTTCACGGGCTGACTTGTTTGATCTCTATAGTGATTCAGGTTACAAAGAGGAGAGAAAAGAGGTCCACATGATCCGTGATTTCGGTCTCAGAGTGTTCTGATATCAACGTTTCTTCACAATTGAAGCTAGCCCAAGCTTGTCAAGTGTCTCTTCAGTAGGTACGCCTTCCTTGTTCCATCCTCGTAGTTCATAATACTTATCGAGAGACTTTTCAAAATCCTCTAGATTGATGAATGCCTTCATCCCAGTTGAAGGCCCCACTGTTTCAGCCTCCCAGAATTTGGGCGGCACAACATCATCCGTTCTTCCAATACCTTCGTTGATATTGAACAGCCGGATTAGAGTTTCAATTCTCTGGCCAAAGAACGAAACCTGTTCATCATCATATGATAGACCTGTTGCACTGTTTAACAGCTCTATCTTTTCCTCTCTGGTGAGTGGGAAGTTCCAGGTGAAATGACATATGACCAAGGAGTCAGTCAGAATCTTCGTATCACGTTCTGTCACCATTGATTCGATTACATCTAGTGCTGATGACTCTGGTTTTTCCATGATCTGAGGCCAACCTCGGAGATGGCTTGAGCCCACATCCGCTGTTGCATATGAAAGACCAAGACCTCTCCTGCCCCGAGGATCCCATGCGGCGGTCTCCATCCCCTTTACATGAACTGCAAGTCGTTCACTTCCACGACCGATTTCCTCCGCTGCTTGACGGACACCCTTCGCAAGAATTGCACCAAATCCTTCACGAAAGGCAATCATCCTCATCAGTCTCAATGCAGCATCTCCATCCCCGAATCTTAATGGAAAACCTATCTCACTCTCTTCAATAATGCCATTCTCAAAAGCATCCATAGCAAACCCAATTGCAGAACCAGCACTGATGGTATCCAAACCCAAATCATCTGCCAGGTAGTTGAGCTGGAAGACCTTCTGCGCATCACTGATTCCTAGATTTCCTCCACAGAGTCCAAAGGTCTCATACTCTGGTGTTGACTCCACTTCTACACCCAGGTTACTAGGGTCTTCTGTTTTGTATGAGTGTGTGCACCTAATAATGCAATGTGGGCAGGAGAAGTGATGACCTGTAATCCATTGCTTCATCTGGTCAGGGGTCAATGATTCGTAACCCTCAAAGAATGAATTGCGCCAATTCCTAGTAGGGAATTGTCCACGATCATTTGCAGTTTCAACAAGTGACGCAGTCCCATAGTCTCTGAATCCCGTGTCTGTCTTCTCGTTCCATTTCTCCGTCATCATCCTTCTGAGAGAACTCAGCTTCTCAGGATCCACTCCTGTTATCTTGTGTGTTCCTCTAACAACGATGCCTTTGAGGTTCTTTGAACCAAGGACAGCTCCTGCACCTCCACGACCAGTCTGATGGGCAAATTCACAACATCCAGTTGCTGAAAGGACCAAATTCTCTCCAGCAGGTCCAATCACATATACAGCCGAGTCTTTGGATGTTTGTTCATGGAGCAGCGTGGTTGTTTCTTGTGTTCCTTTACCCCACAGTTCACGCGCATCCTGAAAATGGACAGTTTCATCATTCACTACGATGGTGACTGGTGTAGATGATTTCCCAAGAACTCCAATAACATCGAAACCAGCATTCTTGATCTCCCGACCCAATGGACCTCCACAATGAGTGTCAACATATAGTCCGGTGAGGGGTGACTTAGTGACAAGAGTCCATCTCCCATTCATTACCAAAGGAAGACCTTGGAGAGGTCCTGTCATGAACAGCAGAATATTACTAGAATCAAAAGGATCTATTCCAGGTTTAAGTTCTCTGTGTAACAAGTATGCACCAAGACCTTTCCCACCAACAAAGTCATGGTATATGTCAGGGGATAGGTTCTCGACCCGCGACGTCCGTTGATTTAGGTCAATCCATAGAATCCTTCCGTTCCAGCCTTTCACTCTATCAACCTCTTTAATCAATTATGAGATTTCAACTAATTCGATCTTGTCAAGGTCTATGTCACGAAGATTAGACAATATTGCCATCAGCACATCGCTGATAACACTAGCAACAAAATCGTTCATCTCAATTCGGTTTCCCTTCACATATAGCTCAAAATCTGATCCCATATTGTAAACCACCTTCTGAGATGTCAAATCAGGTCTGAGTATTAAGTATTGCAGAAGCACTGTCCGATACGCATTTATAGGGCACCTAATCGTACCCATCGCGATTAGTGGTTATTGACAACCACAAACGAGGAAGATTAGACATGGCCCAGTTGAGCTCTTTAACCTCTGTAATTCGTGATTCCGGGGAGTCTGATGCTGTTGGACGACTATCTGGATTCGGTAGCATTTTTGGAATCATCGCTGCAGTCTTAGGAATGATTTCAGGAACAGCCTTAGTTCCAGTACCGTCAATCCCCTGGGAGATAATTGATGAGTCTCCCCTTGTTTGGGTGTTTGGTGGTAGTAGCCAATATCCCCTGTTGGCAATTGGATTCATGGCCCTACTATCCGTGAGTCTATTATTGCAATTTCAGGGATCAAAAGGTCTTAGAATGAAGCTTGGAAGTGGTCTTGCCAATGTCTTCTGGATTGCTGCTTTCTCAGCATTTCTTATCATTGCACATTATTGGCTAAACTTAGGAGCAGTCTACGATGATGCACTCATTCCCGATTTCATTGGTTTCCTCTATCTATTAGGTACTGTATTCATTGTGACTTGGCAAATCAGTGCAGTCATCTACACAGATTCTGGTAAGACATGGGTCGGATTTCTGGCCGGAATATGCAATGCACTGTTTATCCCAGTTCTTGCATTGGGACAGGTTCTGGGACTCATCTTCACCTACGGAGCATATGGATTATTGATAGTTGGTCAATTGATGTCACTTCTCTTTTGGTGGGGGCCAATGGATAATTTGCGTGAGTATGCGAGAAGTCCAAGCAAGGCCAAGTTCGCATTTGGTCTGACAGGATTCCTGACCTTCTCTATTGGCTTTCTGGCTGTGATGCTGGGCCCACTGACTGATATTGGTGGAATCACAGTTTGGAAACCTTGGAGCACTCTAGCAACCGAATCTACATATCAGACAAATCCAGCCCTCATATTTTCCATGCTGGCGTTGATGGTCTATTGGATTATGCTGGCTCCAAGACTAGGGGCAAAAGAACTCAAGGCAGCTGCGATTGGAGAGGATATTATCAAAGGAGGAAACAAGATGGTGATGGTCTTCCTCGCAATGTTCGGAATACTAGCTACAACTCAAGCCAGTGCATTTGTTGAAGGAGTAGTAGGATATTGGGGCTTCTTCCTTGTGATAGCACCAGCAGGCATCATGTTCATGATGGGAGCCCTATACGCAGCAAAGACTGACATCATTACTGGAATACCACTGGTCCTAGCTTCAGTATTCATCATGATCCACCCATCTACAATTTCATGGTTAGTCATCGTTTCATGGATCGCCATCATCATCACTCAGTTCTTCTTAATGATCGAGTCTTGGTGGAGAGGCTTCACAGGGTTCTCGCAACCAGTTCTAACAGTCATAACCAGTATAGTGTCATCAGTCGTGATCATTTTGTTTATGATTGGAGGATTTGGGAGTGGACCTCGAGCTTTGTGGCCCACAAATAGATGGTTCAACATCTATCTGTTCCCAGGAGTTGATCCTGCGATTCAGGGTGCGACAGTGATCGTTTTGCCACTACTTGTTCTATTCCTCCGGAATGTGAGTCTTGCAGGATATTCCTATGGCCGAGGGTACCAAACAGGTGGAGTACTAATGGGTATTAGTTTCTTGATTGCTTTCATGATTCCAGTCATTGCTGGGAATGAGAGCATAGGTCATGAGGCAAACACTGGTGCAGCACTATTGCTAGCACTGTACTCGATAAGCTCAGTTCTAGTCATATCCCTAAACCTAAATCTAGCAAATGATGTGGAAGATGAGGGTCATGGATTCGAAGGGGGTTTACTCAAAGTTTCCACAATGGCAGGCTTGTTGGCTGCAGGAATTGTAGTCTTGCTCGTCTTGATAACGTTCGCAGGAATGCCAACAGCAGGTCAGATAGCTCTGATGGTATCACTGATGGTTACCTTCGTAGTCAGTTTGGAGATACTGTCTATCATTGGATGGTTTGTCGCAGGTTTTAGGCTTGGAATGTTAAAGTTTCCGAGATTCTCCAGACCAGAAATACAATAATCATACATTGGTGAGAACATTGGCTCCTGATGTAAAGGGTGTCACCACCCAGCCTGAAGGAGCCTCTATTGCCTTTCTTCTAGTCCATGGTTTTTGTGCTGCACCTGATGAGGTTACTCCACTGGGTGAGTACTTGGCAAAAATGAACATTGCATCGTTTGCTATTGAGATAGTTGGACATGCAGGTTCTAATGTGGATATTAGAGAAACCACTTGGCAAGACTGGTTTTCATGTGTAAAACACGGCTATGACCTGGTGAAGAGTTGGGGAACAAAGTACGTACTGGTAGCAGGTCTGTCTATGGGAGGAGCTGCATCAGCATTGTTAGCTTCTCAGGAATCTGAAATAGACGGGTTGGTCTTGATGGCCCCCGCTCTTCGTATCGATGGAATACTTCCAAAGTTAATACCTATTCTGAAGTATTTCATGAAAGACAGAGAAATAGATGTTGAGAAGGCTCAAGAAGTCTATGATCTAAAGAGAACCAAATGTGGAGTTGAACCACTTTCAGCATACCATGAGCTCTTGAGATTTCAGAAACAAGTCAGAAGACACCTATCAGATGTGACCATTCCAACCTTAGTGCTTCAGGGAACTGACGATAAGACAATCAATCCTAATAACGGACAACTCGCGCTTGAGCTCATAGGCTCGCAGGACAAAACACTTCACATTATCGAGGGTGGAGAGCATGTTCTTACTTGCCATCGTACGAGAGTAACGACATTTCCTCTCATCAAGGAATTCATCGAACGTATCACTGGCTGAACCTCGATCTGATTAGGAGAACACTCCTATCAGGATGGTCAGTGATAAGACCATCAGCACCCCAATTCAGGAGCCGAATCATATTCTTCTCATCATTGACAGTCCAAGGGTACACTTTCAGACCACTTTCATGAGCACTTGAAATCAAAGCTTCAGTGACAAGTCCTTCCATTGGATTGACTGCATGAGCACCAAGCTCGACAGCATATGATGCGAGGTCATCAATCTCTTTCTCAAACAGTACAGCAGTACGAACCTCGTCATCAAACTCTCTGATCTCAGACAGTGATAGGTGAAAGAAAGATGAGACCAGAGAATTGTCCACCAAATTCATCTCCCGAATCAATGAAACTATCCTCTCTTCAGCACCAATGATTTTCAGGTCCAAGTTGACATTGATCCTGCCACGAACAAATTCAAGAACCTCACTCAATAGGGGAATCCTCTGAGCCAAGCCCACATCGACCTCTTGTATTTCCTTAAGAGTCAACGCTTCAACAGCACCTGAGCCATTTGCAGTTCTATCAATAGTCGGATCATGAATGCACACTAGATGACCGTCAACAGACTCACGAACATCCAACTCAATCATTTCTGCACCAAGCCGCCAAGCAGCGTCAAAGGCCATGAGTGTGTTCTCTGGTGCTTTTGAGGATGCTCCCCGATGTGCAATGGTAATCGGCTGCATAGTAACCACACATCAGGTTGCTTCACTAGTCATCAGGTCGAGAGAGACCAGTACCACCACACCGAGGGCAGACCTCATCCTCTTTCTTTCCCGAACCTTCGCAGTAATAGCAATCATCTCGTGGTATGTCCAGATTGCTATCCACACCTTTAGCAAATGCTGCGCCCATTCCAATCAAAACAACTGCAACAAACATCGAGAATAGTGAGGCTAGGTATAGAGCGGGTAATGGGAGAAATACAAACAGAGATACAAAGAACAGGACCAATCCAATCACAATCAGTCCGGGGCCAACCTTTTTCCGTTCCATTTTCATAACCTGTTGTTCTGACTTATAGGGCCCGAATACTTGCATGCTTTATAGATTGTGGCAATACGTGGGTGATGTTTGGTGACATGAAATTAATTAGGAGGATGTGAAAGAACAAATTCATGAGGAAATTCATTAAAGTCATACTCCTCTTGGTCGTCATAGGAGTGGTGGGTTTCATAGGAATCCACTACTTCCTTAGTGGACAACTTCCACTTCAATTATGCTCAACCTGTCACTAAAGACCATTTATCATGAGGATGAAATCACCCGAACAGATAATAGAGGTCGGTGAGGTTAGTAGTAGAACGCGGGAGACATGAAGATGTCAAGATCAGACCTCTTTGCAAAGTATACACAGATTTATGCTAGAGCCAGAGCAAGGGAAATTATCCCAGATGGAACCTTTGTACGTCAGCTTGCCGATGTCCCAAGACAGGGTTACGACATTGGAGTATTCTTCAAAGCGAAGAATAGAAGTCGCATCGTTCAGTTGCATCTGGGGAAACCCATACCTACCGAAGTAGCGAAGCAAGAGGGCTTCCTTGAAACAGAGGACTCAACCTACTTCAGTAGAACAATCTTGTCCAAGTTCAAGACAATTGATTTCTTACGGGTTGTCTTTTCAGCAGGAAAAATCCTTGCTTCAAAAGAAGAGCGAGTCGAGTTTCTCAAAGTGACTCAACGGATAATGGATGTCATCTTGAGAAAGGCTCGAAACATCCTTCATCTTGGTGAGTTGGCTCCATTCAGATTTGACACAAGGGTCAAGACACTCTCAGAGTTCTTGGAAAAGGACCTCAACCTTGACGAAGTGTCGGTTGAGGCTGCGTCGATTCCCTTCAATGTTGCAGGCCCGAACTACATTCTCCTAGAGGATGGTTCAATTATAACAATTGAAGACCCTCCTAATGTCCCACAGGCAGAATTCTTCCTTGTGGGAGGGATTGGGTATATGTTCGACAAGACAGAGGGAGCAATTAGTGAGGAAAGGCTATTCAGGTCCACAACTGATTTGACTCCCCAAGGTATTGATGAAGGATATATCGACGGGATGATACGAAGGGTGACTGAAGACTTCCAGAACAAGCTCCATTCTTTAATCTTTGCGGATGTCTGGAAGAAGAGCAAATCAAGCCCTATCGGAGTGAACTTTGGAGGAGACCTTCTGATCAAAGCTGAACCAAGTAGCGAGATATGGATGGGAGTATTCGAGGTCTACGTCAAGTCACCTAAAGCATAATCATGTCAAAGGCATCAATCGCTATGAACACAGCTCGAAATGCATAGATTCGGAATGTATAGGTAGCCACACCACTCTGTGTTGCATCAATAGATGTTCTCAGTTCATCAACAGCGTCAGCACCAAATGCAGACAGAAGTGATTGGAGTGAACTGATTGTCATTTTTCTTACTCCATGTCCCATAGCCAATGCGATATCGTTACACAACACATCCATAGTTTCATAGACACTATCCTGGCGGCCCATTATATCAGTCGAGTTTCCAACCTCTCCTAAACGCAGACCCCAGTGACTACCGAAACCACTAATGGAGCTAGCATAAGTATGAGTAAGGTATTCGCCTACATCACCGTTCATTTCGAAGGAGAATCTAGACCTTTCACATGATACAATGAACTGATCCCAGAGTGTGAATGAATCAACCGTTACCCCACAAAGTCGCATCGCTCCGGTATCACCATCTTGGAGGTCATCAATGACAAAGGATTCGACTATCAATCCTGCATACAATCCCGATGCCACTGTCTGGTTGCGAAGAGATGATTCTGCTTCATGAATACGGTTCAGATCAGTGGAATCCATTGAAGTTCGTAGTAGGCTGCCAAATCCAACAAGACTAAGACTACGAGTCTGAATCATAAGAGATTGCCATTCATGTCTTGAGAGAGTCATGTCAAAGAGAACCATGTTTGGGGTGTTTGTGATATTATTGAGTGAAACTTCAATGAGATTTTCAAAAGCTGCTTCATGGCTTTGATATACTGCTTCAATCAACTCCGAGGTTGCTAATGTGGTATTGCTATCAACAACATGTGAACCTCGATCTGCAACCAATGTGATTGCATACTCGTTCTCTGTGTTGTTGATTGCCTCCAACCATGTCCTAAGGTTTGACCAGGATGAGTAATTGCTCTCAAGCACTTTGAAGTTCAGATAGAAAGCATTGTCCAAGATGTTAGCCAATAAACCTGGATCTGGTGTCGCGTACTGATATGGAAAATCAAAGTCTGATAGTGGTACTGTGAGAGAAACCTCTGGTATCAAATTGGGAGTAGTAGAGGCAATTGTGCTCTGACCCATGACGACCACCGCAACTGGAAACATCAGACCAATTACATTCAGAAAGATGAAGTATGCCAGACCTTTTCTCCCAACTTTTCTGATGCCAGTTTTTGGACGAAACCCTCCCATGATGAACATGATCACAATCGCGATGATATTCAGGACCACACAGATCATGAATCCCCTTACAAGTAATGAGAGCATTCCAAAGATCACCGATGCAATGACCAGGAAGACAAAGTTCGCTGCTGCAGTTCTGCTTTTGTAGTAAGACCTGAGCATCAGTGGGAGGAAGACCAGCAGAGGTAAGATATAGAGAGCCAATGGAAGTGATTCCAAAATCCCTACTCCACCCAGTGTCATTCTCAGAGTTATTGATAGTATTGCATACAAGATGAGGACTATGTTTATGGAAAGCACAACAGTCACAAAGAGATGGATTGGTCGATCGATGTCTTCGCGGGCAATCACCTTTCGACGCAAGTTTCTACGTGCTTCAAGAAGTTGGTTCATAGTCCCTCTTCGTGTGGAGCTGCTACAAAGCAGATAAGGTTCTCGCACATAGACTCAACCTTTAAGATGATGATGAAATCTGCGAGTGTGGGAATCATACGATGCATGATGTTGTAGTGATAGGTGCAGGTCCTGGCGGAGCCACAGCGGCTCGATATCTCTCAAAGATGGGCCTTGACATCTGTCTCATTGACAAGGATGACTTCCCTCGAGACAAGCCATGTGGAGGCGGATTCTCACGTAGCATTGTAGATGAATTCCCTTATCTGAAACCTAGAGCCCGAGAGTTCATCAAAGGAATCGCACGCGTGGGGGTCGTTCACTCCCCGAATCGAGAGATCACTCTCGAAGGTCAAGTCGACATGGCTGTAGCGCTTCGTACCGACTTCGACAACGTTCTGTTTGAAGAAGCAGTCAATTGCGGCTCCTTGGCACTCACTGGCACCCGTGTCAAAGCAGTTGCTATCAAGAACGATCATGTCCAGGCGGAGGTTACAGGTGGCAAATCCATCAAGGGGAGGATGTTGGTGGGTGCAGATGGCGTGACTAGTCTGGTCGCACGTCAGACAGGTCTCAACCCTAGATGGCCAAGCTCATCCATAACTGCCTGTAGGGTGTGTGAGGTCCCAGCAAAGAACAAAGACATCATTGACAGGTACACTGAGGACCTGAAGTACCACTTCTTTTCCAATCTTGACGGAAAACCTGGATATGGATGGTTGTTTCCCAAGGAAGAAACTATCAATGTCGGTCTTGGATTTGTAGGCCCGCACTCAGCTGGTCTACCAAGAGTCTTTGATGCATTCGTCAAGTACCTAAAGAAGAGAGACCTGTTAATGGACAACTCCGACTTATCTGGAGCAAAAGGTGCCCTAGTCCCGACAGGAGGGGCAATTGCAAACACAGTGAGTGAGCGATGTATTCTGCTCGGTGACTCTGCTGGTCACGTTTCTCCACTGACTGGTGGAGGAATTGTCTATGCCATGAGAGCAGCTCGATATGCAGCTAAGGTTATTGCTGACTCTCTGGAGACTGATGCGACTGATGCACAGTCACTAATAAAATACCAACGACTCTGGCAGTCTGACTTTGGAAACGAGTTCAGCAACCAGTTGATAGCACAGAGAATCTTTACAGGTTCATTCACAGATGTGTTATTCAAGATTGGAAGTAAGGACCAACAGATACAGGACATGGTTTCCGAGGCCATGTCTGAATCAAGTGATGGTGAAATCCAAGTTTCACGTCTGGCTCTCAGGACGTTGTATGTTTGTCTTAGAGAGGCACTGAGACCTTAGTTCATATGTTGAGAATGTCAATCTGATGGTTCTCGATTAGAGCATGGACCTCTGGTCTGCCCAACAGTTTCCGTCGAGTTTCACTCATGTTATTGATGACACAAGCTATGCCAACTACTGTTGCCTGTAATTTCTCAATGATCTTAATTGTTGCTAGAACGGAAGTCCCCTGGATAATCCAATCATCGATGATAGCAACTCTGTCACCTGGATCAATGGAATCAGACACGATTGCCAGACGTTTATCGGCGTACCTTGTTGAAGGGAGAAATTCTATGGGGCGTTCATAGTCATCTGGGAGGTATGCTATCGATCGAGCAGGGACAATACCACAACCCAGGTAGTATGCGACTGCGCTGCCAAGTGCCAATCCTCTCTGTTCGATGCCAATCACTTTGTTGGGACGAAGTTCAACAAGCGGTTTCGCAAGTTTCACCACAGCCTCATGAAAAACATGGGGGTGTTCAAGCAGCCTACTAATGTCACAGACTGATTTGCCGGGCTCGGGCCAGTCCTTTATCACATCGACGTATTCTGTGAAATCTATGTCAGCCATTGATTCCAACCCTGAGTGTGGCTGTCGTAGTAAGCTTTTATTCTTTCTGTACGTACAAATATACGTACGATTCCGTTCCCCGTGGAACTCACACACTAAACAGTTAAAATACTGGGACCAAAGTTGGTTACTACCTAAAAGGGTGGACCCGGGCAAATGATAATTCCAGGCACAACAATCTCACTGACACTACTCACAGCCTATGTTGAAGTACGTGACAAAGGAGTCATCAAGAAGAAGATTCCCCTCAAGGAGCGCTCTTTTGATGATGTGGCATTGGAACTTCAGAAGTACTTGAGATATCTTGGAAAGCGCCTGGCTCCAGGAGTTCTCGAAGACGTTCTAGACAAGATTGGTCTGCCCAAGGCTCGACGTGTCCTGCAAGCAGAATTGATGGAAACTCCCAAACCTGAACCGGAAGTGGTCGTTCCTCCACCAGTCGTTGAAACCACGCAAGAGAAGAAGCGGAGAGGGTTCTTTGGAAAGAAAGATGAACCAGCTGCTACTTTTGTGGAGAGTCCAGGAGTAAGTGGTGAAGGACAAGGTGCAATAACATCGGAAGACTTTGATGATATTGCTGATGCCCTTCAGGCAGTTGAAGCCCTGAGTGATTCGTTCATGACTGGAGATACAATAGATCCTGAGAAACCTGAAGCTCCAGCACCAAAGATCAGTGTTCAGCTCAGCGGGCAGGAAGAGATAGTTGCCTCAAACAAATCCTATGCACGTATTGCAGAGGTAGAGGTCGGCCCAGAGGTCGTCGAAGAGTCACAAGAAGAAGAAGTGACAGACGAAGAAGAACTGGTAGAACTCGTTGCTGAAACCGTGGAGGAGGAAGCGATAGTAGAAGAGCCTGAGCCAGAACCACAGGTAACCCCGACACATCAGATCAAACCGATCGTGGAGTGTAAGTGTCTACTCCTCGGTGAAGATGGTGTTGGAAAAGAGTCATTGAAGGCTAAAGCTGACATTGTCCCGATCGAGCTCGAGGATGGCGAGGTTTCTCCATACATCTACGGGAAAATCTTTGAAGGGAACAATCATCGAATTGACTTACGAGTGTGGTCCTTTGATCTTGCAGTCAAAGCCAAAATCCAGAGGAAGCAGTTCTACAAAGATTCTGAACTCATCATTATTGTCTATGCTGCTTCCGACCGGTGGAGCTTTGAAAGCATCGACTTCTGGCTTAGAGAAGCAACACTCTCTTCTGAAGAGATGCCACCCATTGTCATTGTCGCAAACAAGACTGACCTACGGGCAGAAACTAGCGATGACAGTGGTGATCAACCAGTTTCCCATGAGGAAGGTTTCCAGCTTGCTGAGGAGTTAGCCAATCGTTTCGCTGTGGAGAAGAAGCTTCATCCAGTCGCATTCATTGAAACCTCTTGTGTCACTGGAGAGGGTGTCGATGATGTCTTCACGACAGCAAGTCAGCTTTTCGAGAACACGATTCCCAGTGATACCTAACAAAATAGTAATCTGAATATACTCAGAGAATTCAAATAGTCGTCAGTCATCATATGGAAAGACTGCATCTGAGCCCCGAATGTGTTTGAAAGTATAGAGAGTGGTGTTTACGTCGGTAGACTATTGCGAAAGTTGTGGAAAAGAAGTGGACCCGATTCGGCCAGCTAAGAATCTAGAAGACAACTTTGCCAATGATACACGCCAGAATCTCAGTATCTGCACAGACTGTTTCAAGAAGAGGTTCAAGATTACTTCCAAGAAGCGAAGTGGATACGGGGGAACAATTTACGAGCTCGAAGAGAAAGCTCCTCCACGGTTTGGATTTGGAAGTCAGTCATTCAGCTGTCTCAGATGTGACTGGGTAGCTTGGAATGAGCCAGGGCTTGAAGTACACATGCGGACAAAACATCCCGAGTAGTCACTGATTAACAGCAAATTGACTACTCTCTTTTACTATCTCATGACCCAAGATCTTTAGACCTTCAACATTTCTCGCCGCACTCTCTAGCATACCCATCCTGTAGGTGGCGGTCCTTGGGCCAATCGCGTGCAACCAGTCGAGCTCGGCCATGTCAAGTTTCTCATGGACTGCAAAGTAGAGACGCAAGTCCGCACTAATTGCTCTAGACCTCTCGAACATTGCTGCAGTCAGACCCAAGCTCGGTGCCGCAAAACCGGCGAGTACCAAAATGAAGATGAATGGGTCAGTGCCATAGTAGTCATAGAAGAACACAAACCCAGAGAAGACAGGCCACACCAGAGATAGAATGACCATGATCAAGGACAGATGTTGGGTGAAGTCATCACTTCCAAGACCCGCAATCCCAATCACATCTTGGTCTGGTGGGAAGAGGTAGACTAGGACTCCGCCAGATGTGATTCCAACTATCAATGAGGAGAACACTATCATGAGTATGAAAGCCAAAGCCTGTTCAGTCCAGACCATTGGAAAGCTGAGATATGACTGAAGAACGACAGACAGAGCCAGAACTAGTGCTCCTACAGCAAATCCCTGCCAGCTGAAGAACTCGTACTTCCTTGCCATTATCTCGTCAGACAATGTCAAATACTCCTCTAGATATTCTATGACCAAATAAGTCATGAGCAGTCTTAAAGTTTCTCATGACAGGCACTAGTACATTATCACCCTTGCATATTACTTACATCAACTACGCAAAAAGAAATCCAAATCTTTGTGTTACACTATAGTACAACTTTCATTACAAAGAAAGAGTCATTTATTAGCCTTCAGACTCAGGTCATCCCTAGCGCGAGAAGTGGAGTGGGTAGTGCTGAACAACATAATCGTAGACCTACAGTCTGTCTCTCGAATCTATGATATGGGCGAGATACAGGTACATGCTCTCCGTGGCGTGTCTCTGCAGATCGAACGCGGTGCCGCCATTGGGATAATGGGGCCAAGTGGATCGGGTAAGACAACTTTGTTGAATCTCATTGGAGCCCTCGACCGCCCAACCAGTGGTACTGTATTCTTGGACAATGTAGACATCACACACATGAATGAGAGTGAGCTGACCAAGATCAGACGAAACAAGATCAGCTACGTTTTCCAGTTCTTTAATTTGTTGCCCGTCCTTTCAGCCTATGAGAACGTTGAGCTTCCTCTGCTCATAGGAGGAATTGAGGAGGACGCAAGGAGAGAACGAGTGGACCACCTGCTCTCACTTGTTGGTCTTACTGAACGTGCAGAACACCGACCGGATGAGCTTTCGGGCGGAGAGCAGCAACGTATCGCCATCGCACGAGCTCTTGCCAAGCCACCGGGAAGTACGAGCAGTGTCGTTGTACTTGCGGACGAGCCAACCGGAGACCTGGACTACACTACAGGGCAAGAGATTCTGGAGATATTGATATCCCTCACAAAGGGAGAAGGTGGAACTCTGATCACTGTCACCCACGATCCCGAAGTAGGTGAGAAGATGGACAAGGTCTACAAGATGCGCGACGGACAGTTTGAGAATACATAGAGAGGATGAGTATGTCGGCGGCCCCAGCAGGTTATGAAGCGTTTCATAGCAGGAGGAGAAGGGGTGTCACATTACTCTGTTTCCTCTTGGCCTCAACAATGGCCATGGGAATCTCTGTCTATGTGGATTCATTTTCAGTGCATGAATGGGATGAGAATCTCGATGTAGGCCCTATAGCAATACAGGCACGAGGGGAAGGAATCGAGAACTACATCGATCAGATTAGAGTAATCGATGGAATAACGAAAGCAGTCCTGATTCATGGCGGGTATGGTGTAATCGAATATCCACGAAATGACACGTATGGAGAGTACATGGACTACGTTGATGGGAACATAATGGCGCTAAATGAGGAGCTCATGGACTCATTCCCGGGCTATATCAATCTTGAAGAGGGTTCACTTCCAACGACGAACGCGTCTGAGATTGCTATCAACATCTACGTGTCACAGTACTTCGATTTTGAAATTGGTGATGTAGTAAACTTCTCAGGGAGCTGGTGGGACGAGGACTTCGAAGAAGTCGAGATTATCGGTTTCTACTCTGAGGGAGCTGATGGCTCAGGCCTTCCATACAATTGGGCATACGAGAGCTTTGCAATTGTACTCCCTGGAATAATCACTAATCCTGAGTACAGAATCTTCATAGATATCGATCGGTCTCGTCTTAATGCTTTCAATGCTCAGGGTTCACTGGCGTACTCCAATGGAATCGACAATGCCATCCTAGCTACTGATCCGAGATATACTCCGGAGGAACCATGGCGGTCTCGTTTCTGGACACAGAATCGAATCACATCAGGGATTCGGACATATTTGCTCTGGGTTACAACACAGAGGATAAATCAAATCTTCAGAGCATCAAGTATCATTATTCTCATAGTCCTCGTGGCTTTCCTTGCTGTACGTCACAATGTAAATGAGCGGCGGTTTGAGTCGCACATTCTTCGTTCAAGAGGAGCCTCAGACGGAGACCTGGACAAGATAATCAATCGGGAGATAATGATTCTGTCCATTGTTTCTTGCATCTTTGGTATCGTACTAGGAATTGGGATGAGTCGAATTGCACTAGGTGCCACTGGTTTCTTCCAGTTTGACTATGAACTCATGATCACAGAACCACTGTTGGTCAGTATTGAGTCATTCATCATTGCAATCGTAGCGGGTATTGCCCTTCCTCTTTTGACACTCGGTAGTTATCGAATAGTCTACTCCACAAAGAGATCGGTTGATGAGGAAAAGGGCAGACTCTCCAAGATGGTAAGAGGTCTGAACTTCATCAAATGGGATGTCCTAATTGTATCAATGGCAGGTCTGCTGTTGGTTGTAATATTCTCCGGGGGTACTGAAATACAGAGTGATCCGTTCATGAGCCTGATTCTACCTATTATCCCGATACCCCTCTTCCTTGGAGTGGCGAGTCTCTCAATCAAGGGTCTACGACATAGTGCCACCAGAATCTCACAAGTGATGACTCGTCTGGTGGGAAAGGTTCCAGCTTCCGTTGGGATTCGAAGGATTGGGAAAGGTGCATCTTCTGGTGGAGCAGCAGCAATGGTTATGGTGCTCGCTATCTGCTTGTCATGGAACAGTGCTATCGTAGATGCTTCGCTCCCCATAACTAAGGTGTACCAGGCTCAGCTGGATGTTGGGGCAGACATCAGCTTTGCCCTCGATAATTCGGACATCGACCTATGGGACTCTTTCGTTCTCAATGTCACAGCCCATCCCAACGTGACCTCTACAACATTTGTATCACAGACTGAATTGTCACTGTCAAGTGGATGGGGAGGATTCAAAGACTTTCTCGCAGTTGATCCACGGGCGTATTCTGAAATCGGATACCACTATACTGGTGTGAGACTGAATGAGTCAGAGCTTGCGAGCAGTCTTGAGTCATTGGCAACCATCCTTGATGGAGCGATAATATCAGAGGACATCGCTCTTGAATATGACCTCGAGGTTGGAGATATACTACGTGCCACCGATTTCGATGAAGAGGCTGTTGCATTCACATTTCGTGTCATCGGTGTAGCGAAGGCACTACCCGAGATGCCTGTTGATGAGTACTATTACTACTATGATTACTACATCATGCCGATACCGTTGCCATTTTATCAGTCGACAAACATCGTAGGTCAACAGAGAGTACTGATCAATAGAGAGTATCTTCGAACTCTTTACGGCACCCTGAATTACACTGACAATTATCTCTGTGTAAGCACTACTGCGGGTTCGAATGGAACAGAGATAGTCAATAGCCTTTTTGAAACAGGAGGAGACCAGGTCATCTACCAAGACCTCTGGGACTCGGTCAGTACCCAAAGAGATGAGTTCCTCAACGATGCGTCATACAAGATTGACAGGGCTGTTGATACGATGATGACAGTCCTCACTGTAGGAACTATCATGGGTGCATTTGCCATCTATGCAGTTGAAGGGGTGAGGACTAGAAAACGTGAGATTGCGCTCCTCAGGTCAACAGGTGCTAATACAAACTTGATTGTCAAAGCACAGGGAGCAGAAATGTTGATTCTGATGCTGTTCAGCTTTCTGATACTCGCAGGATATTCACCCATCTTCCTAAGTACTACAATCAATTCAGCGAGTGCTGCAACTGCAACCATGTATCAGATCTATCCGATCTCTGTATTTCCAATGATACCATGGATGACGATATTCAGAGTGTTGGCCTTCTTCATAGGTTCTGTCATACTGTTCATCATTATCGTGGCGATCATGAGCTCAAAGATCAACCTTGCTGAAACACTGAATGCATCTTGGTCAGAAGCGGCCCCATATGGAGAGGATCTGTGATGTTTCTGTACTCTAGACTCTCAACTCGAACTCCAGAGGTCTTGGCAACGCTTCTCATATTTTCACTCTCCAGTGGTGTTCTTGGTGGAATCCTGTTCTACATGGATTCTACGGCCCCAACTGTCTTGTCTGACATGACCTCGCAAGTCCCAATCGATATGCAGGTTTCGTTCAGCTATCCATTCTACTTCCAGGACAACACAACTGTTGAGGATGTTAGAGCAATTGTGGATCAACAAGACTACGTAGTCAACACAGAGATTGTGACACTTGCTCAATTTTACGACTGGTCAGAAGAGGATTATATCTATAGTCGAAAAGCCTTCTTGGGTGTAAATCAGACCGCTTTGGAAACCTTCCCGGCGGCCATAGAATTTGACTCCGGAAGTAACGACTTTGATGACAACTCATGCATAGTGGAGAGATCTACATTCATGCGTTACGGTCTCGAAATTGGTGGCAACTTCACCCTGTCCTTTAACCTATGGGATGAAAATTACACAATGGTTGTGGTCGAACGGGACTTCTTGGTAGTGGGAACATTCACATCACACATCTATATGCATACTCCAATCTGGGGACAACCAGAAACGACGTACCTACAGATGATAACGACTCAGAGTGCTGTCCAAACGATGTTTGACCTTCTGCCACCTGATGAATATGAAGGATTGACAGACCGGATTTGGGTTGGTTTCGACAAGGAATCTATTCTCGAAACTGATGCTCAACTAATGATTGAGTCATTAGACTCCGTGAAGAAACGGATTGAACAGGCAACACTACCCTACGCCCTCATTGGATATAATGACTTTCAACTGCTTGAAGCAGTGAATGAATTCGCTCTCTGGTCGATCAGTGTGAGGTCGATTGCCCTGGCGTTTTCGCTTCCATCAGTCATAATGGGTATAATGTTGATTCAGTATAACACGAAGTTACTGTCGGATGAACAGCGCCGGGATGTTGGGACGTTAAAGACAAGAGGAGCCTCAGGATTCCAAGCATTCAATTGGGTCATGAGTAGCGCCATTGTGACTGGGATAATAGGAAGCTTGGGAGCTATAGCAACTGGAATCATCTCAGCTTTCGTATCGGGTTCTGTAAGGGAGCTCCTTGTGTTCCTCCCAGAGCAACTGGAGGGATTCACTCTTCTGCTTCAACCTATAGCAATCATAGTAGTGTTTCTCTTTTCATTCCTAGCTGGAATCATCATCACTCTTCCCGGGGCAATCAAAGCCCTGATTATGACGCCTACAGAAGCACATGGAGTTCTGGAAGGTGAAGTACTTAGTGAAGTCGAAAAGATGGGCAGTCCTTCAATCGACATAATATCACTCGCTGTAGCAGCATTCTTACTCGGTCCCATGATGAGCTTTGCAGCCATGTATGGTCTGAATGCTGTTGGACTCATCATTGTACCTCTGTTTGCATTGCTCCTGTTTTCCTTCTCACGGATTTTGGCAAGACCAACATCGAGGATCAAATCGTGGGTCCTATCCCGATTTCACGGACGCTCGGTAGTTGTCGGATCTAGACTCATATCACGAAATGTCACGATGTTCAAGAAATCAGAAACTATGGGGACCATGTTCATCGCTATGGTGTTTCTTGCAGGACTCTTTGCCTCAATGTCCGCTACAACAGGCGACACTCACATGAAGAGTCTGTTCTATTTCCAGACTGGTGCTGACATAATTGTTGATGTCAACTTTGAGTTGGACAATGTCACGATAGACCTAGCTCAGAACATTACGGCAGTAGATGGTGTAGCACAGGTAAGCCCCGTTTGGCAGACTGTTGGGTATGTACAATACTTTCAAGCCAGTTACATGGGGGCCGGAGAAAACGTCAACCGGTCGATAGCTGTCTATGGTATCGAACCTGAAACATGGGCGTCCACAGCGTTCTTCCTTGACTACTTCACGATGCAGTTTTCGCCTGCTGTGGCAATCGCTCTCTTGAGTATGTCGACGGAGGACAATACCAACGTCATCACATCGTTCAAACCAATTGACAGTTGGCTCGTGGACAGTGTAACGGGTATTCAAACACCAGTCTATTCACCTTATATCGACCTTCAAATCTTCAGTGACACTTGGCACAATGAAAGTGAATGTACCATTGTTGATGTAATGACAAACTCACTAGGAAGTAGCTGGACTAGACAGACCTACCTGCCTGGAGAACCAGATGCCAGTGACTTTGTCATCATGGACCTGAATCTACTTCATGAATGGACCAATATGACCAAAGTCACCAAGTTCTATGTGGACTTACAACCAGGAGCGAACTATACGCAAGCCATGACCGACATCTACAACATTGCACCAGACAGCTTCTCAAATGTTGAGGCAGCACAAGAATCGATAGACACAGTTCTCGATTCAAGAGCTACGCAATCGATCTATGGAGCTTACACACTCAATGTAATCTTCTCACTGATCTACCTTACAATTGGTATAGTCATAGTCACCACAGTGAGGGTGAGAGTTCTGAGGAAGCAGTTCTCTGTACTCAGAGCTCTGGGCACAAACTCGAAGTCAATTGTATTCGGTGCAATTATGGACACATCTGTTGGACTTGCCTTGGGTGCACTGATTGGAGGAGGAATCGGTGCGGCAATGGCGTTCTTACTGCAGAGCTTCCCATTACTGTATATGGGTATAACAACTACGCGACTCTGGTCAAGACTTCCTGTGCACCTGATCATACCATGGAATCTGGTGTTTGCAATCGTGGGGATTGCTGTGGCGGTCTCACTAATCGCAACATACATAGTCCTCTCAAGGACGCTCAATCTTAACATAGCGGAGGAAATTCAGTACACGGAGTGACAATCATGTCAGAAAATCTAGACGAAATAGCGGATCAATACAAGATTGTAGTCCGAGACCTCATGAAGGTCTACAAACGAGGACAGAAGGAGGTAATCGCTCTTCGAGGTATCGACTTTGAGGTCCGCAATGGAGAGTTCCTTTCGATCATCGGACCCAGCGGATCAGGCAAGTCAACACTCCTGAAGATGCTTGGTGCACTTGACAAGCCGACTGCAGGGGTTGTGCTCTATGATGGTCACAGTGTGACTCTACTTGATGATAGGAGAGCCATGCTCTACAGAAGACAGAAGGTCGGGTTTATCTGGCAACTGGGAAACCTCGTTCCAGGTCTAACGGCACTCAAGAACGTGACACTACCTATGAAGCTTGCAGGAGCCCCCTCAAAACCGGCTGAGAAGAGAGCAAGGATGCTTCTTGATACAATGGGTCTTGGGCCCAGGATGGATCACAAACCAAGTCAGATGTCAGGAGGAGAAAACCAACGAACTGCCATCTGTGTGGCCTTAGCGAACAATCCAGAGCTTCTTCTTGGCGATGAAATCACAGGCGAGCTCGACAGTGAGACTACTGAGATGGTCATGGATGCTCTCAAACTGACTAACAAAGACTTTGGTACCACTGTCATCAATGTCACTCACAACCCACGCGTTGCCCAGTACGCAGACCGTGTTCTTAGGATACGAGATGGTCTCATAGAGGGACAGAAACATACTCTCTTTGGCGACATTACTGAGATTGATGCAAAGGGAAGAATGGTTATTCCTGAGACCGTACGAAGGCTTGCGGGTATCAAGAAGCGGGTTGTTCTCAAAGCCACACCGGAGGGTCTTCTGGTCAGTCCTCTTGAGGGAGAAGAGGATAACAACAACAACCAAGCGACCCAGTAGACAATCTCTATATTGAGCTTGTCACAAAGAAGATGACGTGATTTCCTAATGAGTCAACTCCGGATGCCTTCATCGTACTACGCAGTCCTCATAACTTTCGCAATATTCTTTGCAAGTCTCAATGTCTACATTTTCACTCTATGGCTTGCACATCCATTTGCCAGTCCTCTTTGGCTCATTGGAGTCGTAGTAGGCGCAATTGGATTGTTCTATTCAATCAGGATGGTCCGAGTCCAACAAGCTGAGCTAGTTGAGAGAAAGAGTCTAGAAGAGGACTCGGAATAAGAAAGAGGTGTACCTCCTCAAAAGGAGATACCCTCGTTGTTCAAATCTAAGGATAGATTCTGCTTACTGTCCTGGGGAACGGGATGCAGTCTCGAATGTGCTCAAGATCTAACATCCAAGTGATCAAACGATCCATTCCGACTCCAAATCCAGAGTGTTGTACACTTCCATACCTTCGGATATCGATGTACCACTTGTATTTCTCGGGGTCATCACCGATTCTGTGTAGATTGTCGATGATGAGTTGAGCATCGGTCTCACGCTCGCTACCACCTATGACTTCTCCAAATCCACGTGGACCGAGAAGGTCACTGTTCTTGTAGGTACGAGGATCTTCTGGGTTGTGTTTCATGTAGAACGACTTGATCTCTTTTGGATAGTACTCGACAAAGAGGAAGTTATCACTATCCCTCGTGAGGAATTCTTCAGCATCACTCCGAATGTCTTCTCCCCACTTGATGTCTATCCCACCCTTCTGACAGATTTCTATTGCCTCCGTGTAGGTCATGCGATCAAATGGAGGTTTCACTGCAAGCAACTTTTGGGGATCGACACCTAGTTCAGCTAGCTCTGCAGGCCTGTTCCTAGCCACAGCCTGGCACATGTAGCTGACGAGCCCCTCTTGCCGTTTCAAGTTGCACTCATGGTCACACCATGCCTCCTCAGCTTCAAGGTGCCAGAACTCTGTCAGATGCTTCCGCGTCCTCGACTTCTCAGCTCGAAATGATGGAGCCAAGATGAAGACCTTCTCCATGGCAAATAGCTGAGGTTCTAGATGCATCTGACTTGTCTGAGTCATGTAGACCTTCTTTCCAAAGTACTCGACTTCAAACAGCTCAGATCCTTCCTCACCCATCGTTGACACAAACATCGGAGAGGTGGTCTCATAGAAACCTTCACCCCTGAGGTAGTCTCTAGCACTTCGGAACACCTCATCACGGATCTTGAGCACATTCGTGAGCTTACGGGATCTCATCCACAGATGACGATTATCATTCAAGAATTCAGTGCTCTGATGTTCCGTGATTGGAAACTCCTCTGCGAAGTGCAAGACTTCGAACTTTTCAACCTGAACCTCATATCCACCCTCTGCACGAGAATCGGCTTTGACAACACCGACCATCGTAACAAGAGATTCTATGAGCATCTTCTCTGCGTCAGTATATTCGTCTTCGCTGACCACTGTCTTCTTTATGACAGTCTGAACGACGCCTGAGGGGTCTCGAAGAAGTGCGAAGACCATCTTCTTCTGCTTCCGGATCCTATGGACCCATCCTCGAAGGTGGACCTTCTTTCCTTCGTACTTTCCTTCAAGCACGTCACCGACGTGTATATAGCTCACTGTTATCACCATAATTCTTGAATGCACAGCCCTGTGTGGCTGTGACTCTTCTGAACTCTCGTACTAGAGATAAAAGGATGACGGCCTCTGTGGACCGTCACTCAGTCTAACGATATCTTATGAACCAGATCAGTCCAATGACTACAACAGCCCCAAGTGCGATTAAACCTGTAGCCATGAGATAGACACTCTGCATTGATGCTGAAACGTATACATTCACTGATGACTCAGCCATGTTTCCACCAAGATCATAGACCTTCAAGGTGACCACATGTTCTCCTTGAATCAATCCGCTAAAATCGAACTCGATGTCGTCTGTGATCCAGTCATCAGTTTCGATCACTTCACCATCAATCTCAATAGTGTAGTAGTCCTTGAAGTCGTCGGTAGCAGTCCAGTAGAACACCTGATTTCTAGCACCCTGTGAATAGTAGATGTCAGCAGGTGTGAAAACAATCACTGGAGCGACATCATCGCCATTGACCGTCACGAGCACGCTATGCCAGGCAGTGTTCCCGCTGGTATCGTTTGCGAAAAGCGTGAAGTTGTGCACACCGATTGCAAGACCATCTAGACTGATGGTTATTACTGGGTCATCAGGATTGATTGTTCCATTTTCGAAGTCTTGCTCATTTCGTGTGATCTCATAGGCTTGGAGATAATCATCACTGATGTTCCATGTGAGAGTATAACCAGTTTCAGAGAAGTAGAACTCAACAGGGTCGGGACCTTCGATGATAGGAGTCACGTTTTCGTAAAGACGAAGTGTGATTACATCCTCCACGAAGTTGGAGTTCTGATCAATTGCTCGTACAGTAATTTCATACTCGCCAATAATGAATTCAGGGAATGATGCAGATACGTTGTAGACATAGTCGTATGTCGAATTGACCCATGAAGTTGTAACGTTAAGAGAACCATCAACCCAGACCTCAATTGTGTCGGGATACTCGTCCTCTACAGTCCAAGTCAGAGTGACATTCTCTGTGTCAATCAGTATGTCCTGGTCACCAGGTCCAGTTATGATTGGGTCTCTAACGTCTGATTCGACTGAGCTGAGATTGTACGAGTAGTCTCCAAGTCCAACAGGTAACCCACCAAAGGTCACTGACCAATTGATGAAAGCAATTGGGAGGTCGACAAAGATGACTGTTCCATTGGCAGGAGTGACCTTTGTGCCAATCACAGTGCCATTATAGTATGTGACCTCTATATCTGCGCCTACAATTGGCACCAGGCTTGTTTCATAATGGGTGAAGATCTCAAGATCAAAGTAGTCAGGGTTTCCAGTCAGCGGCCCAATACTTTGATGGACAAGAAGTTGGGTTCCATTAGACTCGAAATCTTCTTCGTCTAGGAGGTAACCATCGTATATTGGGTCACCGAGGACAGTTAGTCTCCATGTGTAGTTCCCAGGAGTGATGTCTGAAAAATCAGCCCGACCATTGGTTACAGCTACTTGGTCGTAGATTGAACCATCGCTTTCCCGAATAATGGAGAAGTTCAGGTTGCTTGCTGGAATTCCGTTGATATCAGTGATTGTAGCATTGAGATCGTCATCATCATTCTCCCAGTCCAGGTTTCCGAACAGAATTGAAACTTCAGCTTCAGGACCGTCGGATACTATCTGACCGGTAGCATCTGGTGTGGACGGGTCTAGGTCGTGTGAAACATTCCAATTGTATGTACCAATAGGAAGATTGTAGAACCATGCATATCCATTTCCATCTGTTTGATCTTCATATTCGAGATGATCGGATGCATTGTACAGACGTACCCAAGCGTTGTTCAGTGGGATAGTTCCATTTCGAACCCTGAACCTGAAGTCATCGTCGTTGAAAGCCAACAGGTTGTTGAAGACATAGACCTCCACGTTGTAGGTGGTTTCAGCGGGTTCGAAAGTTGTATCCAGGAGTTTTGCATCATAAACAATGTCATTGAATGCAACTGGAATTGCGTTACTCGCTAAGAACAGCATAACGAAGAGAAATGCAAATACTCTGTGTGTCTTGCTCATCCAAAGTCACTCTCGAATAAGCTCGAGACGGCATATCCTTTAGCTGTCTCAGGCTTGGCGGCGTCGAACCCTCGGGGCGCATAAAAGGCTTTTCATAGTTAAACATAGGAACTATGGCTGTAGAACAACCCTTATGACTGATACAAGTTGAGGAATGAAACATGACCGAAATCCAGTGGGATGATAGTCTCTCAGTCAATGTGGAGCTAATAGATGAGCAGCACAAGATGTTGATTCAACGTATCAAGGACCTCTCGGACGCAGTCAATTCAAGCAGAGGTGCCACAGAGATTGGAAAGACACTCGGATTCATGATTGATTATACCGAGTTCCACTTCTCCACAGAGGAGAAGCATATGAAAGAACTCGACTATCCAGGATTCGATGTTCATAGAAAGCAGCATGATGAGTTCAAATCAACACTGAACGAAATGGTGATGGAGTTTGAAGAGGACGGAGCTACTGCCCAGCTCAGCGAGTGGGTAAACCAGTATCTCATCAACTGGCTGGTAGATCATATCAAATCAATCGACACAAAACTGGCTGCGTTTCTACAGGACAAAGGATTCGAGGGATAGAGGAACCATCCCTCTAGATTCCTTTCTCACCTCAGCTTCAGTATTTTGGCAATATTCGCATCTGCTTCAATGATTGGGTCGATTATCCCTCTTGTTGATGTGAACAGTGTCGTCACGCCTGGACCATGACCAGAGATTACACAGTCACTATGTACGATGATACCAACTGACACTGCGTCCTTTTTGTAGATTCGACCAAAGGAATGGTCAGCATCAATTATCGCGACCAGGTCTCCGAACCTAAGGTCCTCAAGTCCGTATTCAGCGGTGGTTCCCTCATCGAAGAGTTGAATGTCATAATCTCCAGAATAAACTTGATCAGCACCCAAACCAGAGCCCATTATCTTGGCCGGGACTAAGTGTGTGACTGGGATTCCAAGTTTGTCACCGCTATCTTGAAAGTTGATCTTGTTGACAAATCCAGGATCGATGTTCATGACTTTGATGTCTGGATAGTCAAGAAGCTCTAGACCCTGACCATATGCCTTGACCATCATCTTGTCCCCGATAGCGAGCTTCTCCATTATCTCCTCAGGGAAATCGACCATGACATGTTCGATACCTCCATGCTTTCCAACAACCGTGCCCATCTCACCCTTTGCCTCACTAGATCCAATGACCTTTGCTTCATTCCCAACACACGCAAGAATGTTGAGGGAATTGTTCGCCATTGTCTTGAAGCGCGCATCGTTTTCCTTGTTCTCAATACTCACTCCAGGCTCGACATGGTCAGCCTTCCAACCTGTTGCTAGGTCTCCGACTCGGAGATTGTATGTTATTCCACCTACTCCAGGCAGAGTAACTGGTTTTCCATCGTGCGTAATCCTGTATGCAGAACGAGCAACAGGACTGGCTATCTCACCCATCACTGAAATCTTAACGAGTTTGTCTTCATTGGTGTTTACTTTCATGGTTGTTCAACGATGGAAGACCAACTCAACCCACAGATAAGAATGATGATTTCATCAAAGCCTCTCTTCAAGCCAACTGAACATATCAGCGAAGACCTCTTCGCCTCCTTCCTCATGGAATGGTTCATGGTAAAGTCCAGGATAGAGTTTCCAAGTTTTGTCTTCAGAACCAATATTGTCGAAGAACTCCTTGTTGCGTTCAGGAATCAAAATGAGGTCTTCACCAGACTGTTGGAGTAAAACAGGCACGGTGATTTTGCCGGCTGAATCAAACAATTCTTGACTTCTCTTAAGCCCCTCAATAGCAAACCTGGGTGTTGCCTTATCGAATCGGAGTGGATCTTCTCGATTGTCCCTGACAATTTCAGGATTCCTTGAAATCAATTCATAATCTAGACCATTGTCAAGGTACATCTTCACATTGAGCTTTGAGAAGAACGCCCCTATCTTCCTTGTTGCTGAGCTGACCTTGAGTCTCTCTGAAACAGCTGGAGCTGGAATCATTATTCCTTCAACCTCATCAGGATGTTTCAGAACATATTGGATTGCGAAATTAGCACCTAGAGAGTGACCCCACAAAAACAGCTTCTTCTCATGATGAAGGAGTTTCAGATAGGCCACGAGTGATTCCATGTCCTCAGTATATTCATCAAAACTCTCAACATGTCCCTTCTTACCTGGATACGTGCCAAAACCTCGCATATCGGGAGCGTAGAAGATGTATCCTTGCTCAGTGAAACGGTCGGCCATATATCCTAGACGACCACTGTGAGACCCTAGTCCATGAAGTCCAAGTACAACTGCCTTGGGTTCGCCTTCCGGTTTCCAGATTCTCAACAACATAGTTGTACTATCGAATCCTTGGTATGTACTCTCTTCACTCATCTCGGTAACCACGAAAACACAGTAGCTACCGGCCCTATGTGTCTTCCGAAACTCAGGAATTACGTTCATCAATGAAGGCGAACTGCTTATGCGGATAGTCAATCACTGTTTCGAAATTCCTAAGGAAGTCATACCCAATAATCCCGTTTTCAATAAGCTCGCCTTTCTTGGAAACACGTCCAAGATCTATGACAACTAATTGAGTGCTAGTTATCTTCGCGGATCCTACGGATACCGTATCGACGGTTGCCAGCCTCAACGGAACATCACCGCCAACACCTCGGGCAATTCCGTTGACTATCTGAGCCTCCAGACCCAGTTTGTCAGCCAATGAGGGAGTTATACAACTATTGCCAGCACCTGTGTCCACAACGAATTCGTATGGCCCCTGCCCGTTGATGTGGACAGGAACTCCCACTAGATGAGAATCCTTAATGTATTCAAAAGGACTCCAATCGATTTCTGGGGAGGAATTCCCCTTACTGAGTCGGAATCGTTGATTTTTATAGCTGAGTGACATTGTACACTGTTTGAGTGTTGTATAGCCAAGGACTCCATCTCGCTGACCTGCACAACCAAGAATTGTATCGAGGTCAAGAACATAGACCTCGTCTTCATCAAACTCGATAGATCCAATACTAATAGTTGCATCAGCAAACAGAGTGGTCACGCCGCCGCCGAGACCTCGAGCGTCTGGTCGGTCACTCTCTCGAGTTGGAATTTGGAGTTTCTCTGTTAGTTGTGTTGTCAGAGTTGTAGTTGAAGCACCAGTATCCAGATTGAAACTGAAGGGTCCTTGACCATTCACACTCACTGGAACTTTTACGAGTCGGGTATTGGCTTCAATCTCAGCTTCAAAATCCAAATCAGTCCACCTCATCAAACAGGTTTGGTGCCTGCGATGTATGCGCTATATGCACCGTAGATGCTGTTTCCAGCCTTACTTGTAATCTTGGCGTCTTTGAATCCTGCATCTCTCATATGCTGAAGATACTCTTCATCAAGAATGGCACCGCCTATGCATCCGGTGTAAGTGACGACTTCATCACTTACTTCCTTTGGGAGAGGTTTCGAAAGTACGATATCAGAAACCATGACTCGACCGCCCGGTTTCAGAACACGATAGACCTCACGAAACACCTTCCCTTTGTCTGGAGCCAAGTTGATGACACAGTTGCTGATCACAACATCAACAGAGTTATCCTCGACAGGCATGTCTTCAATGTCGCCATATCTGAACTCAACATTGGTGATACCAAGTTCTGCAGCATTCTTTTTGGCCTTCTCAATCATAGCAGGAGTCATGTCTACTCCGATGACCTTTCCAGCATCTCCAACTTTCTTGCTGGCAACGAACATGTCAAGACCAGCGCCACTGCCCAGGTCGAGAACAACCTCTCCTTCCTTCAAACTCGCCAATGCAACAGGATTACCACATCCTGCGAATGACTCAGTTGCTCCAGTTGGCATACCTTCAGTATCATAACCAAGAGCCTCTGCAAGATTGACCCTTGTTATCTTGACCTCTTGCTGAGGACCGCAGCAGCTAGATGATGTTTGAACCTCTGGCTCACATCCACAGGCAACATCGAAGTCTGCAACTTGCGTGTATGCCTTCCTTACTTCTTCCTTGATCTCATCAGGTTTCATTTCACTAACTTTCTTCTGTTCCGTCATACAATCGCCACTTTCAAAGGGTTATATTCACGAGTATAATCAGTGCATGTTTGCGACTGCTTGACATTTCTCGGTGCGCAAGAGAACTCATCAGGAGCACCGATTTCCTCGCATTTCTTTTCTGTCATTCAATCACCAAACATATTGATTGTCCAATACATCTGGAAAATATTGGGTTTCCAATATAAACATTTCTTTCTGAGAGACTTATGGTGCAGATGAGATAGAGTTTATTAGATATAGGACATCCAATATATCATTATGTCGGAAGACCCTGATGAAGTATTGTGTTGTCCTCCTGATTGTTGCGAGGGTCTATCCAGAGGATTTCTTAACTTTCAGATCTTATGGGAGCTTGGAAATGACAATCTTAATGGTCAGGAGATTGCTGAGAGAATAGCAAAGAGGAGAGGTAGTAAGCCAACTCCCGGAACCATCTATCCAGCATTGAAAGAATTGAAGAATGGCGACTATATTGATGGGGAGAAGGAGGGGAGAGAGGTCGTCTATCATCTTACTGAGAAGGGTGAGGAAGCACTGCTCGATGCTTCGAAATATTTCCACCAGGCTTTTGGAGACATCGCAGAGGATGTCAAGGTCAAGGTCATTGTGATTGATCGTCGAGATAAGAGGGAAGAGTGTTAGTTGAGGTGGGAAACCCCAAGGATGGATGGGAGGGATGACCCAGAGCCTCGAGGTTTCCTGAATGCTCAATTACAATGCGGGACCGATGTAGATGGAAATCTCCGCGAGTACTAATACAATG
>Ga0209536_100002435_pt1 | contig 30343 bp, 22 predicted proteins | sample DeeMarSeWOR28_12_FD_187461 | JGI IMG/M metagenome (GOLD analysis project Ga0209536, IMG submission 187461) | Marine sediment microbial communities from White Oak River estuary, North Carolina - WOR-2-8_12 (SPAdes) (version 2) | ecosystem: Environmental > Aquatic > Marine > Intertidal zone >...
GTTGATTACCTGGGTGGTCTTCGGCTCGGCGGTGGTAGGGCATGCAATCGGCCACTTTAATTGGATCATCCTGCTCTATGCCATATTGAGTCTGACCCTCATCCGTATGCTGCCAGTGTTTTTTTCGCTTGCCGGATTAAAGGTGAGCACCGAGGGAAAGCTTTTTATAGGTTGGTTTGGGCCCCGGGGGCTTGCCAGCATTGTGTTCGCTGTCATCGTGGTAAATGCCAATGTGCCCAACAGCGGCCCGATCGCCACGACCGTGGTTTGCACCATAATTCTCAGCATTATCGCCCACGGCGTGAGCGCCAATCCGTGGGCCAGGGGGCTCGGTGAGCGTTCACAAAGGGCACGCGGTGGTGCATCCGCAGGAGACCCATGAATTCCCTGACCGGTTGCTGCGCCTTTATGTATTTTTAACTGCCTGAGGGTCAGAAAAATGTAAGTTGATCACGACAATCTCTAAGGAGTGATTATGTTTACCAGTTTTGCCCGCCATTTCTTTCGTGCCATCTGGCATGTCAAAGCCGTGATTCTGATGCTGAACGCACTGATAGTAGCCAGTGCTGCTGCGGTGTCATTGTTAGAGAAGATGCCCTTTGGAGACACGCTGTATTTTGCCTTTGTGACGGGATTGACCATCGGCTACGGCGATATTGCTGTCAAAACCCCGATCGCAAGATTGGTGGCCATTTTGATCGGTTTTATCGGTATCCTTTTCACAGGACTGATGGTTGCCGTATTAGTTTATGCGGTTCGGGAAAGTATAGAAGAATCGCGCAAGCGTGATTTAAATTAACTTCGACTTATTCAGCATCTAAATGATGGATGTCCTAACGCAATGTGAAAAACAGCAGAATGATGGGTTTCGGCTATCCTTCTTCAATTCTCATTCTTTTCAAATATCATTAGCTAATCCAAACTAAGTTGCTATCCCAAAAAGTTTGGACATCATTATTTTTCTTGCGATTATTTGGACTTAGGCGGCTCGGATGCTTTTTCATCTGATTCTGGTTTTTTGAGCAGCGCTTCGGGGTCTTTCATAATTTGCTGTGCTTTGCTGTCGGATAAGAAGAATGGATAATCGTTGCCAGAGGAGACGGCCGGATAGTTTTTATCATCCGTTTGAAGTTTGGCAAAAATATCCAGCTGGTAATCCTGGACACCTTTTAATTTCACGGTGTATATCGGATCTGTAAACGCCTCTTTATTGCGATCGTTGATGTAGGTGTCACAGCTCAGTTTGGCAAGGGTCGTTAGCAGGCGGTTGAGGCCTACCGCATCACCTTCTTTGCCATCCGGGCTTTGCCAGCCGGGCCCCATCGCTTCCGCCGCTGTATTTTCCGATTTTTCCTGCTCGGATTTGGCAAATTCGACCGGGATCTGCCTGCGGGCCAATTTCAAAGCGGTTTGATCCCTGTCAATTTCAATTTCCTGAATATCAGTGATCTTAAAAGATAATACACTCTTGTCTCGCAGGTCGTCCTCGCTGAGGTCAAACTTTCCTCTGAAATTGTCTCTGGCGTGAAAGACCCGGCTGTCATCGTTTAGCTTGACGAAGGTATGGCGAAACGATGAAGCGGCTTTTCCGACATCAAAATTTCGCTTCAGCGAATCTTCCTGCCAGGCTTTAACAGTTATTTTTTTCCCGGCATGCAAATCGTAACGGACATAATCCTCTGATTCAGAGACCAGAGCGGTTAGTGTAAGCGTTTCAAATACGTTGAGCATGTCCTTAACCTTGTTTGCATCAACGAGATACCCGGGCGGATCAATGTACCATTTGTTGTCCCTTTTATTCAAAACAATAGAATTGCCTTCTTCTGAAATTTCAATTTTGGTAATTTGCTTCTGTTCCAGGCCGGCGATCTGAGGCAGCTGATAGTGGGTTCGATTGGCGCTGCGTGTAAGCAGATAAGCCGACAATCCGGCAATGATGAGAATAAGGATGATGTACTCTTTTTTAAATTTCATGGTCCGTTTTCCGCTCCCCAAGGTTCAGGGTTCCAAGGTTCAGAGGTTCATAGGCTTGGGTATTTGTTAAGTTTGTTTTATTTGTTTCATTGGTTGTATGGGTTGGCTTTAACCGAACCAATTGAACGAATTAAACCAATCAAACCAATAAAACGAATGCAACCAGGTATTAAGACCGGGTACAACCCAGAACCGAGAACGCTGAACCTTGGAACGTTTACTTTTGAAACATCATCTCGATATTTTTCTTACGGGCATGCCGGCGAAACCACACGAGGATGCCGAAGAATACGACAAAAGCCGGCAGGCCGATGATATTTAATGTTTTGACAAATGTTTTTGTCCCGGCTCTGGTATCATCCAGCGGATTGAAACGCTGCTCCTTACCGCGCATGACCGCAATATCTTCGCGCGCATTTAAATAATCGATGACATTCAGGATATAGGTCGTGTTGGGTCCCCTGCCGCTGGCATCCAGTATATTGTCTTTCAGCATATCCGCTGAAGCCATCAGAAAAATTTTGCCGGGTTTGCCTTTGGCAATAAATTGGCCGTCGCTTACGATTTTAGAAATATCGATTTCAGATTGGGTATCCGCAGCCGGTGCTTTATCCGCCAGGGGCTTTTCAGCTTCCGCGTTATCTTCTTTGTCGGACTCATTTTCTTCGATTTCTTTTACCGGCACGGGTTTGCCGTCAAAGTAACTCGGGAATTCACCCTCAAGAATGTAAGCCAGCGGTTTGCTCTCCATATCTTCTTCTGAAGACGGCGGCTGGATGAACATCGGATTCAGTGTAATTCTGCCGCTCATTTCCCATGATTTTTCCGAGGAAGCAACCAATCGGGTTGCTTTCAGGCCATTGGCGCTCAGCCTTTCGGTATCTAATTCCAGGGGCGATACCTTTATGGCGATCATCCCCTTGATGCTTTTCATAAAATCCAGTTCTTTGTTGATAAACCGGCTTTTGATGATCGGGGCAAAATAAATCGGCCGCTCGCCACCGCCGAGCTGCGCCGGAAGGGCCTGGCGAAAGCAATTTTCGTCCATGACATAGGATTTTTTAATCCGGATCCCATAGTGGTTCAGAAGTTTCTCAAGCCCGGTATCTAAAGGGACATAGACCAGTTGCTGGCCGCCGATGTTTGCACCCTGCTGATTGCCGGGCCGGAGTTCCATGAATCGATCGAGAAATAAAATCAGGTTTTTGCCCTTCATCAGAAACTGGTCGATCTGAAACAGCTCGTAATCGGAAAAGGGCAGGGTCGGCCGGGCGATAACCAGAGATCTGAGATTTTCGGGGATGGCGTCCTCTTTGAGATCGATCTGCTTTAAGCTGTAATTCTGTGAGACCAATGATCGAAAATTCATCACCGTTTCCTGCCGTTGCAGGCCGGGCTGACGCATCTGCGGCGTGCTGCTCAGATTCAATGTGCCGTGTTGTGTAAGATAACCCAGATCTTCATTGATATCGATGAGGGCTTCAATATTATTTTCAATGATTTCTTTTAGTTCATTCATATTCGTCAGCTGGTACTGGGTGCCGAGAATCGGAATCTGAATTACCTGCAGCAGGTTGGTGACGAGCGACCGTTCCCCATACGCCATCACAAGACCGATGGACCCTTTTCCGGGAGGGACCGCCCCTTTGGCCAGTGCAGGCCATTTTACAGTCATAATGTTGTACTTTTTAGCAATCGCCTGCTGATCTGCATCCGTAGAGGGGTCAAGATGTTCGAATTCGAGCTTATTATAATTTTTCTGGTTTAGCTCTTGAACAATTTTTTCCAGATGAGCGGGAATTTCGGAAAGCTGTTTTAGGCCGATGTAAGGGGCCATTTGATTAAGGGAAGATGACAAATACAGTTTGATGCGAATTTTATCCCGCAGACCCAGCAGCGCACTTATCTTGTTGTTCAGCTTCTGGATAGCGGTCGTCATCTTATATTCCAGCCCTTCGGTTGTGGATATGGTCGGAATACGTTCGATCAAATCCCCGTGAATGAGCACCATTCCCATATATGCCCGTTGAAATTTGACCTCATCCTTTTCGATAGCCTGAATTTGAACCGGATGAATTCCGTAATTATTTGCCAGCCTCTGGTTTTCCTGTTTCGCTTGAGATAATTCACCTTCTTCGGCACTCACGTCATAAAAACGATAATTAAAATACGGATTGGCATAGATACTGTATTCTTCCAGCAAATCATGGAGGTAGCGCTCGGTATTATTGTGGGGCGCCGGCAGGTTTTTTGTGAAAAAAACGTTTATCGTTAAAGGTTCGGACAGGGTGGATACCACTTTTTTACTGGCTTCAGAGATCGAATACATGCGATTGGCGGTCAGATCCAGTCTGAAGAAAAGCGTGATGCCCGCAACGTTAACCAGCACAACGATGATCAGATATACCAAAAGTCTAAAATATGTTTCCGATTTTTTTTTCGGCAACATTTCTGGCTCCTTAATGTCTTTGGTGCAGTGTGAAATGGGCCCCGAAAAGGCCTACAAAGCAGACGCTTACAAAATACAGGATATCCCTGGAATCGATAATGCCTTTGGCAATATTTTGAAAATGAAAATCCGCTCCCAGGTAGGAAAAAAAGCCCAGCAACGACTGGGGGAGGAAAAAAAGCATCTTGTCGATCAGGGTCAGCGTAAAACAGATCGACAGACCGATGATAAAGGCAATGATCTGGTTACGGGTGAGCGCCGAGGCAAACAGGCCAACGCCTGAAAAAGCAGCACCCAGAAAAACCGCGCCGATGTACCCGCCCGCAACGGGCCCCCAGTCCAGTTGTCCCATGAAGGAGACGGTCAGCGGATACGCCAATGTCGGGATCAGCATGGCAATAATGAGGGCAAGGCTAGCAAAAAATTTTCCGAGAATCACATCGCCATGGGTCACCGGCATCGTGAGCAAAATCTCATCCGAGCCGATGTTTAATTCCTCGGATATCAATCGCATGGTGATGGCCGGGATGACAAAAGCAAAAACAACCGGCAGCAGGGTATAAAAAGTGCGCAGGTTGGCCTGGTTGAAAAGAAAAAAAGTCGAAAAAAAGAACCAGCCGGTTACAAACAGAAAGATCGAAATGACGATATAGGCAATCGGGGAAACAAAATAAGCGCTGAATTCTTTCCTGAAGATATGGGCAACCTGGCGCATTTTAGCTCTCCTTGGTAAGCTCGCGGAAAATGTTTTCCAGTGTCTGGGTCTCCTGATGAAAGTCCAAGAGAATCCAATCGGTTTCTTTTATCTTTCGATAGACGTCCGGGCGCAGGTCGCTGTCCGACCGGCAGGTCACACCGACGTCTATTTCGGAATCGGTCTCTCTGACTTTGGTAACGCTTTCAACCCCGTCAAGCGCGCTAAAAGTGGTTTCCACGGACTTAAAATCTGCATTTTGGAGGCAAAGATGTATCATGTTTTTGCTGCTCAAGGAGTGCTTCAGGTTTTCGGTGCTACCGTCAGCCACGATTTTGCCTTGATTGATAATGACGATCCGGTCGCATGTTGCCTCGGCTTCACTCAGAATGTGGGTCGAGAGGACGATGGTTTTTTCCCGGCCGATTTCCTTGATAATTTTTCGAATCTCGACAATCTGGTTGGGGTCCAGGCCGGAGGTGGGTTCATCGAAGATCAAAACTTCAGGGTCATTCATCATGGCATGGGCCAGGCCCACACGCTGTTTGTAGCCCTTGGAAAGTTCGCCGATCGGCTTGCTCATGACCTCATTGATGCCGCAAAGATCCGCCAGTTGACGAATGCGTGGAAGCTGTTGCGCGCTGTTAATTTCGCGGATGGCGGCCACATATTTAAGGTAATCAAAAACCAGCATATCATGATAGAGCGGGGCTGACTCCGGCAGATAGCCTAAAAGTTTCTTGATTTCCAATACATGTTTATCAATGCTCAGGCCTTTAATGCTGATGCTGCCCGAACTGGGTTGCAGGTAACCGGTAAGCATGCGCAGGGTGGTGGTTTTTCCGGCGCCGTTCGGGCCCAACAACCCCAGAATCTCGCCTTTTTGAATATCGAAATTGATCTGATCCACCGCACAGAGTTGGTTGTAATATTTGGTCAGATTTTCGACACGAATCATTTTGGGTCTCCTTTTCAGATGTGCCCAAATCGGTATTGATGATCTCAGCTGTTGCGGTCTGGCAAACCGAATATGAACATGTGGCTATAGAAAAACAAGCCCCGGGTGTCAAGTGCCTACATGGCTTTTCTCTGATTTGATGCGTGCTGAAACATTTTTAAATGGCCACCGGGCAGGTAATACGAAATTTCCTGCCCCGAACGCAACCGGCACGAAATTCTATTTTTTTTTGCTGAAATATGGAAAAAATGAAAAATAGATTTATTATTAGAATATCCAACGCCCGTAAGTTTGTTGAAGAATTACACCTGATGCGGTTATTAGAACCCATCTCAAAAATAGGATTTTTTGAGATGGATTCTAGAAAATTTAATACATATATTGAGTATTTGCAAGGTATTCCGACTGTTAAAATATTGACTGTTGAATTCATGCGCACGCTTCTGATAATATCCTTGCATTCGATTTCAGGGATTTGAAAGGAGAGACATTTTATGAGGTCCAGCGAAATGAGAGTAAAAATATTTAGATGTAATGTTATTTTCCTCACATGGGTGCTGATCGCAGCAATCGGTTTGGTCCCCGGGGCTGTAGCCGGTTCGATCGCATTTGCCAAATCGACAGAATATTTCAACGCGCCTGCCAGTTTCAACCAATTGGCGGAGATGGTGAGTCCGGCGGTTGTCAACATCCGCACTGTCAAAACGATCAAGGGCGGGGGGCCGGTCTTCCGTCAATTTCAGCGCGATCCGTGGGGCAGACAGGGGCCTTTTAAGGATTTTTTTGAACGCTTTTTTGGCGAAGACATGCAGCGGGAATTCAAACAGCCCAGCCTGGGATCCGGATTCATCATTGATAAAGATGGATTTGTCGTGACGAACAACCATGTCATCGAAGATGCGGACCAAATAAAGGTCAAGCTCAAAGATGAACGCGAATTCGATGCCACGATCGTCGGGCGGGATCCGAATACGGACATTGCGCTGTTAAAAATTACTTCGGGACAGGACCTTCCGGTTGCAAAGCTGGGTAATTCCGATGAGCTAAAAGTCGGGCAGTGGGTTGTGGCAATCGGCAGTCCCTTTGGGCTTGAACACACCGTTACCGCCGGAATCGTCAGTGCCAAAGGCCGGGTTATCGGTTCGGGGCCCTATGATGATTTCATTCAAACCGATGCCTCTATCAATCCCGGTAACAGCGGCGGGCCCCTGCTCAATTTGCAGGGGGAAGTCGTCGGTATCAATACAGCCATTGTTGCTACCGGTCAGGGGATTGGATTTGCCATTCCGGTCAACCTCGCCAAAGGTATTATCACCGCGCTCAAATCTGAAGGAGAAGTTACGCGCGGATGGCTTGGTGTTGCGATTCAGGATTTGAGCAGTGATATGGCCGAATACTATGAAATTAAGAGTAAGAAGGGCGTATTTGTCGCCGACGTTTTTGAGGGCGATCCGGCGGACAAGGCCGGTATAAAACCAAGGGACATTATTCTCGAAGTCAACGGCCGGGAAATTAAAACCAGTCGGCAACTGACCAGCATGATCGCTGGAATACCCGTTGGTGAAACCGCCAAAATTAAAATATTGCGTGACGGAAATGAAAAAACAGTGAGCGTCAAAATTGTCAAACGCGATGAGAACAAGCTGGCCTCCCGGGGTCGGCCGAAGGAAGAGTCGGAAGAATTCGGTATTCGGGTATCGAATATAACTCCTGAGATTGCCCAGCGATTGGATATCTCCGAAACTGCCGGTGTCATTGTCACCGGAGTGGAAAGCGGCAGTAAAGGAGAAGGTGCCGATATCCGTGTCGGTGATATAATCAAAGAAATTAACCGCCGGCCGATAGAGACGGTAACCGATTATGAAAAAATAATAGACCAGGTGGATTCAGGCGAATCCGTTAACCTGTTTATCCGGCGCAAAAATGCGGGTTTTTTGGTGGTCAAATTGACAAAGTAAAATTCAAAAGCGTTGCTTTTGAATTCTAGTCTGTAATCGTTTTACTCAAATCCGGAATGGTTTCCGGTTTTCCCCGTTCCATGTAACGGCTATCCCCGTCTCGGGCCGTTACGTTCTCGTAAACACCATCGTCGCGTTTTACCAGCTTGGTAAAGCCAAGATCACGGAGCTCACCATTCGTTTTCGGACAGCTGATGTTGATTTGCGAGATGATTTTTTGTACGGGCCCCTTGCAATGCGGACAGGTGTCTATCGGACTATCAGATAAGGATTGCTTAAGGTCAAATATCTTTCCTATTTTGCAGGGCTGTTTTAGATGTTCATATTCGTAGATTGGCATAATCTCATTCCCGTCCTCTTTTGGTATTTGCGGCGGTTAAAATCAACCCTCCTTTAAAAATTATAAATGGAATATAAATTCTGTCAAGCTTCTTTAATCCCAATTGTGGGTTAATCGTTTCAAAATATTGGAAACGGGCTATCCAATTTTAATAACGCGTCCGCCGCGACGGATTGAGGCCTAATCCAGCTTTTTGGGCCTAATTGGGCCCTGCCGCACCCCATCTCCAGCCAGGCTTTAAATTCATTTAACCCCCTAAAGTTTTTTTAAAAGCAGCCGATAGCGTTAATGGGTTTCATGTTATTTTTATATAAAGTGCCTGAAATGATCTGAAGCTGGAAGTGCCTGAAGTTGTGGTGTCGCTCCCGCTCCACCTTTTCCATAAAATCGATTGTGCGACCGCGTCCTTTGACCCGGTCGTTCGACCCGGAGGCTCTTGACGGGAGGATCTTGAAGAAAGCTTCTGGTGGGTAGAAAACCGAAACGTTAGACATGTTAGGCCACTTTCTTTTTATATGGCTGTAATAACTGATGAAAATGATTCCATTGCTGATTTGCGGGTCGGGGTAACCAGATATGAGCAAAGCACAGCCGGTTGAACAAACCGATTTCCAAATGAAAATGAAAGAGGCAGAAACCTGTCATTCCATGGGCATGAAAAAGGAAGCCCTCACGCTTTACGAGCAGATTCTCGCCCTTTCATCCGAACAGGACGATCCAAATCTGGAATCTGTTCGTAACAAGATCAGTGATTTGCGTAAGGAAATAGAGAATCAGGAAATGGACGAAAAACAGGGTCTCAGTGCCGAGGACATCAACCTATTTAGAAAAAACCTGTCCTTGCATGATGATGTCCCCACCATTCTGGATGGCGCCAGAGCCCTGAAGGAGCTCGGTCTTTTGGAAGAGGCCGCGGTCGAATATGAAAAATTACTGGACTTTGATTTCGGAAAATCCGACTACTCAAAGCTGGATTATTCCCCGGCCCAGATCGTGGTCGATTATTTAACCTGTCTTCTCCAGACCCAGCAGCTCGAGGATGTTGTCAAAAAGGCCAACAAGGCCATTTATCGGCACAATGTCAGCGACAAGGAAAACGCCCAAATTCAATTCTGGCTCGGCAATGAGCTGGAAAAAAGGGATCAGCGAGATCAAGCGATTGAGCTATACCAGACCGCTGCTAAAATCGATCCGAAAAGTGAAGAAATCACGCATAAACTGAATTCGTTACAGTCCAGCATCTCGACGAGCTCGAAATACGATTATCTCTTGAGCGATAAACTGGTAACCACCAATCAGCTCCAAGAGGCGTTGGCGATTAGCAAAAAAATCGGGAAAAGTGTCGAGTTTGTTCTGGTCGATCGATTTGACATCGAAAAGGAGGAAGTGGGCAAATCTTTATCGCTGTTTTACGGATGCCCGTTTCACGAATTTGATCCGGAAACACCCGTTCCTATCGAGCTCACCAACAAGTTGAAAAAATCTTTCTTGCTTTATTACGTATGGGTGCCGTTGAGCTGGGATAAAAACGGTGTGGAGATTTTGGTCGACGATCCCAAAGACCTGCGGAAAACCGATCATATCAAAGCGCTGATGACCAACCAGAAAATTAATCTATCGGTAGGAATCAAGGAAGATATCGAAAAATACATCAAGCGTTTTTTTGATCCGAACGCCGATCAGCTCTCTGAAAATGTCTTTGAAAGCCTGGACGATATCATTCCGGATATTTCTTTTGAAGAAGAGGATGAAATCGAGGAGGACGTAAAGGGTCTGGATGAGTCATCCAGTCAGGTCGTCAAATTTGTTGATCAAGTGCTGGTGACCGCATTTCGCAATAAAGCTTCCGATATCCACATTGAACCATCGGCCATAACCCGTAAAACGACCATCCGTTTTCGGACCGATGGCGTATGTCATGAGTATATTCAGGTCCCCAATGCGATGGCGCCGGCAATTGTCTCACGTTTGAAAATTTTGGCTGACCTCGATATCGCTGAACGCCGTCGGCCCCAGGACGGGAAAATAACATTCAAGCGCAAGGGCATCCAGGAATTTGAGCTTCGAATATCCACCATGCCTACGGTCGGAAGATTTGAGGATGCAGTCCTGCGTATTCTAACCTCCTCCGGCGCGTTCAGGCTTGAAGAAATCGGGCTGAACGAGCGCAATCTATCGGTGCTCAAGCGCATCATTATCAGGCCCTATGGCCTGATTTTATGTGTGGGGCCCACCGGTTCGGGAAAAACGACGACATTGCATTCCGCCCTTGCGCATATCAACAAACCCGGTGTCAAAATATGGACGGCCGAGGATCCGGTCGAAATCACCCAGGCCGGATTGAGACAGGTGCAGGTGAAGCCCAAAATTGGTCTGGATTTTGCGAAAATTATGAGAGGCTTTCTGCGACTTGACCCGGACATCATCATGATCGGTGAAATGCGGGACCGCGAAACGGCCGCAACGGCCATTGAAGCTTCCCTGACCGGTCATCTGGTTTTGTCCACCCTGCATACCAATAATGCGCCGGAGACCTTAACCCGATTGTTGGATATGGGAATGAATCCGCTGAATATCGCGGATGCCTTTTTGGGAGTCCTGGCACAGCGCCTTGTCAGAAGGCTGTGCCCCAAATGCATGGAGTCTTTTCATCCGGATCAGGAGGAGTTTGACTATATCAAACTGGATTACGGTGCCAAGGCTTTTAACGCCCTGGGGATTGAATATGGCTCCGACTTTGAGTTGAAGCGCTCATCGGGTTGTGAAAAATGCAGTGGATCCGGATACAAAAGCCGAATGGGGATTCATGAATTAATCGAAGGGACGCCCGAAATCAAATTGTTAATCAAAAAACAGGCGACATCTCAGGATCTGGCAAAACAGGCCATCAAAGATGGGATGACAACTCTAAAGCAGGACGGTGTTCACAAGGTTTTTGAAGGCGTCACGGACATGCGGGAGGTCCGCCGGGTCTGCGTAGAATAAAACAAATAAGGTGAAAGCCATGTCAAAACAAGCGCTGGTGGTGGATTCAGATTACTTTTTCGTCGAATTTGTGGGCGAATTGCTCGAAAAACGCGGCTATAAGGTTACCAAAGCCTATGACGGCAAAGACGCTATCTCCAAACTATCCGATAACCCGCATGACATCCTCTTTGTCGATCTGGTGATGCCCAAGGTCGATGGCACGCAATTCATTCATTTCGTTCGTGAAAAATATGGACCCAATCATTTTCCGATCGTCGCGTTATCGGGCGTGATGATTGAACAGCTCGGCAGCCTCGACGAAATCGGCGCTGATTACTATATGGCCAAAGGTCCGATTGACAAACTGACCGTGCAGTTGAACGAATTTATGGCGGAAGTCGAAACCCATCCGGAATTCATCCCCGGTGAAATTAAAATAAGGGAAACCGGCGGCGTCTATCCCCGGCGGGACGCAATGGAATTGCTCAACTCCCTTAAGTTTCATCAGGCGATTATTGAAAACGTGGGGGTCGGGATTATTGTTGTTGATACCGACACGCGGATTTTAAACGCAAACTCCATGGCACTCGAAATTCTGGCGAGGTGTTCAACTGAAGTTATCAACAACCCGGTGATCGATATTTTCCCGAAACCGGTCAGAGCCAAATTGGGCGACGCCCTGAAACAGGTAATCGAGCTGCCTGCAAAATCAAAAATCTGTTTTCAGACTGAATTTCACAATCGCGCCATTAACACCAGCGTTACTGCCATTTTGCTTTCCGAAAGCAAAGCCGGCTGGGTTCTGGTATTGGAAGATGCACAACTCGACTGATACACCGAACTAGGCGGTAACCTATCGCTCTCCAGATTATTATTTTTTGGTTAGCTACCTGTCCACAGATTCAATAATATCCGCAGATTTTACAGATTAGCGCAGATTAGATCCACAGATTAAATAATTAGGTTAAGGACACAGATTAACGCAGGTGAACGCAGATAAAGAAGAAAACAGAACTGTGAAAAGCTGTGCTGATCTGTGTCCCATAATAAAATCCACAAATCCCTTCAACGCTTAAAGTAAAAAAAAGCTGGTGAGCTGATAAGCTCAGAATCCCTCCCTTGGCTGAATCCCCTTGAAGGAACTGGTTTTATTTGGTAAAAACACACACTTGTTCAAATTTGAAGTTCAGGGTTCAGAGGTCAGAAGTCAAAAGCAGATGGCAGATGACAGAAGAGATAAAAGGTTCTGCTCCAGGTCTTCTGTCCTCTGTTTTCTGTGCTCTGTTCTCTCTATGTTCCTGGTGCCTAAAAAAAGACGAATTAACGACGAATTAACATTGATAAATTCAATCCGTGTTTTGTAAATTACTTGCGGGACACATTACTAAAGGAGGCTTTATGACAAAGGTTGGAATCGTGGGTGCAACCGGTTATGCGGGAGCGGAACTCGTCAGAATTCTTTCCGGACATCCGCAGGTTGAATTGGCCGTGCTGACCTCCCGGCAGTTTGCCGGAGTCAGATTTGATGAGGTCTACCCGGCAATGCGCGGATGCGTGAATCTGGTCTGTGAGGAGCTGGCGGTGGAGAAAGTCTGTGATCGCGTCGAGATCCTGTTTACAGCGCTTCCGCATCAGCTGCCCATGGCCCTTGTTCCGGAATTTGTCAAGCGCAAGGTGCGCGTGGTGGATTTGTCAGCCGATTTTCGATTCAATGATGCCGGCCTTTATGAATCGGCTTACCAGCCGCATACCGCTGCGGAATTACTCGACAAAGCCGTTTATGGCCTCAGTGAAATTTACTATGAAGATATCAGATCCGCCGCTGTTATCGGCAATCCGGGATGCTACCCCACCAGTGTCTTACTGCCGCTCGTTCCGCTGGTGAAAGAGGGCCTTCTGGATTTAAACACCTTAATTGCGGATTCAAAATCCGGCGTTTCCGGAGCGGGCAGATCTTTAGCGCTAACCAGCCATTTCTGTGAAGTAAATGAATCCTTCAAGCCTTACAAAGTCGGTGTCCACCGTCATAATCCGGAAATGGATGCGATCTTGAGCCGGGAGGCCGGCCAGCCGGTTCATTTAACCTTCGTGCCGCATCTGATTCCGATGAGCCGTGGAATGTTAACCACCATTTATGCAACGCCGGTCACCCCGTTGAAGGCGGAGGATGTTATGCAATGCCTGGCCGCTGCTTATTCCGGCCGCCCTTTCATCCGGTTATGTGCTGAAGAACGCGTACCCGATACGATCCACGTGAAAGGAACCAATTACTGTGATATCGGATTTAAACTGGATGAGCGTACCGGTCGGCTTATACTTATCTCGGCCATTGACAACCTGGTGAAAGGTGCTGCCGGCCAGGCCGTTCAAAATATGAACATCATGCTGGGTCTGGACGAAACAACCGGGCTCATGCAGAAGCCCTATCCGCTCTGAATTTCAGTTATGTGTTAAAAGTTATTTGTTATTAGATATTGACTTTTTGTCTCGAATGAATTCTATGTAAAGATTATTTTTTTTCCAATAACCAATAACCAATAACGAATAACAAATAGGAAAAGCCTAAAGGAGGACAAAGATGACAGCAAAGCTAATTAAGGGGACGGAGATACGCGAAGAGATTTTGGAAGAAATTGCAAATGAGGTGAAAGAAATCAAGGAGAAGCACGGCGCTGTTCCCGGTTTAGTGACGATTTTGGTTGGTGAAAATCCCGCCTCAATTTCCTACGTGACCCTGAAGATCAAAACCGCAAATCAGCTGGGCTTCAATGAGATTCAGGACAGCCAACCCGAGGATATCTCCGAGGAAGATTTGCTGGCCCTGGTTGATAAATACAACAATGATGATTCCATTCACGGCATCCTGGTTCAGCTGCCGCTTCCGAAGCACCTAGATGAGAAAAAGGTGCTCAACGCCATCGATCCGGATAAAGATGTGGATGGTTTCCATCCGGTAAATGTCGGCCGATTGATGATCGGCGGTTCGGAAGTTAAATTTGCACCCTGCACACCAGCCGGGATACAGGAAATGATCGTACGCTCCGGTGTAGAGACAAGCGGCGCTGAAGTCGTTGTCGTTGGTCGCTCAAACATCGTTGGCAAACCGATTGCCAATATGATGCTGCAAAAGAGCGATGGCGCCAACTCCACCGTAACGGTCGTGCATACCCGTACCAAGGATCTGGCGGCACATTGCCAGCGGGCCGATATTTTAATTGTCGCTGCCGGCGTGCCAGGCCTGGTCAAACCCGAGTGGATCAAACCGGGCGCCTGCGTGATCGATGTCGGCGTCAATCGGGTCGGAGAAAAGATCAGCGAGAAAACGGGAAAGAAAATAGCAATCTTAAAGGGTGATGTGGACTTTGATAAAGCCAAAGAGATTGCCGGATCGATTACACCGGTTCCCGGCGGTGTAGGGCCCATGACCGTCACCATGTTGATGAAAAACACCCTGAAGTCGCTGAAGTTTAAGCTGGGGATCGCCTAATTTTATTTCAAAATCGGGGGAAAAACACCTAAAGTTAAGATATAATTGGCCGATATAGTCTTAAGATCAGACTATTTATATGTTGACAAAGGAATTCTACCCTAATATATTGTTTTTTAGGACAATATTGCAAAAGGAAAGAGCAAAGTCACCGAAAGATGGCGGCGCAAAACCATGGGTCTAAAGCCGATGCGGCTAAGACTGCCAGGTTACCGACTATTTGCTATCAGCACGCCTTTGGGTGATGAAGCCTGGGGGCGTTCTTTTTTTGGCTGCGGAAAAATTCTCAATTGTTTTAGCCCGATGGCGCCCGAATTGAGGGAATACAGATCAAAAATTAGATCGGATATTAGAAGGAACTTACCCTCTTGACACGGATATTCGGGATATGATACCAGAAAAAAGTTCCGCACTGTAATCCAAGGCTGCAAGAAGCGCGACTGCGCTTTTCAATCCCTGTTGAAGTCGATCAATCCTCGATTTGCATGAGGGGTGATTGTTTAAAAAATAGATAACACGGGCAAATCCATAATTCGTTTTAAGGTATACCGTTATGCGAAAGAAAATTTCCTTTGTCGTATTAAGCAATAGTGGAGCGCCAGCCAAACAGATGTCCGCCTCCAAAGCCGCCATTCGTGTGGTAGCTTTTTTGGTTCTCGCCTGTCTGATATCTTTTGGTTATGTGGTTTACGATTATCTTAAGCTTAAGCAAACGATGGCGCATTTGCAAACACGTGCATCCCATCTGAACAACAAGTTGAGCGAGGTCCAGAGTCAGCGCAAACAGATTCAACAGTTTGCCAGCGAGATCAATTCATTAAAGAACCATCTGGTAACGCTGAACAAGTTTGAGAAAAAGATTCGTATCATCGCCAATATTGAAAAAACCGATGATTCGAATAATATTTTCGGCGTCGGCGGTTCCATACCGGAAGACCTGGATACCCGATTGCCGTTGATGGAGAAGCACAACAGCCTGATGCGCGACATGCACGAGCAGATCGACGAGTTGAGCCGTGCATCCATCCATCAGAAAGACCAGTTTGAATCCCTCCTCAAATCTTTAGAGGACCAGCAAAATCTGTTGGCTTCCACGCCTGCCATCCGTCCCATTTCCCGCGGTGAAAAATCATGGATCACATCCTCGTTTGGTTTCCGGGTATCCCCATTTACCGGTCAACGGGAATTTCATCAGGGATTTGACATCTCCAGCCGGTCGGGGACGCCGATTCTGGCTACAGCCGACGGAGTTGTCACCTTTACGGGCAAAAAAGGATTTCTGGGCAAGACGGTTATCGTCGATCACGGTCACGGAATGGTTACCCGTTATGGACACTGTTCAAAATTTCTGAAGAAACGCGGTGAAAAAGTGAAACGCTGGGAACCCATCGCCCTGGTGGGAAACACCGGCCGCAGCACCGGACCGCATGTGCATTACGAAGTGCGGCTGAACGGAATTCCGGTGAATCCGTACAAATATATCTTGAATTAATACCTAGGAACGCGCTTTATTTTTCCACTTCAAATGGCCGACACCGGTCTATAGATTCCCCTGTATCAGGCGAACTGAGCCCCTGGTTGCCTCAATTGGAATTTAGGAATACTGGGCACCAGGTGAAACCGTGGCGCTAGATTGAAACAATGGGTTTGACATCCGGCCTTTAGAGCTTATAAATAAAGATCGCACCATCATTCCCTTATTCGGTTCTTCCTTGATTGAGACAAAATCCGGGTTACTTAAAATATCATATATTTTCATTGACTCTGGAAATCTGGAGACCGTTAAATTATTTATTGAGAGATACGCTAAATTTGCTATAATTCACCCAACGGGACCTATTCAAATAAAAAATAACAACAAACCCTTTTTTCAAATTTGAAACGCTCGATTTCGGTTTTAATTAAAGCATACACCCGGGAGGATCACACCCGCGATGATATTAAACGCGTTAACAAAGGTTTTTGGAAGCAAAAATGAACGGGATCTGAAGCGGTTACAGCCGCGCGTTGAGCAAATCAACGCGCTGGAGCCGGAAATTCAGGCCTTGAGCGATGATCAACTCAAAGCCCAGACCCCCAAGTTAAAAGAGCGTCTCAATCAAGGAGAACCCCTGGACGACCTTTTGCCGGAAGCGTTTGCAACCGTTAGGGAAGCTTCCCTGCGCACTTTGAACATGCGACATTTTGATGTCCAGCTTATCGGTGGAATCGTGCTGCATGAGGGCAAAATCGCGGAAATGAAGACCGGGGAGGGCAAAACCCTGGTGGCAACGCTGCCGGCTTATCTGAATGCGTTGACCGGAAAGGGGGTTCATATCGTTACGGTCAATGACTATCTGGCCAGGCGCGATACCGAATGGATGGGGCACATTTACCGTTTTCTGGGTTTATCGGTGGGCACCATAGTTCACGGCCTTGATGATGTAGAACGCCAGGCGGCTTACGCTGCCGATATTACCTATGGGACCAACAATGAGTTCGGTTTTGATTATTTAAGAGACAATATGAAATTTGACCGTGATTCACTGGTTCAGCCTGAGCTGAATTACGGGATTGTGGATGAAGTCGACAGTATATTAATCGATGAGGCCCGAACGCCGTTGATCATTTCAGGTCCGGCTGAAAAATCTACCGATCTTTACTATCAGGTGAATAGCCTGATTCCAAGGCTCTCCGGCGATAAACATTATACAATTGATGAAAAAGCGCGCACGGCCACACTGACCGAGGAGGGTGTCGCCAGATGTGAGCAGCTGATAAAGGTGGATAACCTGTTTGATCCCCGAAACATCGAGCTGCTGCATCATATCAATCAGGCGCTCAAGGCCCACACACTGTTTAAACGTGACGTCGACTATATCGTCAAAGATGGGGGAGTGATCATCGTCGATGAATTTACCGGTCGTTTAATGCCCGGCCGTCGATATAGTGAAGGGTTGCACCAGGCCTTGGAAGCCAAAGAAAATGTTAAAATAGAAAACGAAAACCAGACGTTGGCCACCATCACCTTTCAGAACTATTTTCGAATGTATTCCAAGCTTGCCGGTATGACCGGTACGGCCGATACCGAAGCCGCCGAGTTTAAAAAGATTTATGATCTTGAAGTCATGGTCGTACCCACCAACATGCCCATGGTCCGTAAGGAATTTCCGGATGTCATCTATAAAACCCGCAAAGAAAAATTTGACGCTGCTTTGGATGAAATCGAGGAGTTGAATCACCGCGGGCAACCCGTCCTTGTGGGTACGATTTCAATTGATGTTTCCGAAGCACTCAGCCAGAAACTCAAAAAAAGGCGTATCAATCATTCCGTGTTAAATGCCAAAAATCATGAAAAAGAGGCGGAGATCATTGCCATGGCCGGGCAGCGAGGGGCGGTTACGATTTCAACCAACATGGCCGGCCGCGGCACCGATATTGTGCTGGGAGAGGGAGTAACGGATCTCGGTGGGCTGCATATCATCGGCACCGAACGCCATGAAAGCCGCCGCATTGACAATCAGCTGCGGGGCCGGTCCGGACGACAGGGTGATCCCGGATCATCGCGCTTTTATCTTGCGCTTGAGGACGATCTGCTGAGGATTTTTGGCGGTGAACGCATTACCAGCATTATGGAGAAGCTGGGCATGCCGGACGGCGAGCCGATTGAGCATAATATGATCAGCCGGGCGATTGAAAATGCCCAGGCCCGCGTGGAAGGGCACAATTTTGAAATTCGCAAACAGCTACTCGAATATGATGACGTGATGAATCAACAACGTGAGGTCATTTACCGGCAGCGGCGCGAAGCCCTGGATGGCAAAAGCCTGAAAACCGGGATTTTTGAAATGATCCGAGAAAAAGCCGATGAGATCGCCGATGCTTTTGCCGAAGAGAAAGTCCCGGCTGAAGAATGGGATATAAAAGGTATCCGGGACGCCATTTTCAAACAGTTTAATTTCCGTCTTAACGCCTTTGATGCCGATTCGCTGGAGAACCTCAACCGGGACATCCTGGCCGACGTGATATTTGAGGCCGCCAGCAAGATTTATGAACAGCGGGAAGAGAGTGTCGGATCCGAGGACTTCAGGCGACTGGAGCGCGTGGTCATGTTACAAACGGTGGATAACCTCTGGAAGGATCACCTTCTGAGTATGGATCATCTGAAAGAGGGCATCGGTTTGAGGGGTTACGCCCAGCAAAATCCGCTGATTGTATATAAAAAAGAAGGTTATGAGATGTTTAATGACATGATCTCACGGGTTAAAGAAGAGACGCTGGGAATTCTGTACCGGATCCAGATTGAAGAACCCAAAAAAATTGAAGATTTCAGGAAACCGAAAGAACAAAAACTGGCATTTTCCGGGGCCGGTGAACCCCAAAAACCAAAAACGCAGCAGCGCAAGTCAAAAAAAGTCGGCAGAAACGCGCCCTGCCCCTGTGGGAGTGGCAAAAAGTATAAGAAATGCTGCGGCCAGTAGACGCAGATAAACCCTTTTTGGAATTTGAAACGCTCAATTTGGGTAAAATTAAAATCATACCCTTTACAAGCGCCGTTTCAAGTGATTATTATATTGGCATCAACCAGCCCGAAGAAATCTGCTGCAATACCCCAAGCATGAATCTGCTGACTGAGACCGGAAACGCAATTTTCTTTGGAGACAGCGTCCATGAGTGAATACAATCCGGAATTAGAAGAGGGCGTTGGTTCAGAGGTCGATGAAGAGCTTAAAGAACCGTCGATGTATAAGGTGTTGCTGCTGAATGATGATTATACGGCTATGGATTTTGTTGTTGAAGTCCTCCGATTTGTGTTTCATAAATCCATAGAGGATGCAACCCGGATCATGCTCAATGTGCATCACAGCGGTGTCGGACTGTGCGGAATATATTCTTATGAAGTCGCGGAAACCAAGGTCAATACAACCGAAGCGCTTGCACGCGAAAGGGGCTTTCCGCTTAAATGTACCATGGAAAGAGAGTAGATAATGATCAGCAAGGAACTTAGCGCAACACTTGGCTTTGCCGTTAGAGAAGCAAAAAGAAGACGTCATGAATATGTCAGCATCGAACATATCCTGTTTGCCATTCTGAATGATCCCACCGGAGTTGAAATCGTCGAAAATTGCGGTGGCGATGCCGATAATCTTCTGGATGCTCTCGAGAAATTTTTTAACGAAAAGATTGAACAAATCCCGGAAGGCGATGATTATGTCCTGCAACAGACCATCGGGTTTCAGCGGGTAATCCAGCGGGCGGTCAATCATGCCCGCTCGGCTGAGAAACAGGAAGTTGCCGTTGCCGATGTTCTGGCCTCCATCTTTCTGGAAAAAGATTCTCACGCAGAGTTTTTTCTAAGTTCCGAGGGCGTTACGCGTCTGGACGTTCTCAATTACATTTCACACAATATTGTCAAAGACCCTTTCACGGACAGCTCTGAAAGATTGACACGGACCGGCAAGGAAGAAAAGGATCGCCGCAAGAAATCAAATCCCCTGGAACTTTTTACGCTGAACCTTATCGAAATGGCGGCTGAAGGAAAGCTCGACCCACTGATCGGTCGGCAAAGCGAACTGGAACGCACGATGCAGGTGCTATGTCGCCGAAGGAAAAACAATCCGGTCTTTGTCGGCGACCCCGGTGTGGGGAAAACCGCCATGGCCGAAGGCCTGGCACAGAGAATCCAGAAGAGAGACGTCCCGGACCTCTTAAAAGAAATGGAGATTTTCTCTTTAGACCTGGGGGGCATGCTGGCCGGAACGAAATTCCGGGGCGATTTTGAACAGCGTCTGAAGGGTGTCATTGCCGAGCTGCAAAAGAAACCCAAAGCCATTTTGTTTATTGATGAAATTCACACCATTGTGGGAGCGGGGGCTACCAGCAGCGGGTCGATGGATGCTTCTAATATCCTGAAACCGGTCCTGGCCAGTGGTGAGATTCGCTGCATTGGATCTTCGACCTTTGAGGAGTTTAAAAATCATTTTGAAAAAGACCGCGCCCTGTCGCGACGTTTTGAGAAAATCGAAATTATGGAACCGCCGGTGTCGCAAACCGTTAAAATCTTAAAAGGCCTGCGATCCCGTTACGAAGAACACCACAACATACGTTATACCGATGCAGCTTTAAAGGCCGCCGCCGAGCTTTCGACCAAATATCTCAGGGACCGTTTTTTGCCGGATAAAGCCATCGACGTCATTGATGAGGCCGGTGCATATATCAGGCTTTCCGGATCAACGCACCGAAAAAAGATTAATCCCGCTGATATCGAAAGAATTATCGCCAAGATGGCACGCGTGCCGACCCAGAGCGTTTCTACATCCGATCGTTCAAAACTCGAAAATTTAGAGGAGGGCTTAAAGGAGGTGGTGTTTGGCCAGGACGACGCCATCAAAGCACTGGTCACCTCGATAAAACGTTCACGGGCAGGTCTGGGATCTCCCGAAAGGCCTGTGGGTGCTTTTCTGTTTACCGGTCCCACCGGCGTGGGCAAAACTGAGGTTTCACTGCAGGTGGCCCGGATTCTGGGGGTGGAGTTTATCCGATTTGATATGAGTGAATATATGGAAAAGCACGCTGTTGCACGCCTGATTGGCGCCCCGCCGGGTTACATCGGATTTGATCAGGGCGGTTTGCTGACCGACGGCATTCGCAAACACCCGCATTCGGTGTTGCTGATGGATGAAATTGAAAAGGCGCATCCGGATCTGTTTAATATTCTGCTGCAGGTAATGGATCATGCAACCTTAACGGACAATAACGGCCGCAAAGCCGATTTCAGAAACGTGATCCTGATGATGACCTCAAACGCCGGTTCAAGAGAGATGAGCGCCGCCAACATCGGATTTGGCCAGACCCATAAAGACGCTCAATCCAAGGGCAAAAAGGCCATTGAAAAACTATTCAGTCCCGAGTTCAGAAATCGGTTGGATGAGGTTATCACGTTTAATGCCCTCAACCTGGATATTATGGAAATGATCGTGGACAAATTTATTGCCGAACTGAATCAACAGCTGTCCATCAAAAAAGTGGCCCTGACGATATCGCCCGCAGTGCGTACCTGGCTGGCTAAAAAGGGCCATGATCCGACCTACGGTGCCCGGCCGCTGGGGCGCGTCATTCAGACCGAGATCAAAGATAAACTTTCCGATGAGATCCTGTTCGGCCAGCTTCAAAACGGCGGCCTGGTATCCCTGGATCTGACCGGGGAAAAGCTAAGCTTTAATTTTGGTTAGTCCTTTCATGCGGATGGTTAATTAGTTAAATCGTTAACTGGTGACTTGCGGTTAACCCCGGCAGCCGGATATGTGTTACCTATTTGACCAATCAACTATTTAACCAATTAACTTTATCGAATGGCTGTCTACCTCCTATCCGACGATTTGATCTTTCCCTCCCCCCAGCTTGCTTCGGAAGAAGGTCTTCTGGCTGTCGGTGGTGATTTAAGCCAGGAGCGGTTGCAGCTCGCCTACCGCATGGGCATTTTTCCGTGGTATTCGGAAAATGAACCGATCATGTGGTGGTCTCCGGACCCGCGTCTTGTTATCTATCCTGCCGAACTCAAAATCTCGAAGTCATTGGCAAAGACCATTAAGAAACGGCTCTTTAAAGTGACGATGGATAAGGCTTTTGAATCGGTAATTAAGGCCTGTGCGAGAAGTCGAACTCCGATGCAGGAAGGTACGTGGATCGTAAACGATATGATTTCAGCTTACTGCCGCCTGCACGAATCCGGACTGGCGCATTCGGTTGAAACCTGGCAGAACGGCCAGCTGGCCGGTGGGCTCTATGGCGTATCATTGGGAAGGTGTTTTTTTGGAGAATCTATGTTTACGCGCATCAACAACGCGTCCAAGGTTGCTTTTGTGGCCCTGGTTGAACACCTTCAAGCTTTAAATTTTAATTTGATCGATTGCCAGATTACCACTGCCCATCTGCTCAGTTTTGGGGCCCGGGAAATATCGCGGGCCCGGTTTCTGGATGAATTAAAAAAATCCCTCAAATCTCCCACCTTAAAGGGCAAATGGTCCTTTTCCGCGCAATTATCCTCCGCCAATCGCCCTGATTAAGCTGCGTCTTGAAAACTTGCCTACTCAAAAAGGTCACAAATAAGCAAGGTGACCCTCTGCGGCCGCCATTTCATGCCTTGACAGGAACCAGATATTTCGCTTAGATACCAGATTCCTGTAAAGGAAACCGGGAATCCGCGAACAATTCGATGTTGGAAGAGGAGGTTATTTTCGAATGGAAAAGGACTGCATTTTCTGTCAGATCTCTCATGGTCAAACGGATACTGAAATTTTGTATCAAACGGACACGCTGGTGGTGTTTAAGGATATTAATCCCCATGCGCCGGTTCACCTGCTCTTTGTTCCCAAAAAGCATATCCGCAGCGTCAACGATCTTGCCGGCGAGGATCAGGAGATCCTGTCAGAGTTGATTATGGTCGCCAAAGATATGGCCAAAGAACATGGCGTTGCCAAATCCGGTTATAAACTTTTGTATAACGTGGAAAAAGGGGGAGGGCAGGTGATATTTCACCTTCATCTCCACCTAATCGGGGGCTGGCGTTAGAATTGATTTTAAACTGTCATCTTTCGCCCGATAGCTGCGTTGGAGTCCGATTCAAAATGCTCACGTACCAACGTGTACGCTCCGCTTTTGAATCGGATTCCGCCTTACTCTCGAGCAAAACCGAACAGTTTAAAATCAATTCTACTTCCTCTTAAAAAATCGATAATTTCAGAAAGGGAAACACACTTAAAATCCAGTTTGTACATTTCAATTTCAGGGTCGGTGACGACTCGGCTGAGCCGTTCGGCGTTGAGCTCACGGCCGATGGGCTCGGCACAGGCCGCGCTGACCTTTATCCAGGTCAAATACTTTCCAATATGAATCTACCGTACAGCCAGAATGCCGGGATATACGTTCACATACCGTTTTGTGTGCGGAAATGTCCGTATTGTGATTTTTATTCGGTAACCGATTTGGCGCTGAAGCCGAGATTTCTGAAAGCCCTGACCGCTGAAATGGAACTGGTTTCACACAAAGGCCTTTGCTTTGATACCCTCTATATCGGGGGCGGTACCCCTTCCGTCTGTGAATCCGATGAGATCGAGCGCATCATCAATCATGCCTGCCGGTGGTTTACCATCCTGGCTGATGCTGAAATCACCATCGAAGTAAATCCCGGAACGGTGAGCCTTAGACAGCTCACGGGCTTCCGAAAAACGGGTATCAGCCGCTTAAACATCGGGGTCCAGTCTTTCCAGCAGACGAATCTTGATTTTCTTGGCCGGATCCATTCCAGCGATGAGGCCGGGCAGAGCCTGGAATTTGCACGTAAGGCAGGATTCGAAAAGGTTGGAATCGATTTGATCTATGGCCTGCCGGGGCAGTCTGAACAGGATTGGTTGCTTGATCTCCAGCAGGCCGTTGATTGTCAACCGGCGCATCTTTCCTGTTACATGCTTACCTGTGAGAGGGGAACTCCCCTGCATCGTGATCTGAAGCACGGCCGATTCCAACCGCTGTCGGAGGGCAGGGTTCGTGCGCTTTTTGAGACCACCATCGAATTTTTGGAAGATAATGGGTATTTTCAATATGAAATATCCAATTTCGCCACAACAGGAGAAGATGGAGAGACGAATGTTTCCAGACATAATCTGAAGTACTGGACCCTGGCACCTTATATAGGCCTGGGGCCTTCGGCCCATTCGTATAGCGAATCGCAGCGCCGCTGGAATGTCTCCAGTGTGGATCAATATATCAAGGCAATTGAATCCGGGGTATTGGCGGTTGCAGACAGAGAATCACTTACCGAAGAACAACAAAGGATCGAAGCGATTTATCTGGGACTGAGAATGACGTCCGGGATCGATCTGGCCTTTTTTAACAACAAATTTGGAGTGGATTTTAGGGAAGCATTTAGAGATATAAACTCCTCCCTTGAAAAAGAAAATTATCTAGAAGTTACTAAAAGTCACTGTAGGTTAACACGAAAGGGCAGGGCTTTTTTAGACAGCATCACATCCATGTTTATTTCCTGAATAAAGTGTGAGCCAGGATAAATGGTACTAAATTGGCCTCCATAATTAGAAGGATCATTTTTAAGTTTATAAAGTTGCAGATATAAGCATATATCACAGCTTTTAGCAGGGGTCTAAAAACAAAGATATGTTGGAGAAAACAAAAGTCTCTCGCTCTTTCGTCAAGAGTGAAACTCCCCGCGGCAAGCCGCGGGGGATTCTGCTAAAGTTTCGTTAAACGTTATACAGTAACTAAGATAAAGTATTAATAATTCACCAGCCGGCTATGCTAGCCGTGGTCGCCTGATAATATTCCCAATTTCTTGCGTTTCGTAGGAAAGATAATCTTTGAGGTCTCTTAAATTAAAATTTAGGAGCCTTTTGATGGTCTTTAAAGAACTGGCAGGCTTACGGGCGTAGTTTTCTGCGATTTTTAGAGATTCCCCTTGAAGTTCACTTAGAGGCACCACTTTGTCGATTAGCCCAAGTCTCAGTGCTTCATTTGCAGCCATATCTTTTTCAGATAGCAGTATTTCAGATGCCTTGCTGATTCCTAACATCTTGTAAAGAAAAAAAGCCCCACCGCCTTTAGGGGCTAACCCGACTCTGAGAGAAGGATTCTGAAAAATTGTGTTATCCGCTGCAATTCTATAATCACAGGCAAGACTGACATTTAGAAACATTGGAAGCACTTTGCCACTGTGAGTGTGAATAACTAACTGGTTTATTTCTCTTAGCTTCAAAATATATTCATCAATGGCATGTAACATTTTAAGTGCGGCGGTGGTATCTAATTTTGATTCTAACACTTGCTTGTAAAATTCAATGTATTCATCACTTCCTTTCATATGCGGAGAGAACAATAGCAAAATAACTTTAATCGTGTCATCTTTTGAAACCCGATCAAGATAGTTTAAAATTGTGATTTTGGCCCTCAATTCTGTTACATAAAGCATAAGATTTTCTTCAAACCTTAATAGCAAGACATTGTCAATTTTCTCTCCAGAAAAAAAATCATAACTTCCTTCAATTTTAATATCTCTTTTCATTTCATCACCTCCTTTTGTGGGGTTCAAACGGATAAACTTATTATGTAGACTTTAGGAGGAGTGTAAAAGTCGGTTCTGGATGAGGATTCGACTCTGAATATGGAGGACCGATACAGGTCAGTTGGAATAGAAAAATCAGAGACGCATGAGATGTTTTTATACTCAAATCAGTGGGATTTGGTCAACTATTATTATGAGTTCTTGAAAGTACCGATATATTAGAGAGATATTAACAAGCGCAGCTAACTGGCGCCGTCTCAAAGGTTGGCCGCCGAACGCGCCCCGTCCAGTCCTGGCGTGCGGTGCAGCGTGAGGTTAGGTCGACTGCCCAAACCCCTTACCGGGCTTCCTGTATTCCTCCCTCGGCGGACTGAATATGTCCAGAACCGTTGCGCCGACTTTCCCCGTTCGTATTCCGTGCCTCACTCCGCCTGGCGTCTGCCAGAAATCGCCTGCCTTCATATGAAACGCTTCATCGTCCTGAATGCGCACACACTCCCCGTCGAGCAAAAGACCCCACTGCTCTTCGGGATGACTGTGAACTTTGCCCTCCGAGTGAGGCTCCAAACTCACTACCGACAGCATCATATTGTCGCCGACGAAAATACGGGTTGACAGTCCGGGGCCCAGAACTCTGGGGATTCCCCGGGTATCATCCCTGGTATTGAAAACCCAGGCCGGTCGGTTTGTTTCACGCCCATCAGTCATAACACAATACCTCCTCTATCGGGGCTATGGCTAACGCTCAGTTGCAGCCAGTCTTGCGAACCGCTACCAGTGCCATTTTAATTTATCCGCCCATTTAATCATACTTTTTCTAGACCAAACTTCCAGGTAATCTGAAGGCACATATTTTCCTTCGTCGTATAGTCGCCGGCGCGTGGATGATTTCTTGGTCGCATCTTTTGCAGCTTTCTCGCTCGGGCCCAGGTGAAAATATTTGGCGCCATTGGCAATGTTAAAATACCGGATATAGGCAAGTCTCGGGCTGATTCGCTCTATGTGAGGATCTCCGATCCATGAAGTCGAAATTTTTCCCTTAATCTGAGGATTCATTTTCATTACATCGGCAAGGACGCGGTTTGAATGAATCAATCCTTCCAGCGTAAATTCATCCCTGAAACTGGGATCATGGGTATCATAGTGAACGCGCAAAAATGGTTGTTTCCCCCTGGTTTCGAATATCAAAAAAAACATGACGGATATGAATTTTCTCCCGCCGTTATTTAGAAATTTTCGCAATGGAAAACGAGATAAATGATATTTTCGTCCTCCAATGGGAAACATCCTTAAACTGCATATTGAGAGATCCATGCAAAAATAATAATTTGGATACAGGTAGTAACCCAGGTAACCGGTCCCATCTTCAATCTGGCCAATAATTTTATCAAAACATTTAAAGTAATACTGCCTGACTTCATGCGGCAGTTTCTTGTTTGTTACGCTGTCTTCGAATGTGGAAATGAGCGTGGCAAGAAGCAATTTATGGTATAATTCCAGGATTTGGGAGTTGCTGTGTTCAACGATTTTTTTACAATATCTTTCTACCTCATTACTGCAATATTGAAGCCTGGCGTATTCCGGATATCTATCGATTAAGTTAATGTATTTTCTTACGGGAAAATTTTTTAATAAATCATTATTGTAATTATTTATTTCCAATTCTAAATTATTTATTGTGGACTCTATCTTTTCATAATCAATCATTTGAACATCACCCCTTGCGCAGCTTTCTGACATCTTTCACTCTCAGGGTCACATTTGTAGAATCGAAGTATTCGGCCAGCGGGATAACATATTTACGCGAAACACCGGTCATTTCTTTAAACTGCGGTGTGGCGATCTCCCCCCGGTCCTCGAGAAAAGCCACAAGCTTGCTTTTTAAGTCATTGATGGCCTTGACATGAAAGTAAAGATCTTCTTTCACTTTTACGATAGACCCTTCATCGACCAGGTGCATGAGAACATCCCGGGCCCGTTTGGCATCCGCATCCAGGGATTTGGCGAGCTCTTTAAAATAGGGGGGCTGCAGTCCGGATTTCTTGTAAGTATCCAGAATCTTATCTTTGATGTCAGCCTGTTTGCCGCCCAGGGATACGGCATGCGAGGCAAGGTGCACCGTATTTTCTACCTGAACGATTTCATTTTCCTTGATCATCTGGGCCAGCGTCAGATTAAAGAGCTTTGCGGTCAGGTATGGCGGAAACTTGGTTTTGAGCTCCTCTTTTGACATGCCCGGTTTGAGGGGATTGGCGCGGTGAAAATCGGCCAGTTGGCCCCGGGTGTCATTTTTAAGTTTTTCAAAACCGCTGTGGTGAATAAAAATTCGATTTTCTTTGTCAACCTGGATGAGTATCTTTTTCGACAATAAACCCTGAAGGGCACTTTCCAGCTGTTTGTCGGCAAGATTGCTCATTATTTTTAAATGCGAAAAGGAAACGCCCTGATATCCTGAGGTCTCGGTATGAAATGCGATGATGTCCTCGGGCGCCCGGCTGCCCAGTTCTTTTAAGCCTTGTACCGTTTCGGGTTTGAGGCGTTTATGCTTTATGGGAATTGGATTTAACACTTTGCCGCCGCCGATGGTGAATACGGGAGAATAGCTGCGGATGACAAAACGGTCGTCTTTAACCAGGGATACCGGTGAATCGAGTCGAAGCTGCACAACGGTATCGTCACCGGGTGAAAGCTCGTCGCGATCCAGCAAAATCACGTTGCCGAGAACCTCGCTGGTGCCGGTATGAAATCGGACCCGTGTTCGATTTTTCAGGGACTTTTTGTTGCTGGCCAGGTAGCGCAAAGAAACGTCTACCATGTAACTCGACATTAGCGCTCCCTTATTGGACAATACCTCACCGCGGTTAATGGCTGCTTTTCCAAGTCCCTGGAAATTAATGGCGGTTCGCACACCGGCGGTGGCTTCATTGGCGCTCTGGTTGTGAATCTGAACCCCCCGGACTTTGGACGTGATTTCCGAAGGATATATCATGATGGTGTCGCCCACCTGAACCCGGCCGGAAATCAGGGTGCCCGTAATTACCGTTCCGAAGCCCTTCATCGTAAAGACACGGTCGATCGGCAGGCGGAATAGATCGGTTGGCGGTCGTTCGGGGATTTTGGCGGCAAGCGCATCCAGGGCCTCAATAAATTCGGGTATTCCCTGGCCTGTCACTGAAGAAACCGTTACGATAGGGGCGCCCTCCAAAAAGGTTCGCCTGACGAAATCCTGAATATCTTCAAGGGCCAGCTCGAGCCACTCTTCATCGACCATATCAATTTTGGTTACGGCCACCATGCCGTACTGAACACCCAGCAGCGTGCATATTTCCATGTGCTCGCGGGTCTGGGGCATGACACCTTCATCGGCTGCGATCACCATGACGACGATATCAATTCCGGTGGCGCCGGCCACCATATTTTTTACGAATTTTTCGTGCCCGGGCACATCCACTATACCCAGATGCTGCCCGCTGGGCAGATCCAATGCGGCAAAGCCCAGCTCGATGGTAATGCCCCGCTCCTTTTCTTCTTTTAGGCGGTCTGTATCCGTGCCGGTGACGGCCTTAATCAGGCTGGTCTTGCCATGATCGATGTGCCCGGCGGTTCCCAGAATAATCTGCTTCACTGAGGAGACTCCTTTTTATTGTTTCACCCCAAACCCGCCCGGCATTGCCCAGGGCGCAGCCGATGGCGGACGTGGGACGCAGAGGGCGCTGAGTGTTTTTTTATTTTTTGTTTTCCGCGATTTCTTGGTGAACTTTACGCCTCTGCGGTGGTAATTATTTTTCTCTGCGCTTCCGCAGGTATTCTGAAAAATAGGCCAATCCGACCAATATAATGGCTAAACCCACGATATACAGGGGATCGATCCTGCCATAGAAAAATCGCGTAAGAAAAAAGGCCGCCACCAGGCCGATGATTGCTCTGATTACAAAGATTTGAAACGGATTCATTTTTCCAGACTATATCTGTTTATTTGATATCTGAATCTTTTCTAAAATGAATATATGAGAAGCGAATTTGCGTCAATACCTGGTTTTTACCCTTGAAATTACAATGCATATTTGCTAATAATCTGCATTCCAAAATCCAAAATCCGCAATCGGAACATGGTGGGTGTAGCTCAGTTGGTAGAGCACCGGGTTGTGGCCCCGGTTGTCGTGGGTTCAAGTCCCATCACTCACCCCATCTCAAAGCCTCGATTGAGCCGTGCTCAATTGAGGCGGTATTAGATATTGGATACTGGCTATTTGTACTTGCATCATTCATAATTGAGACTGCAAGTATTCAAAACGATTCGTTTTTTACCAATAACCGATAACCCATAACGAATAACGCAGAACTGAGCCATGCTCAATTCCGCTATGCGCCCGTAGCTCAGCTGGATAGAGCGCCGGACTTCGAATCCGTAGGCCGCAGGTTCGAATCCTGCCGGGCGTACCAGTAAAATCAAAGGGTTACAG
>Ga0209536_100002436_pt1 | contig 30340 bp, 26 predicted proteins | sample DeeMarSeWOR28_12_FD_187461 | JGI IMG/M metagenome (GOLD analysis project Ga0209536, IMG submission 187461) | Marine sediment microbial communities from White Oak River estuary, North Carolina - WOR-2-8_12 (SPAdes) (version 2) | ecosystem: Environmental > Aquatic > Marine > Intertidal zone >...
GTTATCTGGACTATTATTATGCACACATTTAATAGAATATGTATTAAAGATTTTGAGATAAAACATGATGATGGAATTTTTATCATTAAAAGAGGTAAAGAGTATATTACATCTCCTATTGATGATGATGGAAATGTTTTTGTATACAGCACTTACTGGCTATCTGTACCAGCCAATATTTTTGCTGGGGAAATAGAATTTACACCGCCAGATAACAAAACATAGAAGCGGATAAACCGCTTAATTAATCGTTATGTGCCGGGGAAAGATAATGTCTATTGGGAAATGGTTGGGAAGATTCTTTATGGTGGGAGCTTTAGGCGAGTGTCTTTCTTGGTATGTTATTTTGAGGTTTCGACCCTTATTGGCATATCTTTACGGCACATAACCAGTTAATTGAGCGTATGAAACGCTCATCAACACGTTGAGAGGGCTTATGAAAATAGACAAAGCAAGAGAAGTGTCGGCAAGGATTTGGTGTGATCAAGATTATTCGCACATTACAATGGATGTAGATTTATGTGAGATAATTGCTCAATTATTGTTGAGAGAAGCTAATAAACAAGAAGCCTCCCAACAATCCGTAGAAGCGGATGCTATAAGCAGATGTATTTGTCCTAACTGCGGTCAACCACATCCATATAAGGTTGAGAAATCTGGTAATGAAGAATGTGAAAGTATGTGTGATGCTTTCCCTAAAAGCACCGCTTAACTAAATCGTTATGTGCCGACCAAGCGTTTACAGGGTTCTCAGAGGAAAACTGGGCAATGGTCGTTTCCGATGTCCGCAAGTCGACAAGGACAAAGCCTTGGTTCTGAAATATCGGACAGGTCGGCACATAACAAGTTAATAGAGCGTATAAAAACGCTCATCAACACATTTAAATTTACGGAGGATAAAATGAGCGATTATTATATTTTGGTTGACGGGGTGGCAAAGCCTTGTGACCTAATAACATGGGCTAAATGGTTCGAAACCGCTGACAGAGAAGTAGCAAAAGATATTGTCGGAGAATCAGAAGTAAGCACCGTGTTTTTAGGAATAGACCATTCTTTCGGTGATGGGCCACCCCTGCTGTTTGAAACACTTGTTTTTGGTGGTAAGTTAGACCAAGAAATGGATAGGTACTCAACATTGGAAGAGGCAGAAGTTGGTCACAAAAATATGGTTGGAAGATTACGCTCCGAAATTTAACAACCCAATTCAGAAAGACGCTGAACAGATGCGCTTCTGATTTATGACGTTTGGAGGCATAATGGGACTTCAGCTTTTCTCACCTAAACCAAAAAAAGATTCACTTAACGAAACAAACGTAACTTCTGTATTGAGCAATGCGGAAGAAATGGCGAAGAAAAAGTGGCTGAATTGGGTTAGAGAAGATAACAAGCCAATTCAGGATATAAAATCCTGATTTAAACCGTTGGAGAGCCTTATGAGAGATACAATCGAAAAAGCTAAAAACTTGTTTGGAAGCATTATATGTTTGAGAGCGGAAGGTATAGAATTTTTTTCACAAAAAGAAATACTGGATTCAATTATGAAAGAGGCGTGTAAAGGGTATGACTTGTGCAAAGAAGCTCTCCAACAATCCGTTGAAGCAGATTATTGTAAAACATGCTCTTGTCCTAATGGTTACAATATAAATTCTGCTGGATACTGTTCTATCTGCGGAGGGAAGAAAACCGCTTAACTAAATGACCGGAAAGCTTTTGCCAGTCCAGCCCGCTTGCGTGTAAGTTTGTTAGGGCTTTTTAATCCCTGCCGGATACATTCAGAGGTCACGCCTTTGAAACCTTTGGATTTTCAGTAGCGGGTAAAACTGCCTTTCGTACCTCTTGCCTTCATGTTTTGATTAACTTTCTGAATCCATTTCTTTTTTCTTTTCTTTGCCATTTCCATCTCCGTTTTTTTCATTTTCGATATTTTCTTTAATTTCATTGCCGATAATAGTCTTAATTTCCGGAGGAATGTCCGAAAGTACTCTTGAAACAATGGATTTTTGAACGTGTTCGGCAAATGTTTCACTTGCAACTGCGTTCATGGCTTCCATAGAATTTTTCAAATCAACACTCAAGTCTTCGATAGAGAAAGACGTGGATCGTTCAATTTTTACTTCACTGTCAACTTCAGTATCAATTTCATCTTCACTGTTTTGCCATTTTAACCAGAATCTTAGGATATTCATTTCCGCTTCGGACATATTTTTACTTTTCTGGGTAAGCACAGAGTTCAATTGCTGAAATTCATATCTTAACGCAAGCCCTGAAGCTACTTCGTTATTCGTTTTTCTTTGTCCGTGAATTCCAGATAGATGGGCAATACGAAAAGACTCATCAATTTTCTTGTCTACCCATCCTGTGATACCTTTGATCGGTGCTTCAATGGCAGATTCCAGCCAGTCCGGTTTTCCGTATTTTCCATACTCCGGATCAAATTCTGTAACAGCATCAGGCCCTATAATAGTTTCTTTAGATGGTCCGTCTTCACCGTCTTCTCTTTCCATTGGTTTTCTGAAAATAGGAAATCCGGCATATTTCACAACTTCTTCTCCGCAACTTAAATTTCGTGTAATACTCGCTGTAATTCTGCTGAGTTCCACAATATCAGAAATACCAATATACGGATTAGCAAGGTCACTGAGATTTACGAGCCACACAAATGGAATTTCTTCTAAATGATTTTTGCCTGTTTTAATACGGACGGGAATATTATTTTTTCCTTTGTCTTCCCATATTTCCCATCTCTTTTTAGTCCATATCAGAAAATTTCCGTCATTTTGTTTTAATTTAAGATAAGAAAGTTCAGGCCGGTTGGTTTCTTTGTTTCTTTCGTATTCCCAGTAATAGATATTTTCTAAAATATACGGAGAACAGTATGGATAAATTCTGTTTTGTTTTTCTTCTTCCTTCGTAGAATATTTATGAGGCGGTTTATCTATAAGAATTCCGATAGAACCGTATACAGAAGCAAGTTTTTGAGCTTCATTCATAAGTAAATCAAAATTAGTTCCATATAAATCAGCATCAGACAGAAACATTTTCCATTGAACATCTTCTTCAAGTCTTGGAATTTTCCTGCTGACAGGTTTCTCCGTTAAGTAGAAATTAACAAGATTAATAATAGATTGACAGTAATTGAAATTAATACCTTCACTAACTCTGGCTTTCCAATTTGCCAGTGATTCTCTTTCGTGTCGGGTAAGTACTTTTTCTATAAAGTCACTCCCTCCACGATACGCAAGTCCATAAAATTCCCAATCGGAAATGTTTTCATTATATGCATCGCATTTTAAATCAAGTTCTTCCTTATTTGTTATTTTTGGATGTGCCATGAGCAATCTCCTTATTTCCAGTACAATGTTTTTCTGCTTTTTTTAAATCTTGGTCTATACGCCCATTGAAGAAACTGAGAAGTTGAATCCACCATGTCATCATGTCTTCCATGTGGAAACTGGGCTAACTGTGTTTCATAGTTTATCAGCCAAGGAGCTTTTTCAGGAAGGTATACCCTGCCGGATTCGATAATATTTGTTACTTCTGAAAGGCGAAATTCTTTTGATCGTTGTTTTGTAGATATTTTAAAAACAGGAATATTTGTATTACGATTCAGTTCTTGAATAAGGCTTTGACCACTTCCATGATCTTCAATAAGCACAGGGACAGAACTCCCAATTTTAAGAGCTTTGTTTCTATTGTAAATTCTGATAACTTCTTTTCTTAAATCAGGAAAATCCATTTTTTTATTGATAACATAAAGCAAATAAAAAGCGTTTTTTGCTATTCCCCATATGGTACAACAGGAAGGATCATGCAGTTCTTCCGGTTTAAATGCGGTATCCCATGAACAAACTATCTTCGTAATTCCAAACGGAGGCGCGGGTTTTTTCGCACCCATTCGTATAGCCGTATCATATGCGAGCCATCTTGCAGAATCATATTTTTGGAACCAGTCTATATTTACAAGTCCACCTTCTTTCGGCAATGGCTGTTGTTGATACAATGCATTCCATATTCGTGTACCAGTGGTTTCTTTGGTTTTTTTTAAAGTACCGATAGGAAATTCTTCAGGCCATAAGGCTTGTCCTTCTTTTCTTCCTGTTTCCTCCTCATCATGTTCCGCAATAGCTGGAAGACTTAATACAACCCAGTTTTCATGGGCTTTTTCTGTCATTAACCATCCAGCAAGATCATAAAAATTCCATCGAGTCATAATCAGTATAATAGCTGCTCCCTTTTGAAGCCGTGAATAAGCAACTGCAGAAAACCAGTCCTGCAATTTAAGCTGGGCGTTTTTACTGTCTGCTTCTTCAACTCCTTTTACCGGATCATCAATAATAAATATATTTGCGCCACGACCGGTAACAGCTCCTCCAGTTCCTACAGAGAATACATTTCCTTTCTGATCCGTACTTAATTTGTTTGCGCCTTTACTGTCAGCAGACAAGGAACAGTCTGTAAATATTGATCTATGTAAAGGATCAAACATCTGATTTCTTACTTTTCGTCCAACATCTCCTGCACGTTCATGTGAATACGTTGCATAAATTATATTATGTGAAGGATTTCGACCCATATACCATGCAATAAAATATTCACTGGCAAGCATAGTTTTTCCGTGACGTGGCGGCATAAAAATCATTAACCGGTTTATGTCCCGTCTTTCAATTGCTTCAAGATAAGCTGCAATTAATTGAATATGGTTTGTTATTTGGTAATCAGGCCATTGAATTGCAGCATAAGAAAGTAAGTGTGAAAAAGCCAGTTCTTTAGCATTCAAATGTTCAAGTTTTTGAAGTGCCTGTTTACTCAACAGCTTCCTCTGTTTTATGGGTTATTTTGCGTGGAGTAATTTTTACGATTTTCATGCCGGATGCTTTTTGAGCGGCTTTAAATGCAGCGTCATTTTGTTCTTTTGAAACAGTGGCAATAGCTCCTGCTACAATATGTTTTTCCGCTGCGTCAAGGCCGAGAAGTTTTGATCTTCGTTCAAGAATCTTGCGCCATTCTTCAAGAAATCTCGCACCGGAAGTAGGTTTAGTACACGCTTTAAATTTTTCAGCACATTTCTTTTCCAGTTCATCGAGTTTCGCAAGTTCTCTGATCTTTACTTCATCAATATTGTCTATCTGCTGTTTTTTCCAAGTATCATGAAGAAACTTTAGATCATTGCCAACTGTCTTTTCCGATACATTACACTCTTTGGCTATTTCATTTTTTCTGTATCCTTGAAGATAAAGATCACTGACTTTCTTTCTTCGGACTGCCATGATGTGTTTTCTCTGAGGAGAATATGGATTTATAATCTGACCTTTGTCTTGAGGGCTGATTGGCATGAAAATCTCCTTTTTTTATGAATAAAAGAGAAAAAATGAAAAAAATTCATTTTTTTGTTGACATTCATTTTATTAATAAAGTATTTATTGGTTGAAAGTCAATAGATTTTTAAACGGGGCACCCACAATGCTTGTGTGAGGCAAGCGGAAGGAGCTGGAAGCTAATGGCTATTAAGCTAAAACTTGACGATAATGGACACGTTGTTGTTGAGGACGGAAAACCGGTTTACATTCATGATGACAGTACTGAAACTGCTTTTGATGTTGATGAATTAATCAAAAAAGTAAACCTGCTGAGTGAAGAAAAAAACCGGCATTGGACAAAGGCGAAGAATTTGGAAACTGAACTTGAAAAATTTTCAGCTATTGAAGACCCTGAAACTGCTTTAAAGGCAATTGAAACAGTGAAAAATCTCGATGACAAATCTCTTATTGATGCGGGAGAAGTTGAAAAGCTTAAAAAGCAGTATCAAAATGCAATGGAATCTGAAAAAATTTCGTTAGCAGAGGCTTTCACTGTTAAGGAAAAAGAGTTTCAAGAAACCATTGCAACCAAGGATGCTACTATCTTTGATTTAATGGTTGTTTCAAAGTTTGCCTCAAGTCCATATTTTTCAGGCGAAAAACCCAAAACGCTTTTAACTCCTGACATTGCTGCTGATTACTTCGGAAAAAATTTTAAAGTTGTCGGAGAAGGTAAGGACGCAAAAATTGTGGGGGTTATTAATGGAGAAATCATTCCTTCAAAAAAGAATATTGGTGAACCCGCCGAATTTGAGGAAGCACTTTCCGCCATCATCGACTCGTATCCGCACAAAGAACGTATCATGAGAGCGGCTCCCGGAGGAGCAGGGGGCAGTGGAAATCTTGATGCCGATAACATTGGGGATACAGTAAAGATTAACAAAGTTCATGCTGAAAATCCAGAAGTATACCGTGCAGCAAAAGAACGGGCTGAAAAATCCGGAAAATCCCTTGTTATCGAATAAGTTTTAATTTCATAACAAAGGAGAAGACTGATGGCAAATTTTACCGATCCTTACAATCCTATCTTCTATGCTCAGGAAGCATTACTTATTCTTGAAGATGCACTGGGCATGACTCAACGTATTCACCGTGGCTATGACAAAGAAAGAAAATCAGCCAACAAAGGTGATACCATTCAAATCTATAAACCTGGAACCTTCTCTACTCAAGCGGGTGGGACAGGTACAGCAATGGATTTGAATCCTACTTACATTCAGATGACTCTCGACAGTTGGCGAGAAGTTAAATTCGGATTGACCGATCAGGAACTGGCTTACACAACTGATAAAATTATCAGTGATCATATCAGTCCTGCGGTTTATGCTATTGCACATTACATTGAATCACAGTTAACCGGACTTTATAAGTTCGTACCGTGGTCTTATGATGTGGATACTACACCAACAGCGCAGGACATTATTGATGCCCGTAAAATACTCAGAGATAACTGCGGAAATCTGGTTGATACTGATCTTATTCACTTTGCCGTTGATTCATGGTTGGAAGCGAAGTTTCTTGGTTTAGATTTATTTCATTCCGCTGCGGTAGCTGATACAGATTCTCGTGTTTCACGAATGAAAGGTCATCTTGGTGTCCGCTTCGGTGTTGAGCATTTCGTGCAGCAAACACTTTCAAGCCATACTTCCGGTACGGTTGTTTCTGCGGAAACTGACGTATTAGGCGCATTAGCTGCTGCCGGATCAGAAAGAGATACCACAATCAATGTCGATGATTTTAGTCTTGTTGAAACTTTTGTAGCCGGTGATTCTATTGTTATTGCTGGAAATACCCAGCGTTATTCTATAACTGACGATATTACTTTGTCTGCCGGTGCCCATGCTGCGGTTCCAATTTATCCTGCACTTGTTCAGGACTATGTAATAGATTCAGTAGTAAGTGCTGAAACTATCAGTGCTGCGAATTTCGCAGATGAGTACAACTATAGTTTGATGTTCCATAGAAATGCGTTTGCTTTTGCAATGGCTCCCCTACCGAATATTGGCGATGGTGCCGGGGCAAGAATGAGCGTTGTCACTGATCCAAGAACAGGATTATCCATCCGTTCAAGAGTTGCGTATGATGATGCAAACGCAAAAGTACTTGTTACGCTGGATGTACTGTTCGGCGTTAAATGTCTTGATCCAAATCTGGCTCTGGTATTTAGACGAAATGTATAAGCACAATTCTCTGAAGTGATTAGCAGGGGAGGAAACTCCCCTGCTTGATTGGCTTTATCTCTATAATTATATTTAAAAGGGGGCAAATGAAATGGCAGAACTAAAAACAATAGAAGTAAAAAATTGGAAAAAAGGCGGTAAGGGTATTTTAATTATCAATGAAGATGATTTTGATCCGAAAATTCATGAACTGGCTGACGCACCTGAGAAACCTAAAAAGAAAGCAGCTCCGAAAGTAGCTGCAAAAAAAGAAACACCGCCTGTTAAAACCACAGAACCGGAAGGAGAAGAACCCGAACCGGAATAAGGAGATAGCATATGGCTCTTGTTATTGATGCAACTGCCGGTGGAGCGTCTTCTAACTGTTATACGACACTTTCGGATGCGGGAGTTTTCCTTGAACAAAATATCCATACTTATGCTGAATGGGATGCATTAAGTGATAATGACAAATCTGCCTGTCTTATAATGGCAACCCGATTACTCGATGAGCAAGTAGATTGGATAGGGTCTAAAAAAACAGAAGCTCAGGCACTGGCTTGGCCCAGACAATTTGTCTATAATCCTGAAGGATATTCTGTAGATGATTCCACAATTCCTGATTTTTTGGCAAATGCTACTGCAGAATTTGGCAGACATTTAGCTCTTGAAAACAGGCTTGCCGAAAATGCCACGTTAGGATTTTCTAAAATTCAAGTAAGCTCCATTGACCTTAGAATTAAAAGAACAGATAGAAAGAAAATTATTCCAAAAGTTGTGTGGAGTATGATTAACGCTTACGGGGTCAAAGCAAACTATACTAACAGGCTGGTGAGATGTTAAAAGATGCGATTAAATCAATTGTACAAAATTCTTTTTCCGCTTTAGACGATTTACCTGTTACGGGGTATTATCATCAAACCGGCGAGATGACATTTACTCCGTCAACAGGCGTTTCTTCCGAAGCCGGTGCAATCAATGCTTTTTCACAAACTGACATTGCAGCCGTTGCTTCATCCAATTCTCTTACTTCACAAACCACAGATCTTACCACTTATAATATCACTGCAGATACAAAATATATAAAGATAGCCGGGTTCACTGAATCCGGTAATAACGGGTACTCACGGGTAACAAGTGTGGGAACTAATGCACTGGTTCTTGATGAAAGAGATATGCAGTTGATAGATGAAGTTCTTGGTGATACAATAGTTTTGACCGGAATGTTTTATAAACTTACAAATGCAATACTTTTGGATCAGTACACATTGTCTGAGTTGATGTCGCAGTATCAGTTAAAAGATGCGGAAGCTATCTTGGATACGGATCAAAAAGCAATGATTCCTTCTCTTGATCTTCCGGTAACACCTAATATGAACGATTTTATAGAAATCAATGATGTGCGCTGGCAGATACAGGCAAAAAAGATTGATCCTGCCGAATCACTTTGGATACTTAGGATACGGGAAATATGATAAAAGATATTTCAGATTTGGGATACCATATTGAACGAATTGAAACGGAAATTATGATTAAAGCTGGAGAAATAATGAAAGGTGCTGCAAACAGTGGTGTTCGATCTTTGATATATCATTCTCCGGTTCTCACAGGGGCTTATGTAAACAGTCATACAGTGGGTATCAACGCTCCGGTTGCAGGTAAAATAGATATTAGCAGTTTTAAAGGAAAAACAGGGATGCATGGAGCTAAAATGGCAGCTTTGTCAAAACTGTTAAAAACAGTCAATATGATAGATAAAAATACAAAGGCTGTGTATCTTAATAATGATATTTATTACGCGCATAAAGTTGAGTATGGATGGCCGAAAAGTCCTCCGAAAGCCGTCTATCAAAAGGCTCAACAGGCTATTGCCCGTTATCTGGTAAGAAAACAGCAGGAATTTAATTCTATGTTGTTAGGATAAAGGAGCAGTTTTATGGGATACGAATCTCAACGACAGGCAATTGCTGGGCATTTTAATACTGAATGGGCGGGTGCCACGCCGATCCAATGGGAAGGAATTCCATTTGAAGCTACCGAAGATCAACCGTATGTTTCATTCTGGATTATTCCGAACAGGGGTGATAGAATTACGCTCGGTGCTTCCAGTGAAGAAAGGTTCAGCGATATTGTTCAAATTGACATTAATGTTCCTCTTGAGGGAGCTTCACAAGTTTCTCCTGAAAAAATTGTCAGTGAATATGCGGATACGATTATGGGCATTTTCTTAAATCAATCCGTGGAAACTATAAAATTCAGGGGGGTCAATATATTTAAAGACCATGTTGATGGATGGCTGCGATGGAGTCTTGCTTTTGAAACTGAACGGGATGAAAATTTCTTTATCGAAGATCCTGATAGTGATTGGTTCTGCACCGTAAAAGAAGGTGGAGTTCAGGTTGGTGATGATGATATTGAAATATTTGATTTTGACGGTGACCACTTTGACATAAATGAAGATCCAGATAAAGAAGTCAATATATCTCTGGTAACGCCTTTCACTCCAACAGAACAAAGCAAACTATCAGGCATTGCTGATGGAGCGGATGTTACTGCTGATAACCCCCCGCAGGCTCATGAACCCAGTCATGGAGTCGGCGGTGCAGATTCGGTCTTTCCTGCTGATCCCGGTGCCGACAGGTATTTAAAATGGGATGATGATCCCGGTGAACTGGTCTGGGATTCCCCGGCAGGGAGCGGGACTGTGGATACCAGCGGAACTCCCGCACAATACGATTTTGCACGTTTCACAGACGAAAACACCATTGAAGGCAGGGATTATTCTGAAGTCAAACAGGATCTATCCTTGAACAATGTTGAAAATACCCAGCATAGTATAGATGCCCATACCATGACCATAGACGGCAGGGATGTTTCCGCTGACGGAAATAAGTTAGACGGTATTGCTACCGGAGCGGATGTTACTGCTGATAATCCCCCACAGGCTCATAAAGATTCCCATGATCCTGAAGATGGATCGGACGCTTTGGATACGGCTGCTGCTGCTAATCTGGATGGGGTTCAAGCTGGAGCAGAGGGTTCAGCGCACAGTTTTGCCCGTTCAGACCACGCACACAGGATACAGCATTCAATAGCCGATAATGCAATCATTACGATGGATGATGCGGATGCGGAAACTTCAGATTACGCAAAATTCACGGCAGATGGATTGGAAGGCAGGTCTTACGCTGAAGTCAAACAAGATTTATCTTTAAATAATGTTGAGAACACCCAGCACAGTATAGACGCTCATACAATGACCATTGACGGCAGGGACGTTTCTGCTGATGGAAACAAATTGGATGGCATTGCTACTGGTGCTGACGTAACTGCAGATAACGCTCCTCAGGCTCATAAGGATAGTCATGATCCGGAAGACGGATCGGATGCTTTAGATACCGCTGCTCCCGCGAATATAGATGGTGTTCAAGTATCGGCAGAAGGTTCTTCTCATTCACTCGCCAGAGCGGATCACGTTCACAGGATTCAGCATTCGATAGCTGACGATGCTCTTGTTACTATAGATGATTCAGACGCTGCGTCCGGAGATTATGCCAAGTTCACTGCAAATGGATTAGAAGGCAGAGATAAAACTGAAATGTTATCGGATCTCAATGTGGCAGACGGAGCGGATGTGACTGCCGATAATACCTGTGATACTCCCGGCGGAGCAGGAACAGACACAACAGCAATTCACGACAACGAAACCGGAGAAATCAACGCTCTTTCTGACAAAGCTTCTCCGGTAGGAGCAGACATACTCATTATAGAAGATTCCGCTGCGAGTTTCGGTAAAAAGAAAGTATCTATCACAAACTTGCCGGGCGGTGCGGATTCTGACGCAATTCACGATAATGTAGATGGAGAAATCAATGCTATCGCGAATAAAGCTTCTCCTGTTGGAGCAGACATTTTAGTTATTGAGGATTCTGAAGCAAGTTATGCAAAAAAGAAAGTATCTATCACGAATTTGCCGGGCGGTGCAGATGCAGATGCTATCCACGATAATGTGGATGGTGAAATCAATGCCGTCACAACCAAGGCTACTCCTGTGGGGGCCGATGTTATTCTTATTGAAGATAGTGCAGCAACATATGCCAAGAAAAAAGCAACCCTTTCAAGCCTCCCCGGTGGCACACCTGATGCCCATAAAGATTCTCACGATCCGGAAGACGGATCAGACGCTCTCGACACAGCTGCACCGTCAGAACTGGCAGGAGTGCAGACGTCCGGTGTCGGCAGTTCTCATTCACTTGCAAGAGCGGATCACACACATCAGATTCAGCACAGCATTGCAGATGACCATCTGGTTACGATGGATGATTCAGACGCTGCGTCCGGAGATTACGCACGGTTCACGGCAGACGGGCTTGAAGGCAGAGATAAAACCGAAATGCTCAGTGATCTTAATGTGGCAGACGGAGCAGACGTTACTGCAAACAACACCTGTGATACACCGGGCGGAGCTGGCACGGATACTACTGCTATTCATGACAACGAAACAGGTGAGATCAACGCTCTCACAGATAAAGCTTCTCCTGTAGGAGCGGATTTACTTATTATCGAGGATTCCGCTGCGAGTTTCGGGAAAAAGAAAGTTTCTATTACGAATCTTCCCGGCGGCACACCATCTGCACATAAAGATAGTCATGATCCGGAAGACGGATCAGACGCACTTGATACTGCTGCTCCATCAGAACTTGCCGGAGTACAGGCATCCGGTGTTGGAAGTTCTCATTCTTTAGCCAGAGCGGATCATCAGCATCAAATACAACATGGCATTTCAGATAATCATATAGTAACAATAGACAGTACTGATGTAGGTACAGGAGAATTTGCTAAATTCACTATTGATGGTCTTGAAGGCAGGACTGTCGGTGAAATGCAAAGTGATCTCAATGTAGCAGACGGAGCAGACGTAACCGCAAATAATACTTGCGATACTCCCGGTGGAGCAGGAACGGATACCACGGCTATTCATGATAATGAAACCGGTGAGATCAACGCATTGTCTGATAAAGCATCACCAGTGGGTGCAGATATTCTTGTTATAGAAGATAGTGCTGCTTCATGGGGAAAGAAAAAAGTTTCTATTACGAATTTGCCGGGCGGTTCTGATGCAGACGCCATACATGACAATGTGGATGGTGAAATTAACGCTATTGCAGTTAAAGGAACTCCCGTAGATGCAGATATTGTTGTTATCGAGGACAGCGCAGCGTCATGGGCAAAAAAGAAAGCAGCTCTTTCAACGCTTCCCGGCGGTACTCCGAGTGCCCATAAAGATTCCCATGATCCTGAAGACGGAAGTGACGCATTGGATACTGCTGCTCCACCTGAGTTGGTAGGAGTACAGGCTTCAGCAGTTGGGACTTCTCATTCGTTGGCACGGGCAGATCATGGACACCAAATCCAGCACGGAATTGCAGACAATCATTTAGTAACAATTGATTCGATAGATGTAGGAACTGGAGAGTTTGCTAAGTTTACAGCCAATGGATTAGAAGGCAGGACAGTTGGTGAAATGCAGACAGATTTGAATTTTGCTGATGGTGCGGACGTAACTGCCAATAACACTTGTGACACACCGGGCGGTGCAGGTACAGATACCACTGCTATACATGACAATGAAACTGGCGAAATAAATGCGCTATCTGATAAGGCTTCTCCTGTTGGTGCAGATATTCTAATTATTGAGGATAGTGAAGCTACTTACGGAAAGAAGAAAGTTCAAATTACAAATCTTCCGGGCGGTGCCCCCAGTGCACATAAGGATAATCATGATCCTGAAGACGGATCAGATGCTTTAGATACAGCAGCACCTCCGGAACTGGTTGGAGTAGCATCATCAGCAGTAGGAACAAGTCATTCATTTGCACGAGCCGATCACGGTCATCAAATACAGCATGGAATTGCAGACAACCATCTTGTTACTGTGGATAGCGCAGATGCAACCAGCGGTGAAATAGCAAGATTCACTGCAGACGGCCTTGAGAGCCGGTCCAATGCCGAAATGAAAACTCAACTCGGTTACATGACAGCATTAAATGATGATTCCACTCCTGCTTTAGCCGGAGATTTAAGCTTAAACGGTTATGAAATTGAAATGGATTCATCTCCGGATTCAGATCATATTGCTTCCGGAATGAAAGCAGTTCATACAAACGGAAGCGGATCAACCATGAATTTCGGAGATGTGTGTTTTGTAGCAGCAGACGGTGAACTCGAATTTGCAGATGCAGATTCTGCTGCTTCCATGCCCGGACTTTACATGGCACTTGAAACAATATCCGCCACGCTTACCGGAAGATTTTTAATTGAAGGATACGTCAGGGACGATTCGTGGAGTTGGACGGTCGGTCCCGGTGAAAGCGGGTATATTTATGTCAGCACAACTGGAACTACCGGAAACACGTTAACACAAACAAAACCGTCTGAAACCGGAGATCAGGTACAGATAGTCGGCTGGGCTATATCTTCGACTATTATGTATTTTAAACCATCACTGTCAACAGTAGAGATTGCATAATGAGATTTGAAGTTGAATTGTCAGGATTAAGTATAAGGCATGGCAGAATTCAGATAAGATTTTGTCTGTACCTTGATCCGGATGATTACGGGTATGAAAAACATTTTGTGGATGTTCCTATTGAACCGCTTGAAGGATATAGCGGATTCGGTGAAAACGGACAGCCAATAGATAATGATCATTATAATGAATGGCTTGATTCACTGCCAACTGTCAAACGAATCAATCCGTTTCATAATCATTTTATTCAGGTTGATCCGGATATAACGGATGAGGAAATACTGTTTCTTGGTGAATGGACTTTATTAACGGCTAAAAGAAAATGGGATAAGGACGAGTTTCCCGGATTTAAAAATCAGCCGTTTAAAAGAATAGCAAATCCAACAAATAAAAGATTAAATGATTGCAGTGAAAGGGCTGCAAAAATTCTATCCAAGGAACTTAAGAAAGACAACGTGGTGGATGAATGGGTGCAATAGATATCGGTTCCGGTGCTGCGAATTATAACAGTACGTTAGAAGATAGTTATACTTATATTGATCTGGGTAATCCGGCAAATGATACGGGAACACTTACTCAATTCCAAACGTATTTTAAATCTGATGGTTCTAATTTTGTCATGGGGACATTTGATGAAACCGGAACGGATGAATATGATGACAGGGATTATGAAACTATCGGAAGTGTTGCATCCAAAAGTCTTCAGACATTTTCCGGACTTGACTGTGATGTTCAATCTGGTGATTTTATCGGATGTTATTTTACTGCCGGACAGCTTGAATTCGCCAGCGTAGGAAGTGAAGGTTACTGCAATGTTTTAGGAAGCCAGTTCGGTGCCGGAGCTACTACTTATACGTGTTCGGGAAGCGGGACCTGTGCTTTATATGGAACAGGGGCATCACCAGGATGGTCGAATATAGCAGAAGTCAATACGACTTTGGATGAAAACATAGCAGAGGTCAATACAGTTTTGCAGGCAAATATAGCTGAGGTAAATACATCACCAGTATGATAATATAAGATCGGATAATTAACCATAATTTTCCTTGAAAGGAAATATAACAGGAGGCGTTAAAATGTCAGATAGCAATAGAACAGGAATTTACTACATCGAGGAAGTCACATGGGGTGAAACGCCTGCTTCTGCACTCCAAGAATTAAGAATCACCGGTGAGTCACTTGGATTCGTAATAGATCACATGGTTTCCGGAGAAATCCGTGATGACCGCCAGATAACCGATTTGGTACAAACAGGTGCGGAGTGTAACGGCGGGTTTAACTTTGAACTTTCATACGGTACATTCGATGAACTTTTTGAAGGTGCTTTATGGAACAGCTGGTCAACCACCGTAGCTGTGGACGGATCGGATATTTCGGTCACAGCAGCCACAAGCACTTATGCTTCTGCTGCGATAGAAGATTTTGTTGCAGACGGCATTGTAGTCGGACAGTGGCTTAAGTTTGGCGGGTTCACCAATTCGGAAAATAACGGCATTAAAAAAGTGACATCCGTCACCACGCTTACCGTTGTTGTGGATGATGCCGGTCTTGTTGATGAAAGTGCTCCCGCCAGTGCAACATTGGACGGTGCGTACCTTCGAAACGGAACAGAAGAACACAGTTATTCTATTGAAAGAAAACACGCAGATATTACGGAGTTCTTCGGATTCCTCGGAATGGTTGTTAATACGCTTGAACTGACGATTGCTGCAAATGCCGCAGTTACAGGAACAATTGAATTTCAGGGAAAAAGCGCATCTTTAGCTCAATCAACCATAGGTACAGGCGGACCAACAGATGCTACCACAACGGAAGTGTTCAATGCCCTGTCAAACGTAGGCTCCATCGAGGAAGGCGGATCGGCGCTTTCACTGATGATTCAGGAAATCACCATTAGTATTGCCAATAACGTCAGGGGAATTCCTGCGGTCGGAACACTTGGGGCTGCGGATATCGGAGTGGGGAAATGCGATATTACAGGAACGCTTAACGTCATGTTTGCAGATGATACTTTGTATGATAAATATCTTGCAAATACAGCTACTTCACTTAGTTTTCAGCTTACAGACGCTGCGGGAAATGTATATATCTTCACCATCCCGAACATAAAATTTGAATCTGATCAGCCCAATGCGGAAGGGCAGGATTCAGACGTTGTGGAAAACATTACATGGCGGGCCATGCGGGACAGTACTACCGACTGTATGATCCAGATAGATCGAATCGCTGCTTAAGTGGATCTTGGGCAGGGATGCTGTCAACAAAAAACAGTTTGCCCCGTACTCTTTTTTGTTGCCCTGCCCTAAACTTTAACGGGGTACTATTTTAAAAACGGGGAGAAATAAAATGATCGATTTAAACGATTACAAGATTGACGAAGCAAAAGAAGAAGAAGGGGTGTGGGAAGACATCGGGGAAAATTCTCGTGTCAAGGTTGCTCGTATGAGTAGTAAAAAATATACGGAAGAACTTGACCGGATACTTAAACCTCATCGGCGATCTTTGAGGCGCGGTACTTTAAATGAAAGTATCATTGAAACTGCAATGATACGGGCTATGTCAAAGCATATTCTTCTGGATTGGGAAGGTCTGACCATTAAAGGCCAGCCCATAGAATACACCCCTGGCAACTGCCATAAAGTACTGACCGAATTTCCTGAGTTCAGGGATCAGGTTACGGAAATTGCCACATCCTTTGATCTGTTTAAGGCGGAAGAAGAAGCGGAAGCGGAAAAAAACTAATTGAAGTTCTGGACTGGTATCTTAAAGTTCAGAACGATCTTGAATGGTTTTTACAACTTGAAGCTGAAGGCAATCCAGTACCTATATTAGATAAAGAGCCTGAACTTTTTCCAGATCTCATTCCTTACTGGAATGCCTTCATGATATTATCACGAACTCGTCAAAGTGGTTTTGGCATTGGTTATATACCGTACAGTGAGATTATAGCGTATTTAAACGAGAATAATATATTCGAGAAACCGTATAGGGAAGAATATATAAAATGGATTCAGTTTCTGGATCAGGAATACCTTAAAATTCAGAATAAAGAAATTAAAAAGGGTTCAAAATAATGGCTAAATTTAATATTGAACTTGTTGAAAAAGGTTTCAGCGTTTTTAAGTCCCAGATGCAAAAATACAAGAACGAAGTAAGTGGGCTTAAAAATATGACTACACCTTTCAAAAAAGCTCTGAACGAAGTGAAAAAACTTATGATTGTTTTTTCCGGTATGCGCAGTAAATTCTCAGCTGCTATTCAAAAAACAATAGGAGGGATCCAACTTGAAATAACGTGGGTAAAAAGACTGTCCCTTCAATATGATTTGTTAATGGCAAAAAGACGAATGGTTGCTGGAAGTAGAATATTTGGCATGGTTGATAGAGATACGCCACGGTCACAAACGGTTGGAACCGGTCAGGGAAAAGTTTTAAGAGCTGGACATAGCTTTGCTTCGAGTAAAGATGAAATGATAAAAGGTCTTACTTTAATGAATGAGGAAAGTAAGGCTACTGTCAAAAGTTTAGAAAAACAAACCGCAGCAGCATATAGAACGGCAAACGCATCAAATGAATCCGCCAATGCTTTTAATAATCAGGGAAAAGCAATGAAAAAAGTCGGTCAACAAACCAGTCTGCTCAATACAAAATTCGGATCGTTCGCTATTATCATGTCCGGTCTGGCAGCTACCATCTTTGTTTTTCAAAATATTGTAAGAGCGATAAAGTCTGTTGCAAGTGTCGGCATAGATTTTGAACACGTTAGTCATCGAATGGCTTATTCTTTCAGGTTAACTGGAATTGAGTTAGTAAATTTTCAAAACATTGCACAAGAAACTGCAAGAAAAGGAGTTATGTCTACCACTGAAGCAATGAAGAAAATGAATGAAATGATGCGTGATGGGGCTACTGCCTCGGAAGCAATGAGTAGGTTTAAAGCTCAAATGTTATGGGAAGCTGGTGCAATGGGTGAAACGAAAAGAAATCTAAACATTACTATCAATCTTTTAAAAGAATTTGCTTATTTAAGTTTTGATGCAGTCGATGAATCTTTCAACGGTTGGTTAGAAAGAATGAACGAAAGGTTAAAAGCTATAGCTGATGGTTCAGGCCCTGGATTTGTTTCTCATTTAAAAGATGTTGGATTCTGGATGGCAAAAAATACAGGTATAATTGGAATATATGTAAAGCAAATAAAAAAAATGTGGCATGGATACATAGATGTATTGCAAGATATAACTTCGCAATGGCCTTCTACTTCTAAAGAATTTCTTGGCATCCGTGGTTTTAAAGATATACCTGGATTAGATTTGTTAAAAAATTTAGAAGATCGTCCCACAGGCGGTCTAAGTCCTGAAGAACAAAGACAAAAACGAGAAGGAGCTACTAAAGCCAGAATTAAGGCTATTGAAACAATGTACAGTTCTCTTAAATTTCATTCTGAAACTTACTATACATGGCAAAGGGAACAAATTGAACAGGAAGCTGAACAGTTTGCACGGGTATCAGGTAATAAAATTCTCGCAAAGGAATACGAAAATCAAAGAATGAAAGAATTAGAAGAACAGAAAAGACAATTCATGAGAGAAATGTGGGAACAATCCGGCACGGCAATCGGCGGTATAAAACTCGGTTTAGATGACGTGCTTATGGAGTGGACGGACGTAACTCAAATAACAAGGGATTTGGTTGTAAAAAATTTCAACCTCATGGGAGATGCGGTTGCTGATTTTGCTACAGGTGCCAAACAGGACTGGGGCCAGATGGCGGAAAGCATGATAAAAGATATTGCGAAAATTATTATCAAAATGCTTGTTATGCTTGCCATCCAAAAGGCACTGGAATCTGCTGGATACAGTTTTGGCGGAAAAGGTATGGTTGTCGGTGGAACAGGCGGTATTACGGAAACTGATCTGTCTGACAGGCTCGGCAGGGCATACGGCCCGAAAGGAGCATATCCGTTTGGACTCGGCGGAATGATAAACAGCAAAAAATATTTTCGGTTTGCGGGCGGCATAGGTGTTGCAGGAGAAGCCGGTACAGAAGCCATCTTACCATTAAAAAGGGACAGTCAGGGAAGACTCGGCGTAACCTCCATGTCAATGACACCGCAAACAATCGTACCTCCTGTTGTTGTCAATATCTACAATAACACGGATAAAGAAACTGAAGCAAAAACAGAATCCGAATTTAACGGTCAAGAGTATGTCGTAAATGTATGGCTTGATGCGTATGCCCGTGATGCACATGGACTTAGAAGTACTCTTGGACACAGGTAATTATTATGGCTGATTTTCCAAGTATTGCCAATCCGTCTGAATTTGTGCAGACATACAGGAAAGGACAGATAAAAGGCAGGTTTGAAGACGGCACTGTTTTTTCAAGGGCAAAAGAAACAAGGGCAAGGTTTAAATTTACTCTCAGCTGGAAATCATTGAGCGGAACTGACTATATTGCCTTAATAACATTTTTTAATTCCAATATAGGCACTACGTTCACCTATACTCATCCATTGACATCTACGGAATATACTGTCCGTTTTGCACAGGACGAACTCCCAAAAGCAAGAAATGTCGGATTTATGGGTGTGTATGATACCGGGTGGGAAATTATGGGTCTTGAATTAGAAGAAGATTAAAATGCCATTAGATATCAGTTCCACAGCTATCGCTGAAAAAAATAAACTTGCGTCTACCGGCGTATGGATAATGCTTATTGAAGTAACCACGCCTATAAGTTTTACTGTATTGCGGTTTTCAAGTGACACGGATGATACAACATGGGATGGGGAATTATGGCAGCGGTTTCCGTTTGAAATAGATCAGGTTGGAGAAAGCTCAAAAGGTGAAGTTCCTAAAGTCATATGCAGGGTATCCAATGCAACCCGTGCAGTGCAATCTCAGATAGAAACAGAACAGGGCGGCGTGGGGTCTACCGTAAGGATATTGGTAGTTCATTCAGATAACCTCAGTGAAACTACTCCTGAAATTGAACTTACTTTCGAATGCACCGGAGCTGAATGCGATGAAGAATGGGTTCATTTTACACTTGGAGTTCCGAATCCGTTTAAAAAAAGATATCCAAGAAACAGGGTAATCAATACTTTCTGCAATCACAAATTTTTTAAAGGAACAAGATGCCAGTACACAGGCGGCGAAACAACGTGTGACCGTACGCTTACAAGATGCAGGGAACTTAATAATTCTATTAATTTCGGCGGGTTTCCGGGAGTTGGAAGAAAGGGTATTTATCTGTGAATAAAGATAGAATTTTCAAACAGATATGCAAACCATACCAGCAGGGTGGTCTTATCGGCATTCCTTTTATTGACGGCGGCAGGGGAAGAACAGGTTGTGATTGCTGGGGATTGGTACTTCTGGGTTTTGAAATGTTCGGTATTGAAATTCCAGATTATAATGTAGCGTGTTCAGCAGTTAAGCAGTCAGATTTTGCTCCCGCAAAAATAGGAGAAGAAGTTGAAAGTTATCGATTTCAATGGAAAGAAATAAAAAAACCGTATCCTCCTGTATTGGTCCCGATGGCAACAGCACAGGAAGCCCCACACGCACTTAACCATCTTGGGGTTTACATAGGCAAGGGAATGTTTCTTCATACATTAAAAAAAAGAAATTCTTCAGTAGACAAATTGACACATCCATTTTTTAAAAATGCCATAGAAGGGTACTATGAATTCATTCGATCATAATACATATCCACTTCATCCAGATCCGGAAAAAGTTGAAAGACTTGTACGGACAGCAGAACATTACGTTTACAATCCTCCGAAGATAAAAAGAACGGTTAATCCAATTCCGGATAATCAGGTATGGGTCACTACTGTTAGAAATCCGTTTGATATTGAAAATCCGGATAACAGGATTCTTCAAAAACTTCCGTTAAAAGTATTTAGCAAAGGTGTATGGGAATATGTAAAGGAAATTTATCCAACCTTGCCGCAACATTGGGACATAGAAGTCAGCATCAACGGTATGGTAATTCCAAAAGAAGAACTGGAAACAATTTTCATACCCGGCGGTTCAAGTCTTGTTTTCTGCCTTGTTCCGCATGGCAGTGGAAGTGGAAGTAAAATCTGGAAGTGGATTGCCATGATTGTTATTATCGTTCTTTCTGTTCTTACATACCAATACTATGGCGTAGTTGTTGGATGGACAGCTCTTGGCCTCAGCGTATCTGAAATGTCATTGATTGCAGCATCACTTGTTTATGCAGTAGGAACTGCCCTTGTAAATGTCATGTTTGCATCAGCCGGTCCTGATGCTTCAGTAGGCGGAACACAGGAAATGGAACAGGACTCCCCTACATATGCATGGGATGTTAGAGGGAATAATTATATTGAAGGAAAACCTATTCCTGTCCTTTATGGAACACGAAGAATTCAGCCGTACATCATAGCAAGGCATATCGTAACTGCGGGAAATCCCGGACTTCAGTATCTCAATCTTCTAATGGCAGTTGCCGATCATGAAGTCGATACAATGACAGATGTTGAAATTAATGAAAATCCGATAGAAAATTTTGATGACGTAGAAATTCTAAAAAGATACGGAACAACAACTCAAGATGTTGTTGAATATTTTAACGATACTTATACGTTAAAAACAGTTGGAATGAACTTAGATAGAGAAGACCCGATAGATTGGACAGTAACTCAAACAAATGGAAATGTTGTTGAAGGAATTATTGTAGGAATATCTTTCCCGCGCGGATTATTCAGAATGAATGATGCTGGAAATCCAAGAGATTATACAGTCAGTTTAAAATTTCAGTATAAAGAATCAACAAGCGAAACTTGGCTTGATTGGACAGGCAGTGAATTTACAGATGGAGTTGTTGACATCACAGGGGACCAAACAGAAGTCAGAAGATGCATATTTAGAATAGATTCACTTTCTCCTGCAACATATGATATCCGAATAAAATTCGATAGTTTGGAACCGTATGAACTTAAAACACGGTATTCAAATCACTGTACATTTGATTACATAGAAGAAATTATTTACGATGATTTCAGGTATCCCGGAATTTCACTTCTGGCAATGAACGCACTGGCAACAAATCAAATTTCAGGCGGTATGCCAACAATTTCTGTACTTGTTTCAAGAAACACTGTTCCTGTATATGATTCCAATAATAAACAAATGGTCAGTGATGGCAATTGCAGACTCGATCAGCCTGCAATGAATACTGTAGACCCTACGGTTCTCAACAGCACAATCAGTTGGCTCACCGGAGATGATGTCGTTCACGGCGGATGTTTAAAAGTACTCGGAAACACAACAGCAACAGAAGCAGGGCTTTACTTTGCGGATGGAAGCAATTGTGGACTCACCGCAACAAAAGACTATGATGTTTCAGTAGATGTATACATTCCATCCGGTCAGGGAATTACGGGTGTATATCTTAAATGGAAAAATAATTCTGGTTCAGATTTTACACTGGACAGTGATACTGTTCCTACCGAAGATGAATGGATAACACTTAGCGGATCATTTACAGATGACGATGCTCAACGAGTATTATGGATTGAATTCACTGCAACAGATACAGATACGCTTTATATTCACATTGATAATTTTTCATGCAGGGAAGACGGTACAGTTGAAGGATGGGACAATAAAGATGCTACGAATCCCACATGGGTTTGCTATGATATGCTTATCAACGATAATTATGGAGCTGGTGTTGATTATACAAAAATACTTTTTAACGATTTTCAGATATGGGCAGATTGGTGTGATGATGAAGGATTTGCCTGTAATCTATATATTGATTCCGCCATGTCGCTTCCAAAAGCACTTTCAATGGCTGAAACACTTGGGAGAGGAAGGGTCGTTCAAAAAGGATCAAAGTTTTCTGTTATCGTAGATAAAATAGATGAGCCGGTTCAAATGTTCACAATGGGCAATATCAAGGAAAAAACATTCAAGGAATCTTTTTTAAATTTGCAGGACAGAGCTAACTGTATTGAAATAACATACTGGGATGAAAATAAATCATATTCACGCCAAACACTTGAAGTGAGAACTGCTGATTTTAATGCTGAAACAGATATTTCAGTAAACAAAAATTCTCAAATGCTTTATGGATGCACAAACAGACAGCTTGCTTTAAGACACGCCCAGTTTTTATTAAATTGTAATAATTACATTCAGCGTACCATAGCTTTCGAAGTGGATATTGATGCACTTGCTTGTCAGATAGGCGATCTCATATATTTTTCTCATGATGTTCCGCAATGGGGAACATCTGGACGGATTCAACAAGACGGCATTGCCGAAGATGATACAGAATTGGTCACAAATGGCGATTGTGAATCCGCACTTCCTACAATCGGTGCTGTAAGCGTTACTGGAACGTATTCTACACCCAGCCAAAGCACCACTCAAAAACACGCCGGTACATATTCCATGCAGGTTCTTGGAAATACATCCGGAACAGTCATGTATATTCATTACGCAAATCCAAGCCTCACTGAAGGGAAAATGTATAAACATTCTGTATGGGTATATATTCCCTCAGGACAAGGAATTACAAAAGTTGAATTCAGAAGCAGAGATGCAGATAATAATATTTCACTGGAAGCTGAAACAAATACAGAAAATACATGGGTTCAGCTGTGGGGATATTTTATATATGAAGCAGGTTCAAGTCAGAGAACTTTCGAAGTAAAAGTGTCAGCATCAGAAGTAAACGGAAAGTCAATTTATCTTGACGATTTTTCATTAATTATTCCTGCTCATATTGCACTTGATTCTCCTGTGTTGCTTGAAGAATCTGTTGAAAGAAGAATGATTATAAGACATCAGGATACGGATGTCCTTGAAGAAGTAACTCTTGCAACCGTTCAAAAAGATTATACTTTCGGTACAGTAGATGAAGACTGTATTGTTCCCATAAACGGTGATTGGACAGCAGTTCCAGAAGCTCCGGCTTTATATACGTACGGTCCTGTAAATAATGTAACAAAAGAATTTCGTATCATAAGTATTACGAGAGCAAAAGATTTTACAAGAAAGGTAGCGGCAATTGAATATTTTGATGCAATATATGATGATTCAATTTCCATATCATCCGGGCCTCCTGAGAACAACTATTCAGTTGTTTATAATCTTGCAGCATCAGAACGGTGGATGGTGCAAGACGGAGTGGGTTACGGAACAATTCATCTTACATGGACAGGCAGTGCTATATACTATAATATATGGAGGCGGGAAGCAGGAACAACTGAATGGACGTACGTTAATAGAGTTGCTGCATCTGATTATATTATTTCTACGGGACTTGATCTGGGACACACTTACCAATTTACCGTTTCTCCAACAAACGATCCGGGACTTACACCTTATGTAGAAGTCGAATTTGACGGTGTTCCGGATATTACAGACGCTCCTGAAGACCTTGCAGTTTCATACAGCGCAGAAGATGTGGCGATTAGAATAACATGGACGCTTGTTCAAGATGCTCAGGTTATCGGTTATGATATAAATATCGGAGATACATCCGTTGCTCAGGCTCATGCAGGAAACATATTTTTATATCCAATACTTCTTCCTGTTGGTTTTCACACCATTAAAGTGCGTTCAAGGGATATATGGAATCAGGTTTCAGCATGGGCAACAAAGAATTTTACAGTCACGCAAGCCTTTGCGCCCACCAATATCACCCCGCTTGTTATTGATAATAATGTCATGCTGTCATGGGATGCTTCAATTCCCGGAACGTATGAAATACGGGAATATGAAATAAGAGGATGCCTGACTTCAGCTTCAGTTGACTGGGATAGCGATCCTGTCATTGGAATAAAATCAGGAACGTTTACACATCACATGGTAAATACCGGTGGGAATTATACATACCGAATAAAAGCCATAGACATAGGTGGGAATTACGGACTGGAAGCATCTGTCACAACTGAAGTTGATTCACCTCCGGATTTTGTACTGATCAATAACTGGAATCTTGACTTTGACCAAGGCACGGCAGGCGATGAAAAAGTAACAAACGGCAATATACTGATAAATACAGCGCTTCATCCGACAGGATGCTGTACTGATCCCAATAATGACAAAGCTAAAACATCAGACAGATGGCAAATGGTCGGAAGCGGGTATTATGGATGGACAACCGGCGGGCAAACCGGATATGCATTAGAGATAAAGGAAATGTATGAATATGCAAATCCGACAGTAAGAAATCATCCTACGTACATGCCGATAACTCTTACGTCCGGCAAGCAGTACGTATTTTCGTTTTATGTAAAACAGGGCACTGAAGCCACATATCAGGCCTATATTTATTACAACGATGCAAAACAACACGGCGCAACTACAAATACAGAAGCAACCGGCTCATGGGTCAAGCATACATATGTATTCACGGCAACTTACACAGGCACGGCATATATTTATTTACAGCAAATATGTGCTGAGAGTGCCGGAACTTATATATTATTTGATGATGTTATATTGTATGAAATAACCGAGCCAACAATGAACAGCATTGCTCTGACTAAATCCAACTGCGTACTATCAGTGTCTTACGATCAAGCATATTCTGATTTTGTTTCCTTAAAAATGCTCGGAAACGCCACATCAACTTCGATGGAGATTTATTTCCCGGACGGATCTGATTGTGGACTCAGTGCAGGTCATGTATACGGTGTCAGTGTCAGAGTTTATATCCCATCCGGGCAGGGAATCACCAACGTACAGCTTTATTATCGAGATTCAGACGCCAACGACACAGAGCTTGATTCCACAACTACTACGGATTCATGGGTGGAACTGTCCGGCAATCTGCCTGACGATGACGCAGATCGAATATTTTATATCAAAGTATCTGCCACTGATACGGATACGCTTTATATTTATCTTGATAATTTTACCTGTATCGAAGATATCATGACAAATTGCTACGTCAGAGATGATGGTTCAATGGTTGCTCCTATAAACACCACAGAAACATGGTCGGAACACTTCACTAATAATAGCAAGACAACCTTGCAGGGATTCGTGGATGCCGGGTACACATATATGCCTGAACCTGTGCCGTCATCTGCTGCATACCAGGAAACTCTGAACGAAGGAGTAGAAATTTCACTGGCAAACGTCCAAACAACTCTTACAAAGGAAGATTATAACGGCGGTGCGGCAATCACAAAATACATAGCTGAAAAACAATATGGAGATGATGCATGGAATGAACAGCAAAGCGTTTCTGAATATTTCAGTGAATTTCAATTCTTAAGAACACGGCTTTCAATTGCTTCATCAGATAATAAGAAATTCTGTTTCTTTATAAACCAGACAGTTACGCTTAACCAGAGAAAAAAAGTTGAATCCGGTATGGGAACAGTCACATATCCGGCTACTTATGCTACAATCACTTTTACAGGCACATACTATGACATTATATCTATCAACGTAACGCCTTTGGGTGACGGTTCACAAGAAATAATTCCCATTGTCGATTTTACAGATGCTCCGAATCCAACAAGTTTTGATGTATATCTTGTTGATGGAAGTGGTTCGGCTTTGCCTACCAGCGGAAGCATTGATTTTTCATGGATGATAGAAGCTTATTAAATAAAAAGGGGACATAAATTATGGCTGCCGATTTTGACAAACCAACAGTAACATCAAATTACGCAAATTTTGCTACAGAAATAAGAGATATGTTCGAAGCTCTCTCTGTCATGCAAAATGGAATAACCCCATCAAACATCCCGGATAAGGCAATCCGTTGGAATGCCACGGACAAGCGGTTTGAAATCTACACATTGTCCACTACGTCATGGGCGACTGTTCCGCAATTTGTAGTTGCAAACGCTGCTGCACTGGGCACAGGTAAATGTGACGGTGAACTGCGTATCTGTGCGGATGATGGAAATATTTATACATACGATAACGGCAATTCTAAATGGCGAGTTATGCCCGGAAATAAATACACTACTGCCAACCTTCCAGATTCAACGTATCAAAGAGAAACCGGATGCGTGGTATACGATCTTACAGCTGGATGTGAAAAAGTATGGGGCGGAAGTAGCTGGGATATTCTTGTATCTGCTACAGACGCACGGGCATTTAATGAACAAAGTGCCCCGTCTACTGCGGTCGATCAGGTAAAAATATACGCAAAGGCTGACAGCGGTGCGTGTCTTTACTGCCGTCTGGAAAATGACGGAACGGAAGTAAAAATAATAGACCATTCGCTTGCGGCTCTCGCCGTGCCATTTGCTTCCGGTGCGGATGTAATCGCCGGAATATCCACTACCAAGGCTATTACGCCTCTTGCATTGCAATCACTTACCGGAACAACTGACAGGGACGGTCTTTTAAGACTCGCAATAACAACTGAAATAAACGCTGCGACAGATACTACACGGGCAATGGGAATCGATGAATTCGCAGCTTCCAGATATGGCACAAAATCTTTTAACATCATGCCGTTTGCCACCATTCAGGAAGTATCTACAGGAGATGGACAGCTTGGATTCTGCATACCGGCTGATATGAATGGCATGAACATCATAGATTGTGTTGCCAGTTATACAGGTACAAAAGGCACAGGATCATCATCAAAACTTGAACTTCAAATTCGCCGAGTAAGGGACGGCACTCCCGTTGACGTTTTATCAGTAAAACTTTCCATTGATAACAATGAATGGAACAGCACAACAGCCGGGACTTCTCATACTATCAGCCCGACATATGATGATCTCCAGGAAGCTGATCTCATTTTTATTGACGTAGATTCAGTAGGTGAAACAACACCGGGCGAGGGACTTAGCGTAACGATTTCTGCGAGGATGCCGTAATGCCTAAAATCATATCAAAAGAACCGTTCAATCCGAAAATACGGGCACAGCAGCTCGTTAATTTTGATGACGGATCAAAAAGAGTGCGATGCTTTAATCCGTTAAACGCACCGTATTATTTTGATAAAGGACAGCTTAAAGAAGTTGATATAAAATATACCGAGCTTCAAAGCCTTGCGATAGATACCTGCCAAATCAGAAATAAAGCCATAGCGTCTGTAGGTATCCGTGAAAGCGCAGATCCGAATAAATTCATCGGCATCAGACCGGATTATAATCAGTATAATGGTGAAGAACAGCTCGAATTTACGTTAAAGAAAATCATTATTGATGGAAATGAAAAATCAATAAACCTTAGCAAGCTCGATAAAGTTGATGACAACTGTACGGATATTGGTGATCTTATTATTCACAGTTGTTGTTCCCGCACACGTCAGCTTATTAAAATTTCAAACGCAGAAAAAGAAGTTCAAATACATTATGAAATAGATTTAACAGGACTGAAATTTAAAAATGAGTTTAAAAATATAGAACACAACACTTTTTTTTCAGATCAACGAATCAGGTTCGCAAATTTTAATAGTGTTGATCCGGCTGGATGGAAAAGATTTGACAACTGGAAGTATTCTGAAAAAACAAATCAAACATTCGATACAGCTATTTGCAAAGTAAAATTTGATTTAATCGATTTGCAGGATAAAAAATTCGCTGAAAAATACAATATCGAAAATGACATACACGAACATTTGATCCCAAAACAGTTTGTCCAATGCTATTCCAATATACGAAAGCACTTTTACGGAACTTCTTATCTTAAAGACGCCATTGTTTTTCAAATCAAAAATATTCCTGAAGTTCATGAAATAGGCAGGGGAAGTGTAAAATGGTTCAGAGAAAAACTAATTAGTGAAGTTATTGAACCAGCAGTCAATGAAGTTACAAAAGGACATGGAACACTCACTTATGCAACACCTTCTATCTTTGGTCTTGCAAACGATTATCTAAATGAACAATATCATGATGGTACGGACGGTTTTGCTGTGCTGCTTTTGGATGGAAAAATTATCGGCAGTTTTTTATGGGATATGGACCATGTACTAAGTTTCGTAATACTTACTTCTGACATTTCAAAATATAATTATTTATGGAAAACAAACCGTAAAATGGGAGATAGCACCGTAACTGTTGACAGGAGTACTGTTGGGTATATTAACATTGATTACGATAAATTCGTTAACAGACTCCAAAATTTCATGAATGCATACGCATACACAGATATTAAAATTTCAGGAAACTACGCTATACCTGAAAAAGATAACAGTTTTAAAATTCTAAATGAAGAAAACAGATGTATTTTTAAAATAAGTATGCCAAAACTCTTTGACGAAAATTTAAATTACATGGATCACCTGGAATGGCTACCTGACGGAGAAGATCCTGAAATACTTCACGATGAAAAAGGCACCCTTCAAATAAACCATTCGCTTAAAAAAATATCAAACACAAAATACGAATATATAAAACACGTTAGAGAAACTAATCCATTATCGACAATACTAAAAAGCGCAGTTTATCTTGATGTTGAAACCATATACGGTGATACAGCTGATGAATATATTTTAAATAAACGACCTGCAGGTACGTGGTCATGGAGCGAAGTTTTAGAAGCTTCAAGCGGAAATATTTTTAATAACACATCAACATATGGGAATTTAGGAACTTCATATGGAGGAGAATCAAATAAAGGTATAACGTATTACAGAATGTGTTCCCGTACCATTCTCGTCTTTGATACAACAGAGATCCTTGCAGCAAAAGATATCGAACTCTATGTGCTGGGAATGGCAAGTGCAGCAGACCCCGTATATTGTTGTGAAGTACCTGAAGAACTTGATGCCAGTGTAAATGACTACAGTAATTTTTTAGGTGATTGGAGCGATAAATACTATATAGATTCAATTACAAGCTGGACAGATTATTTGATGGGTGATCCTTCCGGATACTGGAATATATTTGATATAGGTGATAAAGGTTTCAAATCTCTTGGAATGACCTGTTATATGTTAAAAGGTAATTATGATTTAAACGGAAACACACCTGATGGTTATAAATCTGGAACAATAATAACAGCAGAAACAGCTTATCCTCCTTATTTAGAATTAACACTTGTTCAAGCACAACGAATATATATAGTAACATAAGGAGAAAATGTCATGGTTACACTCGAAGTTATAATAGGAGTTATAACGGTAGGTGGTGTTCTAACATTAATATTATTCATATTTAAAAATCAGGGAAAACGAATTGATAAAGCGGAGGTTCACATGGAAGAAATGGTTACTGAAAAAAACTGCCAAGAAAGACATAAATACATTGATGAAAATTTGAAACAAGGTAAAGATACAATGAATAAACTGGTCGAACTTACAACCAAAATGGACAAAACACTCGGAATCATG
>Ga0209536_100002437_pt1 | contig 30339 bp, 25 predicted proteins | sample DeeMarSeWOR28_12_FD_187461 | JGI IMG/M metagenome (GOLD analysis project Ga0209536, IMG submission 187461) | Marine sediment microbial communities from White Oak River estuary, North Carolina - WOR-2-8_12 (SPAdes) (version 2) | ecosystem: Environmental > Aquatic > Marine > Intertidal zone >...
GAGCTCGTACCCCGCTGACGAGCGGGCCATGCCGGTCGTCGTGCTCAAGGAGCGCCTGGACACGGTTGACCACGCAATCATGGTTCGGCCAACGCAGCCCGCGCCGCGCAGCTTCGCGCCTGTGCGTGTACCACACGGGGAGTATCTGGTGTTGGGGGACAATCGCGACAACAGCTCCGACTCACGCTACTTTGGTTTCGTGCCGCGGGAGCAGATCGTTGGACGCGCCGTAGGCGTGGTACTGTCATTGGATCCGCAGGATCACTTCCTACCTCGCGGCGAGCGCTTCGTTGTTGGCATCAATTGAGCGGTTGAACATCGCGGTTAGACGATGTCGGGCTATGAGCTAGCCTTGCTGGGCGGTCTTGCCCTGTTGGTTTGGTATGTGTGGGATGGCATGCGAGCTAAGGAGCGGGCCCGAACGGCCGGGCGCCGAGCGTGCGAGCGCGCTGATGTCCAGTTTCTTGATGATAGTGTTGTGCGCGACAAGCTGAGACTGCGTCGCGCCAGCAGTGGCCGCGTTGAGCTGTGTCGAAATTTTGCCTTCGAATTCACCAGCGACGGCGAGCGCCGCTACCGTGGCCACGTCACGCTGTGCGGCGGCCAGATCACGGACCTGTACATGGAGCCGTACCGCGTTTCCTCTGTCGAATCGCCGTGGGCCGGCGGCGGTTAGGTGCTAGGTGCTAGGCTACAGCCGGCAGTTCCTAGCTCCTCGATCCTCGTTCCTAGTCCCCGCCGTGGTAAGGCTTACTTAGCTCATGCACCGCATCAATGAACGCGCCCGCACGATCGGGCTCGATCTGCGGGTGAATGCCGTGGCCGAGGTTGAACACGTGACCACTGCCGGCGCCAAAGCTCTCTAAGATGTAACCGACTTCCTCACGAATGCGCTCAGGCGACGCATACAGCACGGCCGGGTCCATGTTGCCCTGCAAAGCGACCCGATCGCCAACACGTGCCCGGGCCAAGCCGATGTCCAACGTCCAGTCCAAGCCGAGCGCATCCGCGCCGCTTTCGGCCTGAGCTTCCAGCCACTGACAACCACCCTTGCTGAATAGGATGACCGGGACACGACGGCCTTGGGCCTCGCGATCGAGCCCGCCAATGATTCGCGTCATATAGTCCAAAGAGAACGCGTGGTAGTCACGCGTCGTGAGAACGCCACCCCAGGTGTCGAAAAGCATGACGGCCTGTGCGCCATGGGCGATCTGTGCGTTCAAGTAAGCCGTGACCGAATCGGCCAGAATGGCGAGAAGCCGATGCGTAGAAGCCGGGTGATCGAACAACATCGCCTTGACGCGCGAGAAGTTTTTCGTGGACCCGCCTTCAACCATATAGGTCGCGAGCGTCCAAGGACTGCCGGAAAAGCCAATCAATGGTACACGTCCGTTCAACTCGCGGCGGATCACGCTCACCGCGTCCATCACGTAGCCCAGGTCCTGGTGCATGTCCGGCATGCCGAGGCGGTCGATGTCGCGGTCGCTGCGCACGGGCCGTTCGAAGCGCGGACCTTCGCCTTCGCTGAAGTAAAGCCCCAGTCCCATGGCGTCGGGTACCGTCAAGATGTCGGAAAACAGTATCGCGGCATCAAGTGCGAATCGATCGAGTGGTTGCAGAGTGACCTCGCAAGCCAGCTCGGGCGTCTTGCACAGAGTGAGAAAATCTCCGGCCTTCTCCCGCGTGGCACGGTACTCGGGCAGGTAGCGTCCGGCCTGGCGCATCATCCACACCGGCGTCATGTCGACGGGCTCACGCAATAGCGCCTTGAGAAAGCGATCGTTCTTCAATTCAGACATTGTTGGTCACTCGCGCGATTGTTGCTCGCGTAAAGGGGAACGCAGCAGGGAAACTAGACGGCCAGGTAATCGAGAATGCCCTCGGCAGCCTCACGACCTTCATATACTGCCGTAACCACCAGATCAGAGCCACGCACCATGTCACCACCGGCGAACACCTGGGGGTTAGTAGTCTGGTGCTTGAATGCCTGGCTACTGCTAGCCACGACCCGATCTCGCTCGTCCGTTTCGATAGCGAAGTCGGCAAACCACGGCGCCGGTGAGGGCCGAAACCCGAACGCGATGATCACCCGATCGGCTGGGATGATTTCCTCGGAACCGGGCACCGGCTGAGGGCGGCGTCGACCGCGCTGGTCAGGCTCGCCCAATTCAGTGGTAACGACCTTCACGCCTTCGACTTTGCCATTGCCAACAATCTCGATGGGTTGGCGGTTCCACAGAAATCTAACGCCTTCCTCTTTGGCATTCGCAACCTCGCGCTTAGAACCAGGCATATTGGCTTCGTCGCGCCGATAGGCGCAAGTCACTGACAGCGCACCTTGACGCACCGAGGTCCGATTACAGTCCATGGCGGTGTCACCGCCACCGAGTACGACGACGCGATGGCCGTACATGTCTACATACTCACTCGGATCGCTCTCCAAATTGAGACAGCGCCGGACATTCGAAATCAGGAAGGGCAACGCCTCGTGAACACCAGGAAGGTCCTCACCTGGAAAGCCACCCTTCATGTAGGTATACGTTCCCATGCCAAGGAACACGGCATCGTACTCGTCAAGGATCTGCTGAAAGGCTATGTCTTTGCCGATCTCAGTGTTGAGGCGGAATTCGACGCCCATGTGTTCGAGAATGCCACGACGGCGGCGCACGACCTCTTTCTCAAGTTTGAACTCGGGAATACCGAAAGTTAGCAAGCCGCCGATTTCAGGATAGCGGTCGAACACAACCGGCTTTACGCCGTTACGCGCGAGCACGTCGGCACAACCCAGCCCGGCTGGCCCGGCACCGATGATGGCAACACGCTTGCCGGTGTCCTGCACGTGCGACAAATCGGGACGCCAGCCCATGGAGAACGCTGTGTCGGAAATATACTTCTCCACAGCACCAATGGTCACTGCTCCAAAACCATCATTCAGTGTGCAAGCCCCCTCGCACAAGCGATCCTGCGGGCATACCCGTCCGCAGATTTCAGGCAGCGAGTTGGTGCGATGTGAGAGTTCGGCCGCTTCCTCGATATTGCCCTCGGCCACCAGCTTGAGCCAGTTGGGGATATAGTTGTGAACTGGGCACTTCCATTCGCAATAGGGGTTGCCGCAAGCGAGGCAACGATCGGCCTGCGCCGCCGCTATCTCACCGTCGAAGTGGCCGTAGATTTCCCGGAACTCCTTAATCCGCACCTCAACAGAGGTCTTTTGCGGATCGACGCGCGGAACCTGTACGAACTGAAACGTGTTACCCATGATGCCCGTGTATCAACGATTGGTGCTTGGTTATGCCGCCCGGCGGCGCAGATCATCGAGTAGCGACTCGATCTCTGCCGCCTTGGGTTTGACCAACCAAAACTTGCCGACGACATCGGCGAAATTCTCCAGGATCTCGCGCCCACGAGCACTGCCCGTCTCACGCACGAACTCTGTCACCAGGTCGCGCAGGTGGTTGCGATAGGCCTCCATGGCCTCGGTGCCAACGCGATGGATATCGATCGATTCGTGGTTGTAACAATCAACAAAGGTTCCATCCTCATCAAAGACATAGGCGAATCCACCGGTCATTCCGGCGCCGAAGTTCAGGCCGGTCTTGCCCAACACGGCAATCATTCCGCCGGTCATGTACTCACAGCCGTGGTCCCCAACGCCTTCAACGACCGCAACAGCGCCGGAGTTGCGCACACCAAAGCGCTCGCCCGCCGTCCCCGCAGCGAACAGTCGGCCACCCGTGGCGCCGTACAAACAGGTGTTGCCGATGATTGCCGTCTCGTGGCTGGCAAAAGCGCTGTTCCGGGGTGGATAGATCACCAGCTTGCCGCCGGCCATGCCCTTGCCCACGTAGTCATTAGCGTCACCTTCGAGGTACATGTGCAGGCCACCGGCATTCCATACACCAAAGCTCTGGCCAGCCGTGCCACTGAGGCGCAGCGCAATCGGTGCATCTTCCATCCCGAGGTTGCCATGACGCTTGGCAATCTCGCCCGACAACCGAGCACCGATGGAGCGGTTGGTATTGTTGACTGCATAAACGTATTCACCCCCGCTCTTTGCTTCGATTGCCGCGAGTGCCTCGCGCACCATTTGTTCTGCCAACTCGCCTCTATCAAAGGGCTCGTTGCGAGACTGAAGGCAGTACCTGGGTTTGTCCGCCGCGACGCCAGCATCAGAGAGTATCGGCCCCAAGTCCAAACGTCTCTGCTTCGACGTTGTACCCGGCGCGACTTCGAAGAGATCAGTGCGGCCGATGAGGTCGGTGAGATTGCGGCAGCCAACGCTAGCCATCAGTTCACGGACTTCCTGGGCAACGAAGCGGAAGTAGTTCATCACCATCTCCACTTTGTCTTCGCCCTTGCGCACGAAGTGATCGAGGCGCAGCACTTTGTCCTGTGTCGCAACGCCGGTGGCGCAGTTGTTCAAATGGCAGATCCTGAGGTACTTGCATCCCATAGCTATCATCGGCGCCGTGCCGAAACCAAAGCTCTCGGCGCCCAGAATGGACGCTTTGACAACATCAAGGCCGGTCTTCAAGCCGCCGTCAGTCTGCAAGCGGACCTTGGCGCGCAGGTCGTTGGCACGCAGAATTTGATGGGTCTCGGTCAGGCCCAGTTCCCACGGGCTACCCGCGTACTTGACCGACGCCAGCGGGCTAGCACCCGTGCCACCGTCGTGACCGGCAATGGTGATCAGATCAGCATAGGCCTTGGCCACACCCGCGGCGATTGTACCCACGCCAGCTTCGGCAACCAGCTTGACGGATACCAAGCCATCCGGATTGATCTGTTTGAGGTCGAAAATCAGCTGCGCTAGGTCCTCAATTGAATAGATATCGTGGTGCGGCGGCGGCGAGATCAGCGACACCCCCGACTTGCAGTAGCGCAACTCGGCAATGAGGTCATTGACCTTGTGGCCAGGCAACTGACCACCCTCACCCGGCTTGGCGCCCTGAGCGATCTTGATCTGCATGACCTCGGCACTGGCCAGGTAGGCGGGGGTCACACCGAAACGTCCGGAGGCAACCTGCTTAATCTTGGAGCGCTTATCAGTGCCGTAGCGCTGGGGGTCTTCCCCGCCTTCCCCGGAGTTGGACCGCCCGCCGAGTCGATTCATCGCCTGGGCGAGAGTCTCGTGGGCCTCAGGCGATAAGGCGCCCAGCGACATTGCTGCCGAGTCGAAACGTTTGACAATCTCTTCAATGGGTTCGACTTCATCGATGGGTATCGACGCGACGTCGGCGCGCAGCCGAAGCCGGTCGCGCAAAGCCAACACCGGCCGATTGTTCACCAGTTCGGCGAAGCCCCGATAGGTTTCGTAGTCACCACTGCGCACTGCTGACTGCAGCGCGTGCACCACATCGGGGTTGTAGGCGTGGTCTTCACCACCGTGCACGAATTTGAGCAGACCACCTTGACTGATAGGCTTGCGCGGGTTCCACGCCAGGCGTGCCAGCGAGCGCTGGTCGGCTTCGAGATCATCGAAATTGGCGCCCTGCAAGCGGTTGGTCGTGCCAGTGAAACACAGGTCAACGACCTCGCTGTGCAAACCAACCGACTCGAACAACTGCGCACCACGGTAGCTACTGATGGTGGAAATTCCCATCTTTGAAGTGATCTTGTATAGCCCCTTGTTGATACCCTTGCGGTAGTTGTGCATCAACACCGCGCAGTCTTTCTCGGTGATTTCACGGGTACGCTGCATGTCGAGCAGCGTCGCGTAAGCAAGATAGGGATACACCGCCGTTGCGCCGTAACCAATCAAGACTGCGAAATGGTGTGGATCACGCGCGGTCGCCGTCTCCACCACAATGTTGGCGTCGCAACGCAGACCATCTTGGATCAGGCGGTGGTGAACCGCGCCAGTGGCCAACAAGGCATGAATCGGCAGGCTGTCCTGGCCGATCTCCCGATCGGTGAGCACGAGAATGACCTTACCTGCACGTACGGCCGCAACAGCCTGGTCGCAAACGTTTTGCAGCGCGGCCTGCAAGTTGCCGCTCACGGGGTAATTGAGGTCGATACGCTCGCTGGCGTAGTCCGGTCCATTCAGCGCCAACAGCTGTTCGTACTTGCTCACCGACAGCACGGGCGAATCCACCAGCAAACGCGCGGCATGCTCGGGCGTCTCCTCGAACATGTTGCGCTCGCGGCCAAAGCATGTCTCGAGCGACATGACGATCTGTTCGCGGATGGGATCGATCGGCGGATTCGTGACCTGGGCGAACTGCTGACGAAAATAGTCATAGAGCGCACGCTCGCGTCGTGACAACACCGGCAGCGGTGTGTCATCGCCCATCGATCCGACTGCCTCCTGACCGACTTCGGCCAGAACGCGCAACACCTGGTCGCGTTCCTCGAAGCTGACTTGGAACAGCTTCTGATAGACGTCGAGTTGGGCCTGGTCCATGGGAACGCCGCAGGCTTCATCCTCAAGGCGCGATTCGAGCCGCCGCGAGTGCTGTGCCAGCCAGGATTTGTACGGTTGGCGCCGCTTGAGCATCGCGTCGATGTCCCTGGGCAGCAGCAGCTGCCCAGTATCGGTGTCGGCCGCGATCATCTCGCCGGGCTTGAGCCTGCCCTTCATAACCACATCTTCGGGCGCATAGTCGTAAACGCCGATCTCTGAGGCCAGCGTGATGTGGCGGTCCTTGGTCACGACCCAGCGCGCGGGACGCAGGCCGTTGCGATCCATCGTGCAGGCGGCATGGCGCCCGTCGGTGAGCACAATTCCAGCGGGGCCGTCCCAGGGTTCCATGTGCATGGAGTTGAATTCATAGAACGCGCGCAGGTCGGCATCCAGCGTGTCGACGTTCTGCCATGCCGGTGGAATCAACAGACGCATGGCGCGGAAGATGTCCATGCCGCCGGCGAGCAGCGCTTCCAGCATGTTGTCGAGGCTGTTGGAATCGGAACCCGTCATGGATACCAGGGGGCGCACGTCCGCCATCGGCAGCTGGGCACTGTCGAACTTGTGGCCGCGAGCCACGGACCAGTTTCGATTACCCTGAACCGTATTGATTTCGCCGTTGTGCGCGAGGTAGCGGAAGGGCTGCGCCAAACGCCATTCCGGCCAGGTATTGGTGGAGAACCGCTGGTGGAACACGCACAGTGCCGACTCCAGTGCAGCGTTATTCAGATCGAGATAGAACACCGGCAGGTTGGCCGGCATGACCAGACCCTTATAGGAAATCACCCGCGATGAGAGAGTTGGGATGTAGAAGGTCCTGTCGTGCGGCGCCAGCGTCTTTTCGCTGCGTCGGCGCGCGATATATAGATGGCGTTCAAAATCGGTTTCCGCCATACCCGGCGGAGCGTTGACGAAAAGCTGTTCGATGCGTGGCAGGGTTTTCAGCGCTTCGGCGCCGCAGGCTTCCGAATTGGTCGGCACCTCGCGCCAGCCCAACACCAGCATCCCTTCCCGTTTGAGCTCGCTCACTAACACGCCGCGCGCCTTTTCGGCCATGGCCGCGTCGCGGTTCAGGAACACCATGCCGACAGCATAGTGCTCGGCCAGTTCAAAACCCAATTCAGCGGCAACAGCGCGCAGAAAACCATCCGGCTTCTTCAACAGCAAACCACAGCCGTCGCCGGTCTTCCCGTCAGCAGCAACAGCGCCGCGATGGGTTAGACGGGCAAGCGCCTGGATCGCGGTCTTGACCAGCCAATGACTGGTTTCCCCGTCCATGTGGGCAATCAGGCCAAATCCGCAGTTGTCTTTCTCGAACGATGGCCGATATAGCCCGGTCAGCGCTGCACTTTCTGTCTTCACTGCTAAGATCCGTCGGTTGCGGGTTACGCCCCACAGTTGGTGCGGCATTTTTGGTTGCCGCCCAGAAAGTTAGGCAAAAGGCAGAGCAGTATACTGTCCGCTTCCCAGCGGTTCAATTCTGCCACGGGGGCACAATTGTGGCTGGTTGTGCGGGTGCAGCAACCGTCGAATCAGGGACGCTCAGGGTGCGGCTTGGTGCAAGTCATCGTGGATACTGGAAAAGCTGCGCACCCAAGGCGAGAGTTCGCGCAACGCTGCAGGCAACGCCTTCGCGGCCTGCTCGGCGGCAGCTCGATCGGGGTAAATGCCGTAGACCGCCGCGTACCAGTCCCGGCCCTCATGGCGGCTGTGGAAGTAGGCGACCTTGCCTTCGAGATCGTGCCGTTTGATGAAGGACTTGATATTGGCCTCGCTGCGGCTGCCCATCAGTTGCAGGGTGAAGTGGCGCGGGTCTTGCCCCCACAACCATGCTTCGTGGCTGGAGGCCTGGAGTGCCTGCGGCGCCCGCGGCGCGGGCGCCGGCGCTGGTTGGGCGGCGGCCCCACCGGTGGCGGCAACCGGGGCGGTTAGCGTCGCCTGAACGCTGTCCAATCGGCGAATCCACGGTTTGGCCCGGCCCACGGCAGCCGGCAGTGCTGCGACGCCCAGGCGAGCCGCATCCTTGGACGCATAGCTGCCGTGCACCAGCACGAACCAGGGGCGGTCGTTGTGACGCGTTTCGTAAATGGCGGCGTCACCGGTCAACGAGTTGGTGCGGGCGAATGCCTCCACGTTGGGCCGGTCATAGCTTGCGAACAACTGAGCGGTAAAATGCTCTGGGTCCTGGGCCAGCACCCAGTCGCGACCATGCAGACTCAGGGCTGCGGCAGCTGGAACCGGTTGGGGTGAAGCCGCCACTGGCGGCGGACTGGGCAGTGCCGGCGCCACGACCGCAAAGGTGCCATCAGCGACCACCGCGGTCTGGGGGTCGGTCAAACTAACCCGCCACTGTCCCGGTGTGACACCCGTGGTGATGCGGATGCGCATCTGTTCAGCGCTGTCTAGACTGACCTGCCCCGGGGGCAAGGCCTTCTCGCGATCAGCCCAGAGGACGGTGACCACGGTCCTCTCACTGAACCCAGAGCCGCGCAACGTCAGCGTCTGCGGCTCGCGACGTCCCTCCACCAAGTTAGGCTCTATGGTCGCGAGGCTCAGGGCGGGGGGCGACGGCTCAGCCGGCGTCACCTCGCCAGCCTCGGGAGTCGCCACGGGCGCGGTCTCATCAGGCGCCAATTGCGCCTCGCTCTCATCGGCAAGCGGCGGTGGGGCATCGGCGAGCGGCTCTCCCAGCTCGGCGAGGGGCGTGAGGGGGGGCGACTTGGTCCCACCGTTGGCGCCCAAATCCGGCTCCTCGGTTGGGGGGCTGGCTTTTTCCTCGAACACTGGCAACGGCACGGTCACCCGGTCAGCGGCGTCGGGCGCGGTCAGCCCTGGGGCGGCGGCCGGTGGCGAAGCATCGCCGCTGAACCAGGTGTTGATGCGGCTCTGCAACGCCAGCAAAACACCCACAACGACAACCACGGCAGCGATAACCAGCATGCGCGCGTGAGGTAGCCGCGGCAATCGTGCCAGAGGCCTGTCGCCGCGCGGCTCGGTAGCGGTGGCCGCCTTGCTCAACGCCAGGTGTGCCTCGTGGTTGACCCGGCCAGGCAAGCCCTGTGCGCTCTTGCAGATACGATGAATGTCGCGCGGACTAAACGGGAGGTCGGTTCCGCGCCAACCGGCGACTGTCAAGCGATGGCGCAGATACTGGGCAACGTCCTCTTCACGCAGTCGAGGAATCTCCATGGTGTGCGTAACCCGCTCACGCAGCGGCTTCATCACGCCGGATTCCAAGCGTTTCTCGATGCCAGGCTCACAAAACATGACCGTGCGCAGCAGGCGCTGACCGTCCGCCGATTGTACGTCGGTTAGATGAAATACGGCCTCGAGGGCGTCTTCAGGCAAATCGTGAGCATTGTCCACCAACAGGACGGGAATCGTGTACGAGCGATGTAGGGCGAGCAAATGCAGGTACAAGGCTTCGTTGGGATCCGCGGCTTCACTGCCAGCCAATTCGACCCCGAACCCGCGTGCGATAGCCAAAATCAGCTGATCGGCACTCATCAAGGCGTGGACATCGATGCAACACACTTGCCAGCGCTCGGGCGCCTCGGCGGCAAAGTGCTGCATCAGACTCGATTTGCCACTACCGCGCTCGCCCGTGATGAGAACCAAGACTTCGCTGAAGTCGATAAGGTGCTGGAGCAGTTGGATCTGCTGAACCCGGCCAGTGTCGGCGTAGAAGAAGCGTGGGTCAGATGCGACGGAAAACGGCGCCTCCGCAAGACCACAGGTCCTGAGATAGGTGGGTTCGGTCCCCCCCAGCTGTGCTTGGTCGTAACCGTTCACGTCGGCTGTTCCTGCCCCTGCACGAATACTACCCGAAAGCCGCGCTTGATCTGCGTATCACGCATGGCGAGCAACGCCGCTTCGGCGGCATCAAAGTTGGCGTAGTGCTCGCGCTTCACTCGCCCTGCGCTTCCTTGCACTCCCCACTCGCGAATCAACGTCCAACCTTCCAGCATGTCGGGCTGCAGTACGAGTTGGTAGTAGCGTGGTGCCTTATCCTGCGCTGCAGGGGCTTGCATGTAAATCCGCATTCCAGCTCCACCAGCCACCTAACCGGTGGTCCGACAATGATGGAGCACCGGTGGCCCTCGTTAGCAGCAGTATACTCACGCTCGGCTGCCTGTGCAGCGCCTGCAAGGATGCCTAAGTCAGTTCTGCGGGATTGAAGACGCGCTCGTATTCCTTTATCGCGTAGCGGTCGGTCATCCCAGCAATGTAGTCTGCGACGACTCGGGCGCGCCCCATCGGGCCATACTTGCGCTCAGTGGCCGTGACCCGCTCCTGATGCTCAGGGGGCAACAATTTGTGGTCATCGAGCAGAGCTCCAAACAAAGCACCGATAATACGGGCGGCTTTTACACTCATGCGATGGACTCGGTAGTGCCGGTACAAGTTAGTGCGCAAGAAGCGCTTTAGCTCCAGGTTCATCTCGCGCATTTCATCGCCAAAGCCGATTAGCGCACCGTCGTGTTCCCGGACGGCATCTATAGTTTCGGGCGCAACGCTATCAATGCGCTGCTGGCTGCTTTCGACCAGGTCCACGACCTGCCGATTGATGATACGGCGGATGATCTCGTGGATCATCCGCCGATCAGGCAGGTCAGGATACTGAGTGCGCACATCATCGAATGCGTCTTTGAACAAACGAACACTAGCTAGTTGTTCAATGCTCAACAGGCCGGCGCGAAGCCCATCGTCTACATCATGGCTGTTGTAGGCAATCTCATCGGCCAGATTGGTCGCTTGCGCCTCGAGGCTAGGCTGAGTGTTATTCAGAAACCGCTCACCCACGTCGCCAAGCTGCTGGGCATGCTTGGGTGAACAATGCTTGAGTATCCCTTCACGTGACTCAAACGTGAGGTTGAGTCCAGCGAACGCTGCGTAGCGCTGCTCCAATTGATCGACGACACGCAACGACTGCAGATTGTGCTCAAAACCACCGTAGTCACGCATACATGCGTTTAGCGCGTCCTGTCCGGCGTGCCCGAAAGGCGTATGGCCGAGATCGTGCGCCAAGGCAATGGTCTCAATCAGGTCCTCGTTCAAACGTAGGATACGGGCGATGGAGCGACCAATTTGCGCAACCTCAATGGAGTGAGTAAGACGGGTACGAAACATGTCGCCTTCATGATTGACGAACACCTGGGTCTTGTATTCCAAGCGTCGAAAAGCGGCGGAATGAATAATGCGGTCACGGTCGCGTTGATAGTGACCGCGGTAGGTCGGTGGTGGCTCCGGGTGACGGCGACCTCGGGACTGCTCGTCGTGTGCCGCATACGGAGCCAGGGGATTCATTCGGTAAATCTCAGGATACCATCGGTATCGCCCGATGCGCGTCGATGGTCTCACGCATCAGCGCCGGATCATAGTCATCACTCAGTACGGCAGCCCCAATCGCCTGCAGCAACACGAGGCGGATCTTGCCGCGCTGGGCCTTCTTATCAACGCTCATCAGATCGACAAAGCGCTCATAGTCCATCTGGGCGGGCGAGCGGGTCGGCAGCTGCGCCTTGTCAACCAGGTTCTCAACACGCTGCACATCGGCAGCAGTCAACCATCCCATGCGCATCGATAAATCGGCGGCCATTAACATACCAACTCCGACCGCCTCACCATGCAGCCAAGCCCCGTAGCCGATGCCTGTTTCGATGGCATGCCCAAAGGTGTGGCCCAAATTGAGCAAGGCGCGCACCCCTGATTCGCGCTCGTCTGCGGCCACAATTTCGGCCTTGTTGCGACAAGAGCGTTCGATGGCATGGGCGAGTGCTTGCGCATCACGATTGAGCAACGCTTCGAGGTGCTCGTCGAGCCAATCACAGAAATCCAAGTCGCGGATCAAACCGTACTTCACGACCTCGGCGGCACCAGCGCTGAGCTGGCGGTCTTCCAGTGTACTGAGCGTATCAGTATCCGCGATGACAGCGCACGGCTGATGAAAGGCGCCGATCATGTTCTTGCCCAATGGATGATTCACTCCAGTCTTGCCGCCTACCGAGGAGTCCACTTGTGCTAACAGGGTAGTTGGTATCTGAATGAACGGTACCCCGCGCTGGTAGCATGCTGCTGCGAAGCCGGCCATGTCGCCAACGACACCACCGCCAAGTGCGACAATAGTGGTCGTTCGCTCGCATCGCGCCCCCATCAACGCGTCGAAAATCGTATTCAGCACCTCGAGGGTCTTGTACTGCTCACCGTCGGGCAACACTACTTGGTGGCATTCGAAGTCGCGCAGGCTGTGCAATACGGCATCGAGATACAGCGGCGCGACGGTCTCGTTCGTCACCACCATCACCTGGTGGCCGGCAACATGAGGCGCGATGAGCTCGGGCCGGCCGAGCAGGCCGTTCCCAATGTGTATGGGGTAACTGCGTACGCCTAGCTCAACGTTGAGGATTGGCATGTTGGTGCACAGATTGTCGCCGATTCAGTGAGTGGAGCAGCTGCAGAATATAGCACCAAATCAACGGGCGTCCCACGCCACAACTCAAGCCTGAGCCTGCTCACGCTTGGCGATGTGGCGAACACGCCCGAGAATGTGGCCGACTACCCGGTTGACCGAGCCACGATCGGTGTTGACCGTGAAATCGGCGACGTCGCGGTACAGCGGCTCACGCTGGAGCAGGAGCTCCTCGAGCTTGGCGCGGGGGTCTTCGGTCTGCAGCAGGGGTCGGCTGCGGTCACGAGCAGTGCGTTCGTACAATCGGTCCACGCTCGCGCGCAGATAAATGACCAAGCCACGGCTGCGCAGGGACTCGCGGTTCTGCTCCGACAAGACCGCGCCACCACCTGTTGCCAAGACGATGTGCGCGCGCTGAGTCAACTCGTCAATCATCAGGCTTTCACGTTTTCGAAACCCGGCCTCACCTTCGACGTCGAAAATCCAAGGTATATCAGCACCACAGCGCTGTTCGACCTCGTGGTCGCTATCGAAGAAGTCGTAGTTAAGGCGAGTGGCCAGCTGGCGCCCGATGGTGGTCTTGCCGGCGCCCATCAAACCGACTAGAAAAATGCTCTTTGTTGTTTTCATGACCGCATGATACGCCATGCGCTCTGAAAGAGATCAAGGGTGGGAACCAACCGAGACTGCGCCGTGCCTGGCCGCGCTCCGCGACCAGGCACTTGGCGAGGAACTACAGGGAGGTGAGCAGAGCGCCTTCTTTGATGATCTTTGGGGTTACGAAGATCAGCAGCTCTGATTTGTCGTCCGACTCGAAGCTGTTGCGGAACAATCCGCCCAGTACCGGCAAGTCGCCCAGGAATGGCACCCGGTTGATCTGGTTGGACTTGGTCTGCTCGAACACACCGCCCAAGACCACAGTCTGACCATTGTCGACCAACACCTGGGTGGTTACGGACTGCGTATTGATCGGTGGTACACCGTTGACCCGATTGGCAAAGTCCGGAGCATCCTTGCTCACCTCGAGATCCATGATGACTCGGTCGTCGGGGGTGATCTGCGGCGTGACCTTGAGACTCAGTACCGCCTTCTTGAACGAGGTCGAGGTGGCGCCACTGGAGCTGGCCTCCTGGTAGGGAATTTCCTGACCCGTCTCGATTACCGCCTCACGCTGATTCGCCGTGATTACGCGCGGAGTAGATACGGTCTCGGAGAGACCTTCGGCCTGTGCGGCCGACAACTCCAGCTCGAGGAAGCGCCCGCCCGGGAGCTTGGCCATCGCCAATGCGATCGAACCGGCGGTCGAAGCCAAGTTAGTAACCGGCAGATTGACATTCCAGCGGTCGGGAGCTTCGATATCGTCGCCCCGGAAATACTGTGTTGTGGCGTTCAAATCGCCGGAGGTCACGATTTCTCGATCACCGTTGCGCTCGGCCCAAGTCGCACCCCAGCGCACGCCAAACTCCTTACCGAAATCGGTGGTCGCCAACACGATGCGTGATTCGATCAAGACCTGCCGAACCGGAACGTCGAGTTCCGTGACCAGATTGACGATTGCATTGATGTTCTCGTCCGTCTCCATGATGAGCAGCTTGTTGGTGCGCTCATCGATGGTGATATTGCCACGTCCCGACAGCAACGAGTTGCCCTCCGCTTTGAGCAGGGCGGCGATTTCAGATGCCTTGGCATAGTTCACCTGGAGGCTTTCGCGACGCAGAGGTGCGAGTTCTTCTACCTGCTTGGCGGCCTCGAGCTCCAGTTTCTCGCGGGCGGCGATTTCCTCCGCTGGCGCAACCATGATGACGTTGTCCTGCTGGCGCATGGCCAGGCCCTTGGACTTGAGGATAATGTCGAGCGCCTGATCCCAGGGGACGTTCTTGAGTCGCAACGTCAAGCTGCCCGTGACCGTATCGCTGGTGACCATGTTGAGACCGGTGAAATCGGCTAGCAGCTGCAGTACGGCACGCACGTCAATGTCCTGGAAGTTCAGCGAAAGGCGCTCGCCGGTGTATTTGGGCTTGCGCCGCGCAGCTTCGGCAACTTGCTCAGCCTTGGTGATCGGCTTCACGTCAACTGTGAACTCGGTATCCGCCTGATACGCAAGGTGGTCGTACTCACCAGCAGCGGTAATGATCATGCGCACCCCGTTGGCTTCACGGAAGGTATCCACGGTGCGCACGGGCGTCGCGAAATCGGTCACGTCCAGTCGACGCACCATCTCATCCGACAACTGAGCGTTGGGTATCGTGACGATCAGCCGGTCGCCACGCTTGTCGAGGTCGACGACCATCGATGCATCCGACAAGGTCACTACGACCCGGCCCTCGCCTTGTTCGCCACGACGGAAATCGACGGTGCGCACGCCCTGGTTGGAACGGCCCGCGGGCACTCTCGCGCTGGTGGCAACCGCCGGCGGCGCTGCGGCCGCGACCCCGCCACCACCCAGAGTAACGAGTACTTGATTCCCTTGTACGGCCGCTTTGTAGTCGACCAAGCGCGCAAGGTTAACCACCACTCGGGTGCGTCCACCCGCTTCAACCGCCGTGACGCTACGCGCAACACCAACACCGATCGGCACGTTGCGGCTGGCGAGTTTGTTGGTAGTGTTGGGGAAATCCAGCGCAATTCGCGCTGGATCGGAAATGGTAAAGCTCGCCGGCTGTGGGGCCGGGCCACTCATGGTCAATACCAGCTGGAGCTGGTCACCTGGCAAGGTGTTGTAGGTGATCTCCTGCAATGCCGTCTCGGCACTGGCCGCCGCGCAGGTGAGACAACTTAGCACTAGCAAGGCCAGCAGGCTGCCAACACCACGCCGAATGCCCCACGCCGGACGCGAGATGCGGCGCTCAGATTTCCCTGTCACAGGATTAACAACTTTGACCATGACGCATCGTCTCCCTTTGGAGAATTACTCTTCTGGCAAGGTCAGACTGGCCTGACGCTCAATCCAACCGCCCAAACCGTTCGGGACAATTTCAGTTAGTTCGACAGATGTCTCGGTGACGCTTTTCACCTCACCGTAGTTCTGTCCAAGATAGTTACCCGGAGTGATTCTATGAATCGTATTGTCGGGCGCTGCAACCAGGGCCCAGCGAGTGCCGCCCTTCTCGAGCTGCCCCACCAGCTTCAGTGAGTCGAGGGGGAACTCTTCGAGCGCCTCCCGGCGCCGGTTGACATCGGGCCGAATGCCGGTGTCGACAACCTGGGGCTGCTCTTCCTCCGGCGCTTCCATGAAGCTCGAGAACGGGTCACGCAACTCCTGGGCCGCATAGGCAAACGTTTCATAGGGCTGCACCTCGGGCAGTGGGTCCACTTTGCCCCGTGTACTGGCCTTGGTGTCGGCCACAAATTCCTCGAGATCGCCGTAATTAGTGCTGCTACAGCCCGCCAACAGGATGCAGATGCCCAGAGCACTCCACCATAGTGGTGCGCGGGGCCGTGGCGCTGTCAATGCTTTGTTGTTCACCTTGTCCACAGTCATGTCTGTATCGTCACGCTGAGATCGTTCGCCTTAGCGCCGTTTCTTGCGCTGGTCCTTTTTCTTCGCCGCCCTTTGCGCCTCAAGTTCATCTTCGTCGAGGTAGCGATACGTCTTGGCGACCAGATTCATTGTGAGATCGTCGTTGCCTTTGCCCTTACCACTCTGGATATCAACATCGTGTATCGTCACGATCCGTGGAAGCGCCGCGACACCGCTGACAAACGCGCCAAACTCATGATATGAGCCAGTAACAGCTATCTTGATCGGCTGCTCGGCATAAAACTCAATAAAGCGCTCGCCTTCAGGTTTGAATAACTGAAACTCGACGCCACTAGCCAAGCCGGTCTGCGAAATATCCACCAACAACGCTTCGACTTCAGTCTTGCTGGGCAGTTGACGCAACATGGAGCCGAAGGATTCCTTCATCTCCGCCATCTGCTTCTTGTAGGCTTCTAGGTTAGCCGCCTTGGCCCATTTCTTCGTAAACTCGCTCTTCAGCGACGACTCTTCGGCACGAACTCTGTCGAGTTGCTCGAGTTGACCTTTCGTGTCGAGGAAGAACCCGGCGACCCCTACGCCCGCGACTAACAGCAGCACGAGAACTACCTTGACCACAACGGGCAAGTTGCCCAGGTCACTCAGTTCAAGCTCATTCAGACTACTCAGGTCAAAGTCTTTCATAGGATGGTGGCTCTACGGTCCCTGGTGCCTAGCTTTTCTTCTTGTCCTGCTTACCCTGTTCGGATTCCTGCTGCGGTTTTGGTCGAACTTGCTGTACCCGCAGCGTGAAATCGCTGGCGCGATTTGCCTCGTTAGATTTGCCCTTGGTTTGGATGATGTCCAAACGCGGTTGAGCGAACCATTCGGAGTCATTCAGGTTGCGCATCAGCGCAGAGACGCGCGCGTTTGACTGAGCACGCCCCGTTATCACAACAGAATTGCTGCTCTGCTTGATAGTCGCGAGCGAAATACCCTCTGGCACGCGGCGAACGATTTCATCGAATAGATGCACAACTTCTGGGCGATTGTGCTGCAGCTGCTGAATGATCTCCATTCGACTGAGCAGCCGCTGTTTCTCCGCCTCGAGCTCGTTGATCTCTTTGATCTGCTCTTCGACTTCTTTGATCTTGCGCTTTAGAAATTCGTTGCGCGAATCTTGTGCATCGATAGCACCGGCGATATTCATATGCACCAGCAACACTATCAGTGCAGCCAGAACCACCGACCCGAGGGCGATGGATACGAACTGCTTCAACCGCTGCCGCCGCAGTTCCTCGCGCCAAGGCAATAGATTGATACGTGCCATCAGTCGAAGCTCCTCAGTGCAAGTCCGCAGGCGATCATCAGTGCCGGCGCGTCATTGCTCAAGCTCTGCGCCTTGACACGTGAGGCCACCGTCATATCAACGAACGGATTGGCAACGGAAGTCGCCACGCCAAGCTTGTCGGCAATCAAGTCATCGATCCCTTGAATCATTGCGCTGCCACCAGCCAAAACGATGTGATCCACTTGGTTGTACTGACTAGAGGAGAAAAAGAACTGCAGCGAGCGGCTGACTTGCTGAACCATCGCCTCCTTGAATGGTTCCAGTACTTCGGGTACGTAGTTGTCGGGCAGTCCGCCCTGGCGCTTGGCCATGCCCGCTTCTTCGTATGACAGGCCGTAGCGGCGCATAATCTCCTCGGTGAGCTGCTTGCCACCGAATACCTGCTCGCGGGTGTAGATCGTCTTCAGGTCGTGAATGACGTTGAGCGTGGTCATCGTCGCACCAACATCAACGACTGCGATGGTCTGTTCGATGCCATGGTCGGGCATCTGGGGAGCCAGCAGGGAGAACGCATTCTCCATAGCGTAGGCTTCGACGTCGATGATACGCGCCTTCAGGCCGGCAATCTCAATGGCATCAACACGAACATCTACGTTCTCGCTGCGCGATGCGGCCAGCAGAACGTCCACGCGCTCGGGATCGTTGTCCGAGGGCCCGAGCACCTCAAAGTCCAGACTGACCTCTTCCAGCGGATAGGGAATGTACTGGTCAGCCTCGACCTGAATCGAGCCAGCCATGTCGTCTTCAGACAAAGCGGCAGGCATCGAGATGACCTTAGTAATGACGGCTGAGCCCGCGACGGCCGCCGCGGCGAACTTCGAGCGAGTGCCGGCGCGCTTGACCGCGCGGCGGATGGCTTGGCCCACAGCCTCCGCGTCAGCGATGTTCTTTTCAATCACGGAGTTGGGTGGCAGCGGTTCAACCGCATAAGCCTCAACGCGCAGACGTTCGCCCGACTTGCTGAGCTCCAGCAATTTGACTGCCGTAGAGCTGATGTCGAGTCCAACTACCGGTGGCGATTTAGTCTTGAATAAGTCGGCTAGCCCGCTCATAAGTTCTTATATTACCGATGGTTAGCTTGCTTACGTGCTTGCGCACATTAAATACCACAGTCAACTATAGGTCAATGAATAAATAATGACAAATACAATTAGGTGGCTGGAAAGCAAGGCGATATACTGTCCCTGTTTCTGCCGACCGGCTCCTCGACGTAGTTCTCACCCCGACCGAATGAAACCCCTTGTTCGCAGACTAGTTATCGTCACTTCGGCGACCTTGTTTAGTTTTCTTTTGCTGGGGATGGTGGCCATCTTCGCGGCCTACGTCTATCTAGCTCCAAAGCTGCCCTCCATCGACCTCCTCAAGGATGTCCAGCTGCAGGTACCGTTGCGCGTATACGCCAACTCCGGCGAGCTCATTGCCGAGTTCGGCGAGATGAAGCGCACCCCCTTGCGCTATGAGCAGTTTCCAACGCAGCTGGTGGACGCCGTACTAGCCACCGAGGACGACCGCTTTTTCGAGCATCCCGGCGTCGACTACAAGGGGATATTGCGCGCCGCACTCAATCTGATCCTTACGGGGGAACGCTCTCAGGGCGGCAGCACGATCACGATGCAGGTTGCACGCAACTTCTTTCTCAGTAGAGAGAAAACCTATCTGCGCAAGCTCACCGAGATCTTCCTCGCGTTGAAAATCGAAAACGAGCTGACGAAGCCTGAGATTCTGGAGCTCTACTTCAACAAGATCTATCTGGGCAATCGCTCGTATGGCTTCGCTGCCGCCAGCCAGGTGTACTACGGTAAAGACATCAACGAGTTGAACCTAGCGCAGATCGCGATGTTGGCCGGCCTGCCCAAGGCGCCATCGCGTTACAACCCCATCGCGGATCCCGAACGCGCCACAATCCGACGCGATTATGTTCTGGCGCGCATGCACGAATTGGGAATGATCGACGAGCCAACGTATAGCGCTGCGGTTCTCATAGCGGACGATGCCATGCTGCGCGGGCTATCAGCCGAGGTGGAGGCGCCGTACGTCGCCGAGATGGTTCGAGCAGAACTGCTCAGCCGCTACGGAGAGGAAGCCTACAGCGCGGGTTACGAGGTAGTCACCACCCTCGATGCGCAGCTGCAGGCGGCTGGGAACCAAGCATTGCGTGACGCGCTGCTGGGCTATGAGATGCGCCACGGCTACCGGGGACCAGAGGCACAGCTGGACCCGCTGCAACACGGTGACGCCGCGGATTGGGACGCCGCATTGGCAGATCGCGGCGATGTCGGCAACCTCCCAGCTGCGGTGATCATTGCCGTCGAGGAGCAGAGCGCATACGCGTATGTACGCGGCGGTCAGGTCGCCAATTTGCCGTGGGAGGGCATCGAGTGGGCGCGGCGCTATATCGATGACAATCACCGCGGTCCGCCGGTGAACGACGCGAATGAAGTCCTCGCCGTGGGCGATGTGGTGAGAGTGTGGCGCACCCCACAGGGCTGCTGGTACCTGGGTCAAATTCCGCAGGTCTCGGGGGCATTGGTGGCCATGGAACCAAACGACGGCGCAATCCGTGCGCTCGTCGGCGGCTTCGACTACTTTCACAGCAAGTTCAACCGGGCGGTTCAGGCGCAACGTCAGCCAGGCTCGAGCTTCAAACCTTTTATCTACTCCGCCGCGCTGGACAAGGAATTCACGGCAGCAACTATCGTCAACGATGCACCGGTTGTGTTTGAGGATTCTGGGTTGGAGGCCACCTGGCGCCCGGAGAACTACAGCGGTCGCTTCTATGGGCCGACCCGCCTGCGGCAGGCACTTGTGAACTCGCGTAACCTAGTTTCGATTCGGGTCTTGCGCGCCATCGGCATCGGCTACGCGGTCCGCTACGCAAGCCGTTTCGGCTTTGACGCCCAACGATTGCCACGCGATCTCTCGCTGGCCCTTGGCAGCGGCACCGTAACGCCGCTGGAGCTGGCGACCGGTTACAGCACATTTGCCAACGGTGGCTTCAAGATAACCCCGTATACAATTACCGAGATTCGCGGGCCGGACGGCACCATCCTGTTCAAGGAAAACCCGGCGCGAGCCTGCGCTGACTGCGAACATGTCGAGGCGGCCGGTGAAGCGGTTGTACCAGCCGCCGTCGCACAACTCGATCCCGTAGAGTCGGACGCTGGCGAAGCAAGCGCTGGGAGCACGGCAGCGGAAGAGTTCGTAGAATTGGCGCCACGTCACGCCGAGCGGGTGATTGATGCCCAAACCGCCTTCATCATGACGACTATGATGCGGGACGTAATCCGCCAGGGCACCGGTCAAGCAGCGCGCCGGCTAGGACGCAACGACTTGGCGGGCAAGACCGGCACCACCAACGATCAACTCGATGCTTGGTTTTCCGGTTTCAACTCGGAACTCGTTGCGACCGCCTGGGTGGGCTTTGACACCCCACGCCCCCTGGGCAGTCGCGAAACAGGCGGGCGCGCTGCGCTGCCGATGTGGATGTCGTTCATGGAAGCGGCCTTGCGTGGGCGTCCCGAGACACCGTTGACGCAGCCGGAGGGTCTGGTTGTGGTGCGCATTGATCCCGACACCGGGTTGTTGGCCCGTTCGGGAGACGCCGCGGGTGTCTTCGAGTTCTTCCGCCCCGGCCGGGAACCGACCGAGAGCGCGGATGAAGCGCCCGTGACCGGTGCTGCGGCCCAGGACGACCAGACCGTCATCCCTGAGCAGCTGTTCTAGCTGACCGCGTGTTCACGGCTCGCTGAGCGCAGGCCCCGTCATGAGTAACCTCAAGGATGCAAGATTGCGCCGACGCATCGCGGCCGAAGCGGCGCGAATCCTACTCGAGCGCGGCGGCCGTGACTATCAAGTCGCCAAACGCAAAGCCGCGGAGCAGCTTGGCGCGGGCGACTCGCGTCACCTGCCCAGCAACGCCGAGATCGAACAGGCGCTGATGGAATATCAGCGCGTCTTTCACGCCCACACCCAACCCGCCCACCTACACCACCTACGCGAGGTTGCCGTGGACGCTATGACGTTCCTGGCGCCTTTCGCGCCGCGCCTGGTGGGCCCGGTACTCAACGGCAGCGCCGATCACAATTCGGCAGTGAACCTGCATGTATTCTGTGACGTAAGCGAGGAGGTCGGGCTGTTTCTGGACGCGCACTCGATTCCATACGAACTGGGTGAGCGCAAGCTGCGCCTATCCGCAGACAGCTCACAGCTCTATCCGTGCTATCGGTTTGTCGCTGGAGACTGCCGACTGGAGCTTACGGTCTTCCCGATCGACGGTCAGCGCCGCGCGCCGTTGAGTCCGGTCGATGGCAAACCGATGCGACGCGCATCGCTCGACCAGGTCAGCGCGTTGCTGCTCGCGCCAAGCGGGCCAGGCGAGCCGGACCAGACCGAGTTCGCTTAGCGCGTCAACTCCAGGGCGGAGGGGTGACGAATGCGCACACTAACCCGCCCGCCACGCGGAGTCAGCCAGCCGCGCGCGAGCACCTCACGCCCGCGCCATGACGCCAGGTCTATTCCTTGGAAATACGCCAGATCGGCGTCGCGAATGCGCAACGACAACACGTTGCTGAGCTTCAACCACGTGGTGTCCCCGCGCCTGCTCACGCTCTGTATGGTTGCGGAGATCAGTCTGAATCCGGCTGTGCTCGCCGTGATCTCGGTGGCCGGCACGGGCGCAAAGTAGTCTTCGCCCCAAACACCGCGCTTCGACCCACGCGCAAGCTGTTCGGAACGAACGTAGCAGTCGGCAAGGTTAGTGTTGGGCGGGACCACAATGGCAAATCCCAGCCCACTGGCAAGGAGCCGACCCGCCACGTTGCCTCCATCGGGAAGATAGGCATGGGCGAGCAAGCGGCCATAGCGATCCTCGCGTTCCGTGCCAAGAACCAAGTGCAGGCGGCGCGATTCACCAAGCAGTTCCGCTAGAGCGTCCCTGGCCCGTTCAGCGAGCGGCTCGGCTGCGGCGTTAGCGCGCTGGGCATATCCGGGTGGATGCAGCTCGGGTGTATTGATACCCATGAGCCGCAGCTTGCGGCCGTCCTCCAGGCGCACGGTGTCGCCGTCGAACACGTGCTCGACCCGTACCACCGCGTCGTAGCCCGAGACGCTGCACGCCTGATCCTGCCCAGCAACGGCTGCGAGACTGACCAGGACCCAAACACAAAGGGCGCTCCACTGGAGCGCCCTTTGCCGGTAACCAGGCATGCCGAGACGCCGCTACTTCATCCCGTACTTCTGCCGGAACTTGTCTACGCGACCGGCCGTATCGACGATCTTTTGCTTGCCGGTGTAGAACGGGTGGCATTGGGAGCACACATCAAGATGGATCTCCTTGCCGGCGGTAGATCGCGTCACGAACGTACTGCCGCAACTGCAGGTAACCGTGACGTCAGCGTACTTGGGGTGAATATCTGCTTTCATACCGTTAATTCCTAGGCAAAATCCGCGCGCCTCGCAGACAGTCCTTGAGCTGCTCGCGGTCCGAAGAGGGCGCAAATCATACGGGAATCGCGCCGCAGCGACAAGCCCGGGAAACTAGGGCCGGCGGCGGTACGCCAGCACGCGACCCTTGGGTAGCGGTAGCGCGCCCGCCCCAACGGGCTCGCTCAGATGCTGATACAGCCGGTTCAAGCCGGTGAACGAGTCCCACATCATGTTGTAAACCGAGATGCACGCGCCCAATGGCGTCTTGGCCCGGTCGCGCGTGCGATCAATTCGCCATTGCAGACGCCACAGACGGTCCTGGCACGCTGGCGGGGCACGTCGAATGGCGGAAGCGATGGCTTGGCTGCGGAATTGCTCGAAGCGGGGCAGATCGGTCGCCGCCAGACGCGCCAACGTATCAAAGTCGAGGTTACGGGAGTGTGAGCGGCTCTCAGTCATGGCCAGTCTCCGCGGGCTGGTTACAAGTGCCGATCCGGGCTGGCTTTCGCGAGCGAAACGCGGTCCCAGTCCGCATCATGGGCGCTCGCCCTGGAGTTGTCAAAGACGAGAGCCCCGCCCGCTTATACTCCGAATGAGGTTTAGTCGCTAAGTGGTTGTTTGTTAACCAGCGCGGTGCAGGCCTGCCCCAAGCCAACGCACGACACCCTGCGCTCTAGCGTTGTTCGGCAGGAGATCGGGCGGGGACGCGCGTCAGCGCTTCATGGAGTCGAAGAACTCAGCATTGGTCTTAGTCACCTTGAGCTTGTCGCTGAGGAACTCCATCGCCGCGAGTTCATCCATCGGGTGAAGCAGCTTGCGCAGAATCCACATCATGCCAAGCTCGTCGGGTTTGGTCAGCAGTTCCTCACGGCGGGTGCCGGAACGATTGATGTTTATCGAGGGGTAGATACGCTTCTCGGCGATACGGCGGTCGAGGTGCACCTCCATGTTGCCGGTACCCTTGAATTCCTCGTAGATGACATCGTCCATGCGGGAGCCGGTTTCGACCAGGGCAGTAGCCAGTATCGTCAAACTGCCACCCTCCTCGATGTTACGGGCAGCACCGAAAAAGCGCTTGGGCCGATGCAGAGCATTGGCGTCGACACCACCGGTCAGCACCTTGCCCGACGACGGAATCACCGTGTTGTAGGCACGCGCCAGCCGGGTAATCGAGTCCAGCAGAATCACTACGTCCTGCTTGTGCTCAACTAGTCGCTTGGCCTTCTCGATAACCATTTCGGCAACCTGTACATGACGGCTAGCCGGCTCATCGAAGGTACTCGATACCACCTCACCGCGCACCGAGCGGGCCATCTCGGTGACCTCCTCGGGCCGCTCGTCGATGAGCAGTACGATTAGATAGCACTCCGGATGGTTGCTGGTGATGGAGTGCGCAATGCTCTGCAACATCATCGTTTTACCCGCCTTCGGCGGGGAGACGATCAAACCGCGCTGTCCCTTGCCAATCGGCGCCACAAGGTCAATCACGCGAGGCGTGTGGTCTTCGGTGCTGCCGTTACCCAGCTCCAGCTTCAACCGATCGTTTGGGTGCAGCGGCGTCAGGTTCTCGAACAGAACCTTGTTCTTGGCGTTTTCTGGCGGCTCGAAGTTGATCTTGCTGACCTTGAGCAGCGCGAAATAGCGCTCGCCCTCCTTCGGCGGCCGAATCTTGCCGGACACGGTGTCGCCGGTGCGCAGGTTGAAACGCCTGATCTGGCTTGGGGACACGTAAATGTCATCGGGCCCCGCTAAGTAGGAACTGTCAGCGGAGCGTAGAAAGCCGAATCCATCCTGCAGTATTTCCAACACGCCATCACCGTAAATGTCTTCACCATTCTTCGCCTGGGCTTTGAGAATGGCGAATATGACGTCCTGCTTGCGGGCGCGGGACATCCCATCGACACCAATGGACTGGGCAAGGTTGATCAACTCTGCAACGGGGGTTTGCTTGAGCTCGGTCAGATTCATGGCTGGTAGACTTCTGTGGAATGTTGGATCGATGTAGGAACGGAAAGGGAGTGCGCGGCGAAATTCGCCGGTAGCCCGGCAATCGGTAATTACGAGTGATTGGAGAAAGCCGAGATAACGGCCGTTATTGTCAAACCGCTTTTTGGGTATCGATGCCGCAATGCGGCCGGCTATTCCCTATTATGGTTCGCCTCCGGCGCATTATCAAGGCCGGAGGCACTACGGCGAAACTTTTCGTTACAGATTGCTATCGATGAATGCGGTCAGCTGGGATTTCGAGACGGCGCCCACCTTGGTCGCCTCCACATTGCCATTCTTGAATAGCATGAGCGTTGGAATACCCCGAATACCATATTTGGGCGGCGTGCCCGGGTTCTCGTCGATATTGAGCTTGGCTACCTTGAGCCTATCGCCATACTCATCGCTGATCTCATCAAGGATGGGCGCAATCATCTTGCAGGGACCGCACCAGTCCGCCCAGTAATCCACTAACACCGGACCGTCGGCCTTCAGGATTTCGGCCTCAAAGGTGTCGTCGGTGACGTGAACAATCTTGTCACTCAATGTCATTTCTCCATGTTGCGGCCGCATACCGTGGCTCGTCGAAACCCAGCATCATCGTCCAGGCGGTCGGGCCTTGACCCAGGTGAATTTGAGCCCAAGACGCGCGCCATTTCAAGCCCAAAACGTAACTCAATCTGCTATTCTACCGCGCCATGAGCGAAAACCAATTGAAACAATTAACTTTTTCCGACTTCAACTTGCCGACCGTGCTGCTCCAAGCACTGGCTGACATGAACTTCACGCAGTGCACGCCGATTCAAGCCCAGACGTTGCCACTGGCTCTGGCGGGCCAGGACGTCGCTGGGCAGGCACAGACCGGTACGGGAAAAACGGCGGCATTTCTGATTGCTTTGTTCAATCGCCTCCTAAGCCAGCCGCCGGCGTCGTCACGGCGCGCGAATCAACCGCGCGCTATCGTCATCGCGCCGACCCGAGAGCTGGCCGTGCAGATCCACAAAGACGCCGTTGCGATCGGCAAGTACGCTGGGATGAAGCTAGGCCTGGTGTACGGTGGTACAGGCTATGAGTCCCAGCGCCAACAGCTCGAAGAGGGCGTCGATATTCTCATCGGCACGCCCGGCCGGCTGATCGATTACCTGAAACAACGCGTCTACGATCTACGCGCCGTCGAGGTAGCAGTGCTCGATGAGGCGGACCGCATGTTCGACCTCGGCTTCATTAAGGACATTCGTTTCATGCTGCGGCGCATGCCAGGGCCAACCGAACGTCTGACCATGTTGTTCTCGGCAACGCTTAGCTACCGCGTGACGGAGCTGGCCTATGAGCACATGAACAATCCCATCCCAATTCGCATCGAACCTGAGCAAGTCACAGCCGAGCGGGTCCGCGAATCCGTGTTCTACCCGGCCAAGGAGGAGAAGATCCCGTTGTTGCTCGGCCTGCTCAAGGCGCACGGCGCCACGCGGACAATGGTGTTCGTCAACACCAAGCGCGTCGCGGATCGCGTCCAAGCCTACCTGGTCGGTAACGGCTACGACTGCGGGGTCCTATCGGGCGACGTGCCGCAGAAGCAACGTGAACGACTGCTGCAGCGTTTCTCTACCGGTGATTTGCCCGTGCTCGTGGCGACCGATGTGGCGGCCCGTGGCCTGCACATCCCCGACGTCAGCCACGTCATCAACTACGACTTGCCACAGGACTGCGAGGATTACGTCCACCGCATCGGGCGCACGGCCCGCGCGGGGGCCAGCGGCGACGCCATAAGCTTCGCCTGCGACGAATACGCCTTCTCGATGATGGACATCGAGGAGTACATCGGCCACCGCATTCCTGTGGAACAGATCAGCGAAGACTTGCTGGTCAAACCGGCGCCGCCAGCGCCGCGCGAGCACCGTCCCCGTCGACCATCGGGTCCGCGCGGCGGCAATACACGGGCCGGCACCAAGAAACCACGCCGGCGGCCCAGGGGCAGCAAACCACCCCAGAATGCTTAGGTCCCGCTCTGGCCCATACTAGCTGGCACTGTGCGCGCCGCTATTGGGCTCGATCTTGTCAGGGACGCAGGGTCGCTGAAAGTAGCAGGTGAACAGGCAAGCGCTCGCGGTGATCAGCCAGAATAGAAAGAATCCGATGGTATAGCCTCCGAGTCGGCTGATTTCACCGTAGCCACCAGCAGCCATCATGACCTCGGGATCGAAAGCAGTGAAAAAGATTACAGTCGCAATACCAGCCACGATGAATGACGGCCACAGCACCGACACCACTCGCTGAGTGAAGGGGATATCTGCCATCCTCAAGTCCTCCTCACAGACTACTTGTTCTCTTCATTAGTAATCATTCTCACTGCTGCGGCCTGGTGCTAGCTGCCGGCAGGTGCCAATTCGAACTCTGCGGCGTCGGGAAGCTCAACGCGACCGGTCAACCGCCAGATGGCGTCAGCAGGTTCGAGCACGAGGTGCCACCTTCCAGCCGCTAGCTCGGCGGGCAGTTCGCCCATATATGAACCACTCTGGGGGTCATAGCGCAGAGCGATACGGCGATCGTACTCGCTGCGTGTAGGATGCACCAATGTCAGCAAACACGGCTGGATCGCGATGGGTTGCGCCGACGAAAGCTGCACCTGCAGGCTGCGCACAGATGCGTCGATGCGCCCTCGCGCTGCCAAGGCCACGCGCTCGGCGTAGTGGCCGCGCTCCAGGCGCTGATTGATCGCCAAGCCCTGCTTGTAGTAGTCGTCGACAACCAAGCTGTCCGGATCGTGCAACGCGATCACGATCAGTGCGACGCACGCCAATACGCTGCTCGCGGGCAGAGCGATGAGTATCCAAGGCCAGCGTTGCCGGTACCATGGTACGGATAAGGATGAATCGACACTTGTCATGAGTCTCTAATACTCCACCTAATGCGGGGCCTAGCGCCATGGCGTAGTCTGCTAGCGCGTCACTGGTGCAACGAAACGTCCAGTCTCGGTCACCGCTATGTTGTTTGCGTCCCGCGCAGCCAAAGAGAAGGTCACGTCGGCGCTGCCGCCCTTCAGCTCATAGGGGTCGATGCGCACACGCGCGGCGACAGCTGCGACCTCGCCTGGACCAACGCGAATCTCCCCGCCTTCCGTGTCGAGCTCAAACGGATAGTCCCCCGATACGCTCAGCTCATAGGTGTGCGCCTTGGAATCCATGTTGATGACCTTGAGCATATAGCTGTTCTCGATTAGTCCTTCGCGCGTCTCGCGGTATAGGGCATTGCGATCGCGGATTATATCAAGCTCCAGAGGCACTCGCTGCGCAAGGCTATAACCCAGGCCTACCACAAAAATAAGCAGCAATGCTGCATACACGATGACGCGTGGCCTCAGTACGTGGGTGGACCCACCTTCCACGCGGTTCTGCGTGGTATAGCGGACGAGGCCTTTCGCGTAACCCATCTTGTCCATGACTTCATTGCACACGTCAACGCAGGCAGCGCAACCGATACACTGGTATTGCAGGCCGTCGCGTATATCAATACCCGTGGGGCACACCTGCACGCACAGGGTACAGTCAACGCAGTCGCCCAGCCCCTTGCTGCGCGGGTCTTCACTGCGCTTGCGGCTGCCCCTGGGTTCACCGCGCCCCTGATCGTAGGAAATGATCAACGTATCCTTATCGAACATTGCGCTCTGAAAGCGCGCATAGGGGCACATGTAGATGCACACTTGCTCGCGCATCCAGCCGGCATTGCCGTACGTGGCAAAGCTGTAGAAGATGACCCAGAAAGTCTCCCACGGCCCCAACGAAAGCGTTAGCAGACGGCTGCCGAGATCGATGATCGGAGTGAAGTAACCAACAAAGGTAAAGCCGGTCCAAGCGGAGAATGCCAGCCATAGCGCGTGCTTCGCCGCTTTTCTACTCAGCTTGTGCGCGTTCCAGGGCATCCGATCGAGCTTCATCTGCTTGCTGCGATCCCCTTCCACCAATCGCTCCATCCACAGGAACGACTCGGTCCATACGGTTTGCGGACACGCATAGCCGCACCACAATCGCCCCGCCAGAGCAGTAAAGAAGAACAGGGATATCGCGGCCACGATGAGCAATATTGCCAAGTAGAAGAAGTCCTGGGGCCAGAAGGTGAGACCAAGAATGTGAAACTGACGCGCCGGCAAATCGAACAATATCGCCTGGCGCTCATCCCAACGCAGCCAAGGCACAGCATAGTAGAGCCCCAACAGACTGAGCACGCCAGCTAGGCGCCACGTGGCGAAGAGGCCGTGAACCTGGCGCGGGTAAAGTTTCTCGCGCTTGACGTAGAACTCCTGCTCGACGTGCTGATCCTGCGCAGTCGACTTCAGGGATGGAGTGTGCTCAGCCATGGATGAACGTTCCGCGTCGCGGCGACGACCTGCTGCGCGACGATATCAATCGAACGGGAAGCAGTCCGGCCGGACTGCCTGGGTTATCTCCGCGCGCGGTACGCCGCGCGCCATGCGCCGGGTCCCGTCATGGCGACGGCACCCGGCGCCTGGGCTATTGGCCTGCGGACAAGCTCAGAACATAGGCTGCAATGACGTGCGACTTCTCCTCGCCCAGAAATTCACGATGAGGAGGCATCTGGCCATTGCGCCCGTGTTTGATCGATGCCTTGATCGCCCCGGGGGAGCCACCGTAGAGCCAAACGCTGTTAATCAGATTAGGCGCACCGAGCATGGTGTTGCCACTGCCGTCGGACATGTGACAGGCGGCGCAGAACGTTTCGTACTTGGCCTCTCCCGCCTGCGCCAACGTCGGATCCGCATCGCGTCCGGCGAGCTGCAGCACATACGCGCTCACTTCCTCGACACCTTGATCCCCGAGCGCGTCACCCATGGGCGGCATCATACCGGCGCGCCCCTCCAGGATGGTGGTCTTGATGGCATCGGGCTCGCCACCGTAGAGCCATTCATTGTCGGTGAGGTCGGGAAAGCCGCTTGCGCCGCGAGCATCAGAGCCGTGGCAGGTCGAACAATAGTTCAAATACAACCGACGGCCAACGGCAACGGCTTCGGCATCCTTGGCCAACGCAGCCAGATCTTGTTGAGCATAGCGTGCGAAGATGGGACCGTACTCGGCATCTGCCGCCTGTACCTCGTCCTGGTACTGGCTGACCTGAGTCCAGCCCTTGATGCCGCTGAAGTTGCCCATGCCTGGATAGAGCACGAGGTAGACGACAGAGAAAACGATGGTGATATAGAACAACCACAGCCACCACCGAGGCAGCGGATTGTTGTACTCCTCGAGATTCTCGTCCCACACGTGCCCCATGGTTTCGCCCTGAGCAGCTTCACC
>Ga0209536_100002438_pt1 | contig 30335 bp, 27 predicted proteins | sample DeeMarSeWOR28_12_FD_187461 | JGI IMG/M metagenome (GOLD analysis project Ga0209536, IMG submission 187461) | Marine sediment microbial communities from White Oak River estuary, North Carolina - WOR-2-8_12 (SPAdes) (version 2) | ecosystem: Environmental > Aquatic > Marine > Intertidal zone >...
GGAAGAACCAGTGCGCCACCGCGGAGGACCTCGGCACGGAACCAGTGACCGTTTCAGCAGGGACTTTCGACGCCCGTCACTATCGCGCAGGCGGGGACAGACCAAGTGAAGTCTGGATCGCCGATGTTCCGTTCGGCATGGTCAAGCTCGTAGAGTCGGACGGCGAGATGGAGCTGGTGGAGTATGGCGCCGATGCCAGGTCTTCGATCACCGAGAAGCCCATCGACATCGAACTGCCGCCCGGTGGGGCCAGCGGGTCCTGAAGCCGAGCCGTCCGCGACTTGCTCTAAGGCATGATCCGGTCGGCAAAGTCAGGAAAGAAGAAGTAGACCACTGCGGCCGTTACCATGACCATGATGAAGAGCGCAAGCAAGAGCCGACGAGTACGGCCGCGGCTGAACTCCCTGCCCTTTCCTTTCCCACCCTTGATGATCCGTGTGGACCAGCGCGGGATATGACCTGGCATAGCATGCTCGGTGCGCGCTGCAACGCGCTGCGGCACTTCCCTCAGAGTGAAGCGGAATTCCGTGCGCCCGAACTTGACGTCGTCGCCATCGCGTAGCGGACGAAAAACCGCAACCAGCGCATCGTTGATCCACGTGCCATTGGCGCTATGATCATAGAGAATGTAGCGGCCACTCTCGTAGCAGATGTCAGCGTGATGACGCGAAACGGTCTTGTCAGCGATTGGAAGGTCGGCTCGACGCTGCCGACCTATGCGCAGGCATCCAAACCCGAGCGAGAAATCGTGTCCATCCGAGCGACGGGTAAGGGTCCCGACGTGCTCGTACTGCTCCGAGGGCCCTGCGATATCGGACGCGCCTGACCCTCCTTCCTGGCCAATCATGACACGAAGCTAGGTGCCAGAGGGACTCCGCTGCAAGGTTCTCTAAGCGGCGGCGCCATTCTCCTCATCCGTTCAAAGAACGACGGGCCGCCTTGACGATCAGGTAGCCGAGGCCAGCAAAGACCGCCAGCGACACAAAACGTGCGAAGGGGCCCATCCATTCGAAGCCGAACCCCTGTGGTATCCTCCCGGTGGCGCCGGCCCAGAAGGCTATTGCAACACCCATGATCCCAACACCACCGACTAAACCCGACGCGAAGAGCACACCCTTCTCACGCACTTCGTTCTTCGATTCCTCATCCCGCTCTCTATCCTCGAGCACTCTGCGAATCACTCCGCCCACGAAGATCGGCGCCAAGGTCGTGATCGGAAGGTAGATGCCCACAGCAAAAGGCAAGGAAGGCACGCGGAAGATCTCCGCCGCCAGGGCCAACCCGACGCCCACTAGGACGAAGCCCCACGGAATCTCTTGAGACAGGACGCCGTCGATGACCAGCATCATCATGTTCGCCTGGGGAGCCGGCAGCTCTTCACCGCCAAACCCATACGCTCCCTCCAAGGCCAGCAGGCTCGCTACGACGAAGAAACCCGCAGTCAACACTCCAATCAGCTCGCCGGTCTGCTGGCGTCTCGGCGTGGCTCCCAGCAGGAAACCCGTCTTCAGGTCTTGCGAGGTGTCGCCGGCGATCGAGGCTGCGATCGCCACTACGGCACCGATAGAAAGGGCTGCCACCCTTCCCACATCGTCGGTCCAGCCGAGTCCAACGAACACAAGACTGGTCCCCAGCAACGTGGCGATCGTCATCCCCGACGTGGGATTGGACGTAACGCCGACGAGACCAACGATGCGACTCGAGACCGTCACGAAGAAGAAGGCGAATATCGCCACCAGCATCGCGCCGAGTATTCGGGCGGCGAACGAATCGAACACCCCGAAGACCTGCGGCATAACGGCCAAGAAGAGAACCACGACTGCGACACCTATCATCACGAAGTTCAGCGGCAAGTCGTCATCCGTTCGCTTGGTCGCCGGCGCTTCGACCGTGATTCCTCCGACTCGGCTTCGTAGTCCGCGCATTCCCTCCTTGAACGAGCTCGCGATCATCGGAGCCGACCGCACTAGCGTGGCGATGCCCGCCGTAGCCACAGCACCTGCCCCCAAGTAGCGGATGTACCGATGCCAGAGATCACCGCGGCTCATCTCCGAGATGAGTTTCTCGGTCTCCGGATAGATCGGCATCGTCGCGTCGCCGAACAGTATCACGATCCCCGGAATGAGAATCAGCGAAGCGATCGCTGCGCCCGCGACCATGATGGTCCCGACGCGAGCACCGAGTATATACCCAACTCCGAGAAGGGCCGGACTCGCCCGCAGCCCGATCTCACCCCTCGGCAGGAACGGCACCTTCTGCCAAAAGTCCTGCGGCCACAGCACCAAACCGCGCATCAACCACTGATACACAGCGCCGATGCCCAAGCCCCAGAACACGTTCTGCGCATGCGAGCCGCCCGCATCCGCCGCCACGAGTACTTCAGCGCACGCCGTGCCCTCCGGGTACGGCAGTTTTCCGTGCTCGTTCTTGATCAGGAACCGACGCAGCGGGATCATGAAGAGCACGCCCAGAAGGCCGCCTGCCAACGCGATGACCAACAACTTCAACACCCCGGGACTGAATCCCCACAAGAACAGTGCGGGTATGGTGAAGATCAGGCCCGATGCCTGACTGGACGACGCAGACCCCACCGTCTGAGACATATTGTGTTCGAGGATGGTGGAACTGCCCCATAGACCCTGCATTGCCCGGAACACGGCCACCGTCATCACAGCGATGGGTATCGACGTGGAAACGGTTAGCCCAACGCGCAGACCCAGATAGGCGTTGGCCGCACCGAACATGATGCCAAACAGCACGCCCAGAAACACGGCACGCCACGTGAACTCCTTGAGGCGCGTCTCGGCCGTTATGTAAGGCGGGTACTGGTCGCCCGATATTTCTTCATAGGCCTTCGGTGACAGCCTGCGTCGCTCAGTCGCTTCAGCCATAATGTGGCCTCTGTTTAGCGTTTGCCCTCGATCTCGTCGGCCAAGGCGTTCGCATCATAGATCTTTCGAAGCGCTTCGATGATCGCCTCCGAGTGTACCGACACCGTTCGCGCAATCTCGTCAGTATACAGGAACCTGTTGGGCAGCATCTCCATGTTACCGTCGAACACCAGGCCAACTACCTCGGCATTTCGATTGATAACCGGGCTACCTGAGTTGCCTCCGATAATGTCCGCAGTGCACACGAAATTGAGCGGCGTCGACATATCCAGTTGGCCCACAGCCGCCTTCCACTTCGGCGCGACAAACCAAGGATCGACGTGGTTAAACGAGGCGGCTCGATCAAACAACCCGTAGAACGTGGTCTTGTATGGAGCGTAGGTCCCGTTCAACGGATAGCGGGCGACAACACCGTCAGACAGCCTCAACGTGAACGTGGCATCCGGCGGTAGGGCCGTCCCGTACACGTGGAAGAGCGCCTCGGCCACTTTCTCCTCGTTCACCGACTCGACGGCCTCGAGCTCCTGAGCGCGCTGCGACAGCTCGCGCGCCCGTGCGTCAATCGTGCGAGCCAGCACAACGGCTGGATCCCGAGATGCGGCCACCGCCGCTGCGCCACCGTCCAGCAGCGCCCTCCGCGCTTCACCGCTAGTCAGCTGCGTGTTGTCATACATGGCCTCGGCCGCAGCGGCAGGATCGCGCCCCTGCAGAGCGGCTTTGATGAACGGGTCATCGGGACCCAGCGCATCGAGCGCCGAGGCGAGACGCAACGTCAGCAATCGCTTCTCGTACTCGACGTCGATGGGGTCGGCCGAGTCTATGCCGTCTTGCATAGCTGCGACCTGCTCATCGCTGTACTCCCGCTCCCCCGCCGGCTTCGCCAGGTCAGCGCTCAGACGAACGATATCACGCGCGATACCCAGCAGGCGGAAATTTGAGAAGGACGTATATCGCCGCTCCGCATCCATCGCGATGAGCTCTTCGTTGACCCGAGCGATCTCGTCCCAAGCGCCGCCGTACTCTTGTTGCAGTTGGGGATCAGCGGCCACAGCAGCTCGGAAGCTGGTCTCCCACGTCTTCTTGCGCATCATCAAACCTGGGTCCTCGAGTCCACCGTGGTATCCGGTCACAGCTTTGATCGAGTTCTCAATCCCGAAGATCATGTTGCGATAACGCATCTCGAGTTCAGGACTTTGGTCCGCCAAGGCCCGAGCAACGACGACACGCTCGTCGTACTGCTGAAGCATGGTCGGGTAGGCCGCGTCCCTCAGGTATACGAGCTGAGCCACTGTTAGCAGGCGGCCTGTGGACCCTGGGTTGCCTGTAACAAAGACCAACTCACCCTCGTCAGCGCCCGACTCGCTCCATTTGAAGTAATGCTTGGGCTGGACCGGCTGGCCGTTCTCGTAGGCGCGCACCAGCGTGATATCCATATCGTGACGCGGGTAGGTGAAGTTGTCCGGATCACCGCCGAAAAACGCCGCCTGGCCTTCCGGCGCGAACACCAAGCGGACATCGGTATAGCGCTTGTACTTGTACAGCGAATAGATCCCCCCGTTGTACAGCGAGACGACCTGACACCGAAGACCACTACCGGCCTCACACTCCGCATCTATGCGTGTCGATTCCTCCTGTTTGGCGCGCGCCGCCTGTTCATCCGTCGCTCCGGCGGGCACGGACGCATCGACACGCGTCGTGACCTCCTCGATACCCACTAGTTGGTCGAGGTATAGGCCTGGGCACGTCAATTCACCGTCCCCCGAGCCGGCGTAGAACCCATCGGTGTCATAATCATTCTCCTCGCCGGACACCGCGGCGATGCACCCGCGAGCGCAGTGGTGATTGGTCATCACCAGACCGTTTGACGAGATGAACGATGCCGAGCACCCGCGGCCATAACGCAGCGAGGCGAGCCGAACGTGCTCGAACCATTCCGCCGTCGGGCTAAAATCGTATCGTTCCTGCAAGTAGTCGAGTGGGATCTTGTCGAAAGTCCACATCTTCCCCAGACCGGCGGCCTCAACCGCCTCGACCCCTGACAGGATCACGACCGGCTCTTCGGACGCTTGCGGCGCCTCCTGGGGTGCTGGCTCCGGGGCGGCTTCCGCCACCGAATCAGACGACTTGCTGGACGAGCAGCTCGCCACGGAATAGACGCTGGCGAGCAGGATGAGCAGTATCCAACCGCGGGCTGACCGCATCATACGCGACCTCCAGAATTGGCTACGGGTAGCTGCGACCGGTCGGGGGTGTGCGCAAACTCGTGTTCTCCTGCGGTCGGGGCAAGGGTGCCCCAAGCGTGCTCCGGGCTTGACCGGAGTTGGGTGGCAAGGACCATATTCATGGCTCGCTGGATTCCCCCACGGCACCTGGAGGCACGAACGGGGAGAACAACGAGGCCCCAACCATGCATGACATACCAGAGGCCCTGATCGCGACCTTGGCCGACCGCTATCAGCTCTAGCGCGAGCTGGGTCAGGGCGGTATGGCCACCGTCTATCTAGCCCAAGATCTCAAGCACGACCGGCAAGCCGCCGTCAAAGTACTGCGGCCCGAGTTGGTACCCGTTGGACAGACCTTCCTGATGATCAGGTAGATCGGAAGTTTACGGGACGTTGTGGTCGTCCTGAACTGGTTCGAAGAGATGGTGGAGCGCGTCGCGAAGTAGCCGCCGCCGCGTGTAGCCCTCCTCTGGGCGGGGGATTATGTTAGCCCCTGCGGCGAACCCACAAGAACCACCTTGTTCTGAAGGAAGGGACCGAAATGTCTCTGGAGAAGACCCTCGAGGACAATCGACAGGCCTATGTCGACGAACTCGTCGACTTTCTGAAGATCCCCAGCGTCAGCGCACGCTCGGAGCACAAGGGCGACATGATGGAGTGCGCCGAGTGGCTAAGGGCGAAACTCACCGGACAGGGCATGACGACCGAGATCATCCCGACGGCTGGCCACCCCGTAGTCTATGCCGAGCTCATGACTGCAGGCTCGGACGCGCCTACGATCCTCGTATACGGCCACTACGACGTGCAGCCAGTCGAGCCCCTCGATGAGTGGAAGACACCGCCTTTTGAGGCCTCGGTTCGCGACGGAAACATCTACGCACGCGGTACCGCCGACGACAAGGGCCAAGTCCACATCCACATGAAGGCGCTCGACGCCTACCTGTCAGCCAAAGGCGATCCGCCCGTCAACATCAAGTTCCTGTTCGAGGGTGAGGAGGAGGTCGGCAGCACGAACCTGGAGACCTTAGTACGAGCCAACGTGGATAAGCTCGCCTGCGACGCGGCGATCATCTCTGACACGCCGATGCTGGCGCCCGACCTACCTGCCGTAACCGTCGGCCTACGTGGCATGGTCTACTCCGAGGTCCGCTTGGCGGGCCCAAGCCAAGATCTGCACTCGGGTCAGTACGGAGGCGGTGTAGAGAATCCGGCGAACGCCTTGGCCAAGATCGTCACGCAACTGAAGGACGCCAACGGTCGTGTCATGGTCCCCGGTTTCTACGACGCGGTGAAAGATCTCAGCCCGGCCGAGAGGAAGGCCCTCGCCGAGTTGCCAATCACCGAGGATGACTTCACTAAAGAGGCAGGTGTGCCAGCAACCGGCGGCGGCGAATCCGGCCTACACTGGCTCGAACGGATTTGGGCGCGCCCGACACTGGATGTGAATGGCCTCCTGTCGGGGTACACGGGAGAAGGTGCGAAGACCATCATCCCGTCGAAGTCGATGGCAAAGATCTCGATGCGCCTGGTGCCCGACCAGGATCCGACCATGATACGTGAGGCCTACGAGGCCTATGTTAACTCACTCAAGCCGCAGGGCGTGGATATCGAAGTCGAGTTTCACGCCGATGCATTACCGTGGGCCGCTGACCCCGAGGGTCCGCTCTTCAAGGCCGCGTCCTCCGCGATCAGAAGAGTGTTCGGGCGCGAGCCGCTTTTCATACGTGAGGGCGGCTCCATACCGATCGTGCCCATGTTCGAGAGGATACTCGGTGTGCCGCTGCTCCTACTCGGCTTCGCGCTCCCCGGTTGCAATCTTCACTCGCCGAACGAGTGGATGTCGCTGGATCTCTATCACAAGGGGATCGCCGTTGTGGCAAACCTTTACGACGAGATCGCGAAAGAACACGCGAAGTAACAGCTTGGCGCCAAATGATGTCCTACGAGCTTGCGAAGAACTTTCTCCGGGAGGTGGAGGGCCAGCTCAAGCCGCTCAGCAAAGCGGTCAGTCTCGCCCATTGGGACGCGAGCATTACGGGAAGGCGCGAAGCTTTGGAAGTTGCAACAGAAGCGGAGACGGCGCTTCGGAAGTACTTAAGCTCGAAGCCTCGCTACGAAGCCATCGTCGAGTTCCTCGAGTCCGCGGAGCTTCAGGATGGCGAGATCCGACGGCAGCTCCAGATACTGGCTCTGGACCACAGGCCCAACCTCCTGGCCGAGCACGTGATTGACGATCTTGTGCGTCGTAGCAACGACATCCAGTCCGAGTTCTACACCTTCCGCTCACAACTCGACGGCCGCGAGATCACGAACAACGAAATCCTCGAGATCTTACGCAGCGAGTTGTCTGAGGAACGCCGGAAGGCGGCATGGGAGGCGTCCAAGCAGATCGCGCCCCGCGTAGCTGGCCCGCTCCTCGATCTTGTCCGGCGACGAAACGCTGCAGCCGACTCGCTCGGCTTCTCGAACTTCTACACCATGCAACTCGAACTGAGCGAGATCGACCAGGACGAGCTGCTCAGCGTCTTCGATGAACTGAAGCAGTGGACCGATGAACCGTTCAGAGTCGCCAAGGCCGCCATAGATGAGCGCCTGGCCAATCGTTATGGAATAGGGGCCGAGGCACTGCGGCCGTGGCACTACGAGGATCCGTTCTTCCAAGAGCCCCCACTCTCAAAGGAATTGGGGCTGGGTGCCTTCTTCAGCAATCGCGATCTGGTGGAGATCTCGGCAGTTTTCTACGACAGCATCGGATTACCCGTACGCGACATACTGGGGCGAAGCGACTTGTACGAGAAATCCGGAAAGGACCAGCATGCATATTGTACCGACATCGATCGTGAAGGCGATGTCCGAATCCTGTGCAACGTGAAGCAGGACGACCGCTGGATGGGTGTCTTGCTTCACGAGCTGGGACACGCGGCCTACGACAAGTTCATTCCGGCAACGCTGCCCTGGACGCTGCGACAGCCAGCACACATCGCCACGACGGAAGCGATCGCCATGTTCATGGACCGCCTTGTCTACGACATCGACTGGTTGGAGGCGGCTCTGGGCCCGGTCGAGGGGCTCGACAACTTGCAGGAGAAAGCGCGCAGCGCGTTGCGGTTCGAGATGCTGCTGACGGCCCGTTGGGTGCTGGTGATGACGTACTTCGAGCGCGAGCTATACTCGAACCCGGACCGTGCCGACCTAAGTTCCTTGTGGTGGGACCTTGTCGAGGACCTGCAGCTAGTTCAGCGACCAGAGGGGCGCGACGCGCCGGATTGGGCGGCGAAGATCCACCTCGCCGTCGCCCCCGTCTATTATCACAACTATTTGTTGGGTGAGCTAATCGCCTCTCAACTCGGTGCGACCTTGCGGAAAGAGGTAATGGCTGGCGAGGCGCCCCGAGGCTACGCTGGATGCGAAAAGCTGGGATCTTTTCTACGCGACCGGTTCTTTGCGCCCGGCGCCCGTCTTCACTGGCAGCACCTGTTGGAAGCCACCACCGGAAGCCGTCTCACTCCCGAACCCTTCGTACAGGAATTCGTTGCGGTATAAGGCCTAGGCACTGACGTCCCGATTGCTTATACTGAAGCGCCCTGCAGCCATTTGTAACCTGATTTCCTAACTGATGCCCGAAACCGCGACACAGACACCGCAAGAGCGCGGTAACATCCTGATCAACCTCGTGACCGCCCTCGGCACGGGCGTCGCCACGGTGCTCTACCACGCGGCGGGCTCCGCCAGACTGGCCGGGCACATGGTGATCTCCGCTGCAAGGCCCCGCCGGTACTGGAAGGCTCTGCTGGTTCAGATGTACGACATGGGCATCAGCAGTATACCGGTGGTCGTGCTTGTCGCGGCATTGTCAGGCGCAGTTACTTCGCAGCAGAGCGGCTACCAGTTTACGGGGACCGTACCGATCTGGGTGGTGGGAAGTGTAGTCGCGGCCAGCGTCCTGACCGAGCTCGGGCCACTTGTCACGGCTTTGGTCCTGGTCGGAAGAATCGGCGCTCGCATCGGCGCCGAGTTGGGCACCATGGTCGTCACCGAGCAGGTGGACGCGCTGCGAGCGGTCGGTCGTGATCCGGTGGAACAACTCGTAGTGCCGCGAGTACTGGCTGGCACCTTGATGCTCCCACCGCTCGTAGTACTGGCCGACTTCATTGGAATCGGAGCTGGCTGGCTGGGTGCGATAATCACGCTTCCGATCACCAGCGCCGAGTTCGTTTACGGTGTCCGCACGTACTTCCACGATTTCGCGCTGTGGTTCGGGTTGATCAAGGCGGCAATCTTCGGAGCCACAATCACTTTCATAGGTTGTTACGTGGGCTTGCGCGCGTCGGGAGGCGCTGAAGGTGTCGGGCGAACCACGACATCCGTAGTGGTGGCTGGGACCGTTGCCATTATGTTCTGGGACGCAGTCTTGGCACGTCTACTCAAGGCTTTTGGATAGTAGAAGTTGCAGCAATGATAGACATCCTTGGTGTAAGCAAGAGTTTTGGGGACAAGGTTATTCTGGACGAGGTCTCCCTGCGTGTACCGGAAGGCGGAACCACGGCTTTGTTTGGTCCCTCCGGCACGGGCAAGAGCGTGATGATCAAGCACATTATCGGGCTCATCGAACCGGACCAAGGAGACGTCATCGTCGATGGCGTCTCGATAACCGGTGCGAACAGGCGTGAGCTGAACCAGGTGCGCCAGCGCGTCGGTTACGTCTTTCAAGGTGCCGCGTTGTTCGACTCGCTCACCGTCGGGGAGAACATTCAACTTGGGATGGACATCGACGGTTGCCGCCACGCGAAGACCGAATGTGAGATGCGCGTAGCTGAGTGCCTGAGGCTAGTGAACCTGGACCCAGAGGTTGCTGGACTTTATCCGATCGAACTGTCCGGTGGTATGCAGAAGCGGGTCGCCATCGCCCGAGCCTTTTCGGGCCACCAGCGCTACCTGCTGTACGACGAGCCTACGACGGGCCTCGACCCAGAGAACGCTTTCATCATCACCAACTTGATCGAGCATCTGCAGGAGGAGATAGGAGTGACCAGCATCATGGTCACACACGATCTCGAGAACGCCTTCCGGGTGGCCGACCGAGTGGCCTTGCTGTACGGGGGAAAGATCTGCTACGAAGGAACGGTGGACGAATTCCGCGAGAGCGGTGACCCTAATGTCCAAAGGTTCGTCAACCCATCCAAAGATACTGTCAGTGAGCTTTAGGGGGACCAGTGGCTCGGCGTAGATCACAAAAACTGGAACTGTGGATCGGCGTGCTCGTTATCGCGAGCTGCGTAGTGCTTATGTGGGGTTTCTTTTGGCTAACGGGCCAACCGCTAGGCGAGCGCGGCTACACGGTGCATGTGGTTCTTCCCGACGCGTCTGGGCTGGACAGAGGAGACCGTGTCATGCTCGCAGGTGTCGACGTGGGCAGCGTCCGCAAGGTGGACCTAGTCGCTGCTGACCGCGTAGTCGTGGCGCTCTCTGTCCGAAGTGACCTCGAACTGCCGATAGACTCGCAGGTCTTGATACAGTCCGTTGGAGTTTTCGGTGATGTCAACGTGGTGATCCGGCCGGGAAGCGCCGCACAACGGGCCGTGGATGGCGACACGCTACAACTCGGCATCACAACCGGATTGATGGACCTCGCCGGCGAAATCGGCGATCAGGCAAACGAGTTGCTCGCGCAGCTCCAGCAGCTCCTCGCTGATTCGACCATTGACCAGGTGCACGCCGGCATGTCGGCCTTCCCCGGCACGATGCGGGGACTCGAGAGCCTCATTCGGGAGAATAGCGGCGAGCTTGCCGCTATGAGCCGTAGCCTGCGTCAGACCGCCGAGACACTGCAGGAGACCCTGGCGGGCGCCGAGGTCGACAGGGCCGTGGCGAACCTCGAGGAGATCGCGGGGAAGCTCTCGGAAACGGCGGACGTGCTCCAGGCTACGGCGGAATCGGTGTCTTCGGTGATGGAGAAGATCGACGCCGGCGAGGGGACGCTTGGCCTGCTGGTGAACGACCCGGGCCTTTATGAGGACCTGCGGTCAGCGACTCAATCGCTCAATTCGCTGACCCAGGACATCATGCAGAACCCGGGCCGTTACATGAAGCTCTCTATCTTCTAGGCCTGCCTAATTCACGACGTCAGGCGCGACCGAGGACTCAGCTTCATCGCTTGAGACGAGTACCTCTGGCTTCTCACCTTCGGCGCCCGAGACGTCACCGAACTTCAATTCACCATCTACCAATCGCACGCCGACGAGGGCTACGGCGAGCACTTCGTGCAGAGTCTCAACAAAGTGGAAACGCAGTTTGCACGCCACCTCCTCCGGGATGTCTTCGATGTCGTGCTCGTTTTCCTTGGGCAGAATGATCTCCGAGATCCCTGCACGGCAGGCCCCTAAGACTTTTTCCTTCACTCCACCGATGGGCAGCACACGACCCGTGAGCGTCAGCTCGCCGGTCATTGCGAGGTCATTGCGAACCGGCAGATCAGACAGCGCGCTCACAAGCGCCGTGGCCATCGTGATGCCAGCCGACGGCCCTTCCTTCGGGACTGCCCCCGCCGGAACGTGTACGTGAACATCCACATCCTGGAAGCTCTCTTCCGGGATCCCCAGCTCTTTGTGGTGGGTGGTTGCGAACGTGAGACCGGCGCGAGCGCTTTCCTTCATCACGTCTCCCAGCTGTCCGGTCAACACGAGCTGGCCCTTACCCGGGAAAATGCTGGCCTCGACGAAGATGATGTCACCACCAGTCTGCGTGTACGTCATGCCGGTTGTAACGCCCACCTGTGGGTCCGGTAGCATCTTCTCCGGATGTGCCCGTGGTTTGCCCAGCAACTCGCGCAGATTGCCACGGTCAACAGTGATCTTCTCCGCCTTACCCTCGGCGATTTCCCGCGTAGCCTTACGGGCGAGACTACCCAACTCGCGCTCGAGTTGGCGTACTCCGGCCTCTCGTGTCCAACCCTGGATGACGCCCAGCAAGGCGTCGTCGTCGACCTCAAGCTGCTCAGCTCGCAGCCCGGAGGCCTCGAGCTGCCGAGGCAGCAGGTAGCGCTTGGCGATTTCCAACTTCTCCATCTCGGTGTAGCCGCTGAACATCGTTTCCTCCATGCGGTCGTACAGCGGCGCCGGAATCTGATGGCCGAAGTTGGCGGTCGTAATGAAAAGCACTTCCGACAGATCGAACCCAACGCCGAGATAGTGGTCGGTGAAGCTGTTATTCTGCGCTGGGTCCAGCGTCTCGAGCAGTGCCGCAGATGGGTCACCTTGGAATGAAACGCCCAGTTTGTCCACCTCATCAAGGAGGAAGACCGGGTTCTTAGTTCCGGCACGTTTCATCCCCTGTATGACTCGGCCGGGCATGGCCCCGACGTAGGTACGCCGGTGCCCGCGGATATCAGCTTCGTCGCGCGCACCGCCCAAGGAAACGCGTACGTACTCCCGGCCCAGAGCCCGCGCGATCGACTTGGCGACCGACGTCTTGCCCGTACCTGGAGGGCCGAGGAATAGCAATATCGGCCCTGTCGCCATTGCCTTGGCCTTTTCCTCTTCACTCTCCGCCTGCTCGCGCCGCATCTTGCCAACGGCCAGGAACTCGAGGATGCGCTCCTTTACATCACTGAGACCGTAGTGGTCCTCGTCCAGGATCACACGCGCCTCCTCAATGTCGAGGCGGTCCTCGGAGCGCTTGTTCCACGGTAGGTCCGCGATCCACTCCAGGTACGTACGGATGACCTGCGCCTCCGCCGACTCTCGGTTCACGCGCTCGAGTCGCCGAAGCTCGCGGTTGACTTCCTCTTGCGCTTCGTCCGGCAACTTCAGGTCTTCGAGCCGCTCCCGCAGCTCTTCAATCTCGGCATCCGTGTCCTCTTCACCAAGCTCCTTACGGATTGCCTTCATCTGCTCGCGCAGGTAAATCTCGCGCTGTCGCTCGCCAAGCTCCTCCTGTACGCGCGTTCGGATGTGTTCCTGTGCCTCCAGCATCGCAATCTGCCGGTAGAGGTGCACGAGGATACGGCGTAAGCGCAGCTCGACTGATGTGGTTTCGAGAAGCTCCTGCTTGTCTGTCGATCCGAGTTCCATGTAGTACGCTACATGGTCGGACAGAGCGCCCGGCTCTTCCACAGCGCGGATGAACCGCTCGATGATTTCTTCCGGCACACCGCGGTGACGACCCAGCTCCGCCGCCTTCTCGCCGACCTCGCGAAACAGACCTTGAAACGCAGCGTCCTCAGAGTTGAGGGGACCCTGATCAGCAAGCAGCGTGACGACGGCCTCTAAGAACCCGTCAGAGCTTTCCTGGTAGTGTAGCGCTGTGGCTCGCTGCTCACCCTCAAGCAAGAGCTGCAGGCCGCCAGGAAAGCGCTGGACCTGCGCGATGCGGCAGATGACACCGATGTTGTACAGCACATCGGTCGTCGGTTCATCGGCATTCTCGCGCTGCGCTACGGCAAATATATGCCTGGCCTCATCCTCATTCTCCAGCGCCCTCTCGATGGCGCGGAGCGTCTTGTCCCGGCCGGCGACGATAGGCGCCGTCACGCCTGGGAAGACCACTGTCTCGCGCAGCGGCAATACCGGTAGTTCCAGTCTCTCTGTCATATCTTCTACTCTGTCAATCAACGCCAGTCTCCCGTCTCTCATTCCTCCAGCGCCACCCATCACTCACTACCCCAAGCTAGGGGCTTCGACCCATTTACGCACCGTCTGTGCCAGGCGATCCGCGTCAACCTGGCATGATCCAAGGCCTGCTGGCATTGGCAGTCCAGCGGCCCTGCCAACCCGGCAGCGGTTCATCGCCATTCCCGCACTCGCGTTATAAGTTTTCGGGCAATGAATGTCATCGTGACCGGAGCCACAGGAACGCTCGGCCTGGCCTGCGTCGAGATGTTGATTCGAGCCGGCCACCAAGTTCGCGCCTTCGTGCGCGATCCTGCGAAATTCAAGCGGCTCTGCTTTGAGACTCGAGTCGAGGTCGTAGAGGGCGACATCCTCGACCGGGCCAGCGTTGCCGCTGCACTAGAGACAGCGGACGCTGCGATACACTGCGTCGATTTTGCGCCCAGCCAGTATTCGCTCCACTGGGAAGCGCTGCAGTACTTGCTGGAGGGGCTGGGCCCGCGCAAGCAGCTCGTCTACCCTGGAAACGTGTGGGTTTATGGCACTCCCGAGGCCGAGCGCCTGGGCCCCAACCACCCCAAGGCCAGTCCTTCCCGACTCGGCACCGTGAAGGCAGATCTCGAGAAGGCGGTGACGGCTGAGGATGGCACCGTTGTGCGTCTTCCGGACGTATACGGGCCCGGCGTTTATGAAGGCAGACTGCGCTCAATCTTCGAGCGCGCCCTGACGGGTAAGACCCTGTACATCCGTGGGGGCCTCGATCGAAGCTGGGAGTGTCTTTACGCCGCCGACGCTGCTCGAGCTCTTATCTCCCCGCTGGAACGGCCGCGGGCACGAGGCGCAGACTACACGGCGCCGGGCTTTTCAGCGATCACACCTCGAGAATTCGCTTCGCTCATCTTTCAGGCCGCCGGCCATGCGCCACGCATCCGTCCCCTACCGAAGGGCATCCACACCATCTTCCAGCTTCTGCGCCGGGAGCATCGTGCTCGGCGCGAACTTGCCTACCTCGATCATCTCCCGATCCTGTTAGACGGCACCCGGATCCGCCAGGAACTCGGCTGGGTACCTGAGGTCAACTACCGTGACGGCGTGAAGCGTACGGTGAAATGGATACGCGGGTCGAGGTCCTAGCCCACGCCGGACTCCAGCAGATCACACGGTTGCGAGCGCTTGATCCAAATCGGCGATCAAGTCATCGGGGTGCTCCACACCGATCGACAATCGTACCAACGCCGGCGTGATCCCCATACGAAGTTGGCCTTCCACGGGGACATCGGCGTGGGTCATCGTCGCCGGGTGCTGAGCCAACGATTCCGTGCCGCCCAAGCTGACCGCCAGATGAATCAGCTGCAACGCGTTCAGAAAGCGAAATGCCTCCACCTCACCGCCGTGCACCTCGAACGAGACCATCGAACCCGGAGCGACACACTGCCGCCGGTAAAGCTCGAACTGAGTGTCATCCTCTGAGATTCGTCCCAAGTAATGGACGTTGTCCACTTTCGGGTGCTCCGCCAAGAAATCCGCCACGTAGCGGGCGTTCTTCATCATGGCGGTCATCCTCATCTTCAGCGTCTCCAAGCTGCGCAGGATCAGCCAGCCCGTCCACGCATCCGGTGCGGTACCGATGAACGTCCGCATGCCCAGGATTCGGTGGATCAAATCCTCCGGTCCGAGTACCGCCCCTGCGATCAGGTCGCTGTGGCCACCAATGAACTTCGTGGCTGAATAGATGACCAGGTCAGCGCCGAACTGCAGCGGGTGTTGGAAGAGCGGACCTAGGAACGTGTTGTCGACAGCCAGGACTACTCTTCTGTCGTCTTTTGAGAGCCGGCGGGCCACGCGCGCACAGAAGGAGATGTCAACAAGGTCATTGGTGGGGTTCGCAGGCGTCTCGACGAAGATCATCCGCACGCGCTCGGCCACTGACTTGTCGCTCAAAGCATCCTCGACGACCCCGGGGCCACTCGGGCCTGCTGGGAATCCCACGACGTCGATTCCGAACTCGGGCAGCACCTGAGTGAAGAGATGCTCCGTTCCCCCGTACAGCGGCTCGCTGTGCAGCAAGACGTCGCCGGGTCTCAGAAACGTAAGTGCCGTAGTCGCGATGGCGGCCATCCCGCTGGCGTGAACCGATGCGGCCTCCGCATCATCCCACAGTGTGAGCCGGTCCTCGAGTATCTCCAGGTCAGGGTTATTGAGACGGCTGTAAATGAGTCCCAGACTTTCGCGCGGTTTCTTCTCTTCGAGGCCGTATGCAACCGCGAAGAAGTGTTTTCCATCCTCCGCTGACTCAAACGCGAACGTAGAAGTCTGAAAGATCGGACACTTGATAGAACCTTCGGACCACCCTGGTCTGTAACCGTAGCCCATCATCAGGCTTTCTGGTCGCAGCTTATGGTCGCCAATCTCTCGCCGGGTATACTCCGGCTTATTGCGGACCATCCTCTTCCTCCGAGTCGTACTTAGGTGGGCTGGGGCGGCTGATAATCATAACCCTTTGCACTCGGAAATTCGAGTAACCGGGCATTTCCAACTTGATTTCCCCTGCCCGTTGCGATACCCTTTGCCACTCCCATGGAAGGCTCGAAGACTTACTTTCGCCCCTGACCGGGCCTCAAGAGGGCCGTCCTCCCCGTCCTTGAAGGCCAGTATCACTCGCAGGTCGTTGACTGGCTTCGAGAGCACGACAACCACGCGTCCGCGGCAGGCCTGACAATCCGGCTGGCAGAAGAATTCGGCGACTGCTATCGAGTTCCTCATGCCCGGGTCAGACGGCCGCTTGGACTTCAGTAGCATAACGCCTGAAGACGTTGTGATCATGGCGGCTTTCGGCGTAACGATGCGAAACTTCGAAGCCTGCGTGCCGTAGGTTGCCTTTGGGTAGATACCACATGCGGGTCAGTGCTCAACGTATGGAAGCGAGTGGAGAGCTACGCGCGTGATGGCTACACCGCGATCATCCATGGCAAGTACTACCACGAGGAGAGCAAGGCCACAGCTCCGCAGGCGAGTGGCGCTTACCTGATAGTCCGAGACATGGAGGAAGCCGAGGCCGTCTGTTGGCGTAAGCGACAGCGACGACTCTCTGCAGCGCTTCGGGCATGCCTGCTCCGAGGACTTCGACCCCAACCGAGATCTGGGCAAGATCTGCGTGGCCAACCAGACTACGATGCTGGCGTCAGAGACCGTGAAGATCGCCGAGCAGTTCCGGGACGCGATGTCTGCGCGTTACGGAGCCGACAATCTGGCCGCCCACTACCGACACTTCGACACGTTGTGCAGCGCGACGCAGGATAGACAAGACGCTGTGATCAAGATGATGGAGTCACCTCCCGACATCATGATCGTGATTGGCGGCTACAACTCTAGCAACACGAATCACCTGGCGCGGATCTGTGCTCAACACACCAAGACACACCATCTCGAGGACTCCACCTGTATCGACCCCGCGAGTGGCACGATCAGTCACAAGCGCATCGGCACTGACGAAGTAGCATCCGAGGGAGGGTGGCTTCAAGCACGTGATACAGAGATTGGCCTACCGCTGGCGCAGGGATACCGTAGAGCGGATATTTGCCACCCGAGGCGTGGCACTGGACCAACTGCTCGGCGAAGGTGCCCGCAGAAGCTAGCTAGTATCTCCGTTGTTCTGAGGACCTCAAGAGATGTACCGCACGCCCCAAGCCGATCACCATCGCATCCACAGCCTGTCGCTGACCGTCAGCATTGCGAAACGCCCTCCGGACACTGCCCCCGACGCTTTTCGATTCCAGTGTTATCCTCACCGTAGTCGCGGCGGCCCCCGCCAGCGGTGACAATGTTGGGCTAGCATCGAGCGCAGCAACAAGAGAGTCGACAGTGAGGATAGCGGCGAGGTCGGGCAGTCGTGCCTCCAGGCTGTCCCGCATCATCGGAAGCCCTTCCATTTCCACGACCGCCGTGTCGCTGATCGCAGCTTGCAAGCGGGCCCGAAAGTCGAAGTACTCCAGCGGTACGGAGGGCCGTGCTATCGGGCAGGCAGCCGTGAGCGCCAGGAGCGCACAGCTAGTCAGCAAACAAAAGTGTCTCACCGTTGCATTGTCTCTTTTGGGGCAAGGCAACCCAACATTGGCTATTCTCGAGGCCTTCTGCCGACTACGCAACCTCCGTTGCTCCGCCAACCGCTCGCCCCTAGCTTCACCATCCCATGTCGAGATCGGGCAACCTTAGGAGAAGCACTGAGCCGCCGTGCAACTTGTCCCCCACGGCTACACCGAAAGCCGTATAGGCTCGACTCGCGTCGTAGCGCGAGATGGCGCGCTGGAGTTCGTGCTGCACGCGCTAGCTCGTTCCGGAACGCTCTACGACTATGCGGCCCAGGCCCCGGGGGGGGAGACCATTCAAGGACGTGGAACGGTCCACACCATCCCCGGGCCGGGCTCTGAACGATGGGTGGTCCGCCACCTGAGTCACGGTGGCATGCTCGCCGCCTTTACGGGCGATCGATTCCTGAAGGTCGGCGTACTGCGCCCTCTCAACGAGCTCTTGTTCTCGGTGATGCTCCAAGAACTCGGAATTCCGACCCCACCCGTCGTCGCGGCTGTCGTCTACCCGGCGGGCCCAAGTTACAGGGGTGATGTGGCACGCGAACAGATCACGGACGCCCTGGACCTCGCAGCTTGTCTCTTCGGCCCGCAGAGGCTGACGTCGACACAGCGCGCCAGCGCCCTAGCGGAGACCGGGCGGCTGGTCGGGTCAATCCACCGGGCCGGAGTCATCCATCCAGACCTCAACATCAGAAACGTCCTGGTCAGGTGGAGAGGAAGCACACCTCAGGCCTACATCTTGGACATCGAGAAGTGCAAGACGAAACCGCGCCTGTCGCAGCAGGCCCGGGACCGGATGCTCAGCCGTTTTCAGCGTTCGGCTCGAAAATTCGAGAAGCGCACGGGACAGAGTATCACCGAGCAAGAGTGGAAGGCGTTCTCGCGCGCCTACCTCGAGACACCTAGCCGAGGCGGGCCCTCACTTCGTCGGCCGTAACCCCTTCCACGTCAATCAGCTTGCGTCGGCTTCGTTCGCCACCCACAACTCGAACGGCCGCCTTAGGGACCCCAAGCCTCTTCGCCAAGAACGAAACGAGTTCGGCGTTCGCTTCCCCCTCAACGGGCGACGCTGCAAGGCGTATCTTCAGCGCGTCTCCGTACTCTCCGACCAACTCCGTCCTCGACGCGCGCGGTTGACACTGTACAGCGAATCGAACCGCTGTCTTGCGAGTCTCGACACGTAACATGTGAAGGAATCTGGTGGCGAAGCAGCACCTCGTCTACTGCACGCGGCGGACTTTGCGACGCAGAAAATCCATCATGATGTACTGCCCTAAGGTGACCGTCGAGGTAAAGTACGCCTTACCGCGGCAAAGCTGCGACACCTTCTTCACGAACTCCACAAGTGCGTAGTCCTGGGCGAGCATGAAGGTATTTACTTGAATGCCTGCCCGCCGACATTGGCTGACTTCCTGATAGGTCTCTTTCAGGATGCGTGGGTCCAGGCCGATGGGGTTCTTGTAAACCTGACCCGCCTCGACCGTGATAGCTGAAGGTTTTCCGTCGGTGATCATGACGATCTGGCGCATATCCTTCTTCTGAGCCAACAGCAAACGTCGAGCCAATCTCAACCCCTCAGCGGTGTTGGTGTGATAAGGGCCTACTTGCGCTTTCGCTAGCTCGCCCAGCGGAATTTCCTCAGCGCTGTCGTGAAAGAGAACGACCCGCAGAGTATCCCCCGGATACTGCGTGCGGATCAGGTGCGAGAGAGCTAAGGCTACCTTCTTCGCCGGCGTGAAACGATCTTCCCCATACAGAATCATCGAGTGCGAGCAGTCGAGCATCAGCACCGTCGCACATGACGAGCGGTATTCCGACTGGTGAACGTACAGATCGTCATAATCGAGTTTGATCGGTACGCCAAGCCCCTCGCGTTCAATCGCCCTCTTTAGAGTAGCCGGGACATCCAGATTCAGAGTGTCGCCAAACTCGTACTTCTTTGACGCAGCTTCCGCCTCGATCCCTGTGGAGAACTCAGCCGTCTCATGCGCCCCGAAGCTCGACTTGCCAATCGAACCGAGCAGGTTCTTGAGCGTCCTGTAGCCGAGGAAGTCCAAACCCTTTTGCGTCAGATCGAACTTGATCGAACGCGCGGCACCCTTACCGAGACTTCCCGGCCCCGTCACCGGTTGGCCTTCCGTCGGCACCTGAGGCACTTGCTGGGTGCTGAGGTACCCCTCCTCGATCATTCGGTTGACGATATCGTCTAGCAGCTCGGCCAACTGGCGCGCGCCTGCTTCGTCCGGCTCCTCGGCAAGCGCTTTCAGCATCTCGGGCGTCACTTGCCCCATTTCAAGCAGTCTCTGCAGGATGGCTTCTTTCAGCGCATCGAGGTCGCTCTGCGGCTCCTCATCTCCGAAATCACCCCAAAACGGATGGTAGTAAGTTCCCCCAGCGAACCCACTCTGAAGGAGGGAGTCGGCGAGTTGGTCAAGCAACTCTTGAAGGTTGAGTGACTCGAGGAAATGACCTGAGTACTTGGAGTACGTCGTAAAACGCATGTTGGCTAATCGCTATAAGTTCTGTCGCTGGGCGACGTCTCAACTTAGCTTATCATACCGCAGTACGACAACTGCAAGAAGCTCTGCGCGCCGACCATAATGGCAGGGGGATGCGATGGAGAGGGCAAAAGCGCTAAGCATGATACTGCTGACCGTGGCAGTCATTTTCTTCGCCGGCCAGAATCTCGGCCCCGTCGAGGTCGTCTTCCTGTTCTGGCACTTCTATGTACCGCTCTCGCTGATCGCGCTGGTCCCGCTGCTCATCGGTTTACTAGTGGGCTTCGTGGGCACCGCCGTCGTCGTCAAGCGTAAGGACAAGAAGGTCGCGCCCGGGCCTGAACCAACGGCAGCACAGCTGGAGGCTCCTGCCGCCGCGGCCGGGGCCGAGATCAAAGACGAAGAAGAGATTGCCGGTTAGCCCGAGTCCCGTATGAGCCTACTCTACGATAAGCCGCTTGCCTTTGCCAAGATGGAAGGCGCCGGCAACGATTTCATCTTGATTAACGCTGCCCATGCTCTTTTTGTGCCCGACTTGGGTGCACTGGCCCGTTTCGTTTGCGCTCGTCGCAGGTCTGTGGGCGCCGACGGCCTAGTCGTAGTGGAGCCGAGTCAGCGCGAAGACGCCGATCTGCGCGTACGCTTCTGGAACCCTGACGGTCAAGAGATCGACACGTGTGGGAACGGGACTCGCTGTGCCGCCCGCTACGCCATCGCCGAGGGACTGGCCGACAACTCGATGCTGATCGAAACGGCGGGGAGCGATATCGCTGCGCGCGTCACCGACGACACTGTGAGTCTCACCTTCGCCGTCGAGCCGAAGCTGACTCTAGATCTAACGGTTTCTGCAGGCGGGACCCCGCAGCGCGGATACTACGTCGATGTCGGCAACACGCATTTCGTGATACTGGAGACTGAGCTGCCCGAAGGTCCCATCGAACCACGGTGCCGACCTCTCCGCTACGCTCCGGAGTTGGAGCCCGACGGCGCCAATGTCCACCTTGTGGAGGTGACCGATCGTCACCGCGCTCGGATTCGGTCGTACGAGCGAGGCGTGGAGGCTGAGACACTGGCCTGCGGCAGCGGATCGGTATCATCGGCAGTCGCTCTCTGCGCGGCGGGGCTGTTGGATCCGCCAGTCGAGATGCTCACTCGCAGCGGCGATGTGTTGACCATCTGCTTTCAGCAATCCTCGGACGGTAGGTTCTCTCAGCTCGAGCTAGAGGGTCCTGCCCGCTTCATCTTTCGAGGAGAGTTGAGCGGCGCTGCCCATCTTTCGACCTCTTGAGCCCCGCAAAGAAAGGCCCGGGTACAACCCGAGCCGCGGAAGATTTCCGACGGCGACTGCTCTCCTGGTACAGCGCCCACAAACGTGACCTGCCCTGGCGCCAGACGGACGACGCTTACCGCATATGGGTGGCGGAGGTGATGCTGGTTCAGACCCAGGTCGACACTGTGGTCCCCTACTACAAGCGATTCATCGAGCGCTTTCCCAACGTGCGCGCGCTAGCGGCAGCGAACCTTGACGACGTGCTGAAGGCCTGGGAGGGGTTGGGCTATTATGCACGCGCCCGCAACCTCCACAGAGCGGCCAGAGTCGTCGCTGAGGAGCACGGAGGCTGTTTGCCCGGCGACGCTGAGAGTCTGAGAGCCCTACCCGGGATCGGCCCTTATATGACTGGGGCTCTGCTCGCCATCGTTTTTGATCAGCAGACGCTTGCCGTGGACGGGAACGTTCGCCGTGTCTTGAGTCGGGTGTATGACATCGTCGAGCCGACCCATGCGGTGGTCCGCGAAGCAGGAAGCCGGCTGGTTAGCGAGAGGCCTCGCGACGTGAACGAAGCGCTTATGGACCTCGGCGCGACGATCTGCACGCCCCGTACGCCGGATTGCCCGATCTGTCCCCTCCGAACCGGGTGTCTCGCCCTCCAGAGAGCTACCGTCGGTTTCCGCCCGAGGCCACAACCCAGGCGCAAGGGTCCCCACCACGAGATAGCGGTGGGCGTCATCTGGCGCGAAGAGGAAATAATCATTGCCAAGCGACCTGCCGAGGGTCTGCTGGGCGGACTGTGGGAATTCCCAGGCGGCAAGCGAGAACGCGGCGAGTCTCTGGAGGCGACGGTCGTCCGCGAGGTGAACGAGGAGCTTGGCATCGAAGTGGAGCCGGACACCAAGATCGCGGCCATAGATCACGCCTACAGCCACTTCGACATCACGCTGCACGCGTACCACTGCCGCTACGGCTCCGGGACCCCGATGGCTCTGGGCTGCCAGGAGTACGCCTGGGTCAGGCCCGGAGAACTCGACCGCTACGCGTTCCCCGCCGCCAACCGGAAGTTGCTCAAGCTACTGGCGTGACGGACTCAGTTGGCTCGAGCCGTTGTCGCATCTTGATCGTTCGCGAGGATCGGGTTAGATGGGTGACACGCGCTGCCATCTCCCGTGCCTTGCCGAAGACGAGGCGAACGATCTTGGGTAATCGACCGCGTTTCAAGCCTTGATCAAGCGAGCGACACTAGTCCCGGTTCTTATCCTTGCACTGGTCTTCGATGCCGCGGCCCAGGATACCCACTACTGGACTTACCAGTACGGCACCCGGGCCAACCTCCTTAGCGGAGCGGTCGTAGGCAGTGTCGTCGACATCAGCGCGGCGTACTACAACCCCGGTGCACTCTCGCTGGTGGAGGATATCTCGCTCATAGCGACCCAGAAGGTTTTTGAGCTCAGTAGCCTCCATTTCGAGCCTGATGTGGGGATTGACGCTAGCTTGAACGACCTCCGGTTGGATCTGGCACCCGGCTACTTTGCAGGTATTCTGCCGTTTCATTTCCTTGGTGATGATGTTCTGGCCTACTCGCTGTTCACCCGCTACCTGTACAAATCGGACGTGACCGCGATCGGGCAAGGCGACCTCGAGGAGGTATCCGACAGTCTGACCGGCGACTTCTATTCCTCCGTCGGGTTTCTAAGCGACCTGAACGATACCTGGTTCGGGATTTCCTACTCCAGCCCCTTCCAGGATGTCATGGGCATTGGGCTCACGGCCTACGTTTCCTACCGCAGCCAGAAGGGTACCACGGGTTTCATGTTCGAGTCGCTGGATGACTCAGACGAGAGCTTCATGTCTATTCGGGATCGGGGCTTCAGCTACTGGAACGCAGCCGTTTTGTTCAAGGGGGGCATCGCCTTCAACTGGTTGGGGGCTAGCGTAGGCCTGACAGTCACGACTCCAAGAATCAACGTGTTAGGCGAAGGGAAGGTGCAGTTCAACCGGACGCTCTTCAGTTCGGAGAACGTCTTCGTCGCGGACTACCAGGAAGGGCTTTCCTCGACTTACAAGACACCCTGGTCGGTCGCGTTGGGCGCGGCTTACAAACGGGAGTCGACCACGCTGCATCTGACAACGGAGTACTTCGCCCCGGTGGGCGAGTTCGAGGTCCTCAGCCCTGAGCCCTTCGTCGGGCAAAGCACCGGAGACACCATAACGGTGCAGCTGACACAGGAACTGGACGATGTCCTCAACTTTGGAATAGGGGTGGAGCAGGTATTCAGCCCGTATCTGTCTGGTTACGTCAGTTTTCGCACGGATTTTTCCGCCCACAAAGAGGGGGCCGACGAAAGTACAGGTATGGGTCTGACAAACTGGGATATCTACTTCATCACGGTGGGGGCGGCGTTCAGGCTTGGCAACGCAGACTTGGCGGCTGGTCTCGCCTTCGGTTGGGGAAGCAATCAATCTCGACTACCTGACGATCCTGCTTTGCCTCCGCCAGCACCGACGGTCGACATGACGTACAGAACACTGCGACTGATTCTTGCCTTTGCCATTTGAGCGAGTCCTCACCCGGCTCGTTCGTGTCTCATAGCTGACAACGACGCTCTCTTGTCGTCACGCTGGAAAGAATAGATGCGTGACGGTGGCCGATTGAGCCTCCATCACCTGAGGTTGGTTCGCCGCTAGACCGGTGAGCATCTCGAACTCGCGACTCATCAACCCCAGTGCTGCCGCCGCACCGATCATCGCAAAGTGGAGTAGCGCAGGGTTTCCCTGCGGCATCGCTCCCTCGGACTGGGCCTCCTCGATCTCCCCGTAGACAAACTCGAAGTAAGGCCGCAGTCGACTGTGAACGAGCGCAGCGAGCTGCCAATCGTCTCGCTTGTTGGCATAGATGAGGAACTGAAACAATTCGGGAAACTCCGACGTGAACGTCACGAGGTCTTCCAGCATGATTTTCAGGCGTGCGGCCGAGCCCAGACCCTCCAGCCACTCGACTCGCTGGCGCCACCCATCCAGAAAACGGTCGAGAATGCTCTCGGCCGCCGTCTGCCAGAGGCGTTCTTTGGAGCCGAAGTGGTAGAGGATCAGGGGCTGGTTGACACCAGCCACCTCGGCGATCTCGTGGGTGCTGGCACCCTCGAAGCCCCGATCAGCAAAGACGGTGAGCGCGGCCGCGAGGATTCTGTCCTGCGTCTCGCGACTGCGGCGCTGTCGAGCCGGACGCGCCCCACTTGGGGCCCCGGCACCTTCTGCATTTGCGACGAAACCAGTCATAGTCCGTTAGCCGGCCAACGGGTTAGTGCCGAACGAGCATCGGAGACAATTTATATCAACTGATATAAACAGGCCACGGCACGCGCCCTCGATAGCGTGCCCAATAACGACTGCAAGGCTTAACTGCTTTTGAAGTAAAGAGTTACAAATCAGGCTCGAGCTCGACCGCACGCTGCGGCGCCCGCAAGCTGCGCCCCAGCGCTGCACCGAATACCAGGAGAAGCGGAGCCGTCCAGAGCCCCGGGTAGTATTGCCACTCGACGGCAGCGATCATGATGTGGCCGGCACCGTTCAGGATCTCTACGATCGCCCAGAACTTTGCCAGCTTGAGGGCCCACGGCCGCCCGTGCCCCACGGAGGGGATCAGTGCTAACAGCAGAAGCGTCAGCCCGACATGCAAGAGCACGAAGAACTCGGGGGCAAGAGAGTAAACCGGAAATCTGTCGTGGAACCCGGCAACGTAGTCCTCAAATCCGTGGATGAACTGCGCAATGACCAGCCCCGGGTACAGGTGACGCCCGGCAGACAGGTGGTGCGGATGGACTGCTAGGTCTCTTGGGTCCACGCGGAGCCTCCGGAACCCTGTCCGGGTAAACGCCTCGGCCGGTCCTTCCTTCGGTTGTAACTGCCGGCCTCATTCCGGCTAATTCTTCGTTTGGCGACCAAGCCCTCCAACACTACTTCGCTAGCCACCACAAGGCTGGCAGCTTCATCGACATCGACCTGGCTGGCTGCAGCCGTCCTCGCAAGCTCAACCAATCCTGGCACGGTTCCGAAGCCTTTCAGGCAGGCATCGGCGCTCGACAACTCGCCGACCTGAAGAGCGCCACCCGTGTCGAAGTACTCGATGATGGGTTCAGCGTCTTCCTCCACGAAGTACTCGTCAAACGTGGCGCCGGCTGCTCGGGAGATTAGGTCACGGGCGATCTTCTCGCCGCCCTCCAGTTCCCCCTCGTATTCCAGCTCCAGCTTGCCGGTGATCGCCGGGAGCGCCGCGTAGATATCAGCAACGCAGGGTACCACGAGCGCAGCGTCGTTGGCCATCGCACGGCGCTCGGCGTTCGAAAGCACGCTCTCCAGCACGGTGATCGGCAGACGCTGCGAGACGCCCGACCGTCGATCGACCCTTTGGTCCTCGCGAGCTTCGAAGGCGATGCGCTCGACGACCTCTTTGATCATTCGCGGGACTTGAATGGGCCGCCCGCCCCTGTCAATCCAGGCCTCCTGCTCGGTAATGGCGACACCGTCCTGGAGATCACGGGGATAGTGTGTCATAACCTCGGCGCCGATCCTGTCTTTCAGCGGCGTGATGATCTTGCCGCGAGCCGTGTAGTCCTCGGGGTTCGCGGTGAAGACGAGCAGGACGTCCAGGGCCAGGCGGATGGGATAGCCCTTAATCTGGACATCGCCCTCCTGCATGATGTTGAAGAGGCCGACCTGGATCTTGCCCGCCAAGTCCGGCAGCTCATTCACTGCAAACACGCCCCGGTTAGCCCGAGGCAGAAGCCCATAGTGGATGGTCAACTCGTCCGACAGGACATGCCCACCGCGGGCGGCTCGGATAGGATCGACATCGCCGATGATATCAGCGATGGTGACGTCGGGGGTCGCCAACTTCTCGACGTAGCGCTGCTCACGAGGCACCCAATCGATAGGGGTCTCGTCACCCAATTCCTCGACCTTCAAGCGGCCGTACTTGCTGATGGGGTGGAACGGATCGTCGTTCACTTCTGAGCCGGCAATGGTAGGGATCCGGTCATCGAGAAAACCCACAAGCTCCCGTAGAATCCTGCTCTTGGCCTGGCCGCGCAGCCCCAGCAGGATGAAGTTATGCCGAGCCAGGAGCGCGTTGACCAGCTGAGGTATAACTGACTCCTCATAGCCAAGGATGCCTGGGAAGAGGCGCTCGCCAGCCTGCAACTTCCGGATGAGGTTCCCCCGCATCTCGTCCTTGACCGAGCGCGGGCGATAGCCCGATCTCTTGAGGAGTCCGAGCGTTTCAGGTAATGGTGGGGGCATGTTCTCCTACCTTCCAACTCGTTCTCAGGGTCGCCTCTGGTGTTCTCGCAACTCGAGCGTCTGCTACGCCGAGCTTGGCGTCACGGGATCAGCCTTGGGTGCCGGCGGGGCCGGCGCCCTAATCATAAACAGAATTGCGAATGCCGCCGCAAGACTCATGATCACCGCGCTCAAAGTGAACGGCGTGGCCGCCTGCCATGTTCCAAACACCCAGCCCGCCCACGCGGCGCCCAGCATCCTACCCAACGCGGACAGTGATTGCATCACTCCGAGCACGCCACCCTGTCTATCGATCGCTGCATGCTGGGAGGCAAGACTCGTGGCCGTGGGCCAGTTGAGCCCGCTCCCCAGAGCGATCAGCACCAGCACGGCGCATAGAATCAGAAGAGTGTCCGCCAACGGCATGAGGGCGTAACCGAGTATGAGGACCGTCGTGCCGATAACCAACAGCCGGCGCTCCCCAAACTGGCGAGCCATGGGACCGATCAGACGACCCTGCACGATTGCCATCAGCAGCCCCAGGTATGCCATCAAGTAGCCCGCGTGCTGCGCATCGTAGTCGAGCTTAATCGCTATCCAAAGCGGGAACACCGTTGTGAACGCGGCAAACACGAAAGTCGCGAGTACATAGATTGCCATCAACGTCCCGATGGCGGGGGAGCGCCCGAAGCTGACTGCCAGCCTCATGCGGCCGAGCAGACCGAGGTCACTAGCGCGGGCAGCCGAGGCCTTGGCATCGGGACTCAGCGACTCCGGTAGATAGAAGAAGGCCGCACCCGCGTTCGCGAGAGACAGTGCAGCCGCGAAGAAGCCCGGTGCCGCGTAACCGAGATTGACCAAAACGCCGCCGATGGCGGGCCCGGCGATGAATCCCAATCCAAAAGCCGCGCCAACTAGCCCCATCCCCCGGGTTCGGTTCTCCAGGTCCGTACTGTCCGCGATATAGGCCTGGGCTACAGGGATGTTAGCGCCAGCGATTCCCTGCATGATCCGCGATGCGAAGAGCCACGTGAGGTTGGTTGCTAGCCCGAACAACAGGTACGACAGACCCGAGCCGACCAGCCCCAGCAACAGGATGGGCCGGCGCCCGATCCGATCCGACAACCGCCCCCAGATCGGACCGAACAGGAACTGCATCGCCGGGTGCATTGCAACCACCAGCCCGATGATCATCGGATCTGCCCCAAAATCCGTAGCATAGAACGGCAGCAGGGGCAGGACGATGCCGAACCCGATGAGGTCGATGAAAACCGTCAGAAAAATGATTGTGAGTCGAGACATACGGCCGCAGAGTCTAGCGGCACTGCGCCGCCTTGTCGAGGTCCGATCCAACCGGGGACGGCCCTTGCTTCCCCTCCACTGGCCCCTTAACAGTATTCTATGGCCGCCATTCCTCCTGCCGTGGCTGAGTTCCTTGGGAACAAGCGCCTTGCCGTTGTCGGAGTGTCGCGAAACGCCCAACAGCCAGCGAACGCCGTATATCGTCGACTGCGTGATTTGGGGTTTGGAGTATTCCCGGTGAATCCCAACGCGTCAGAAGTCGAGGGCGTGCGCTGCTATCCCAACCTCAGCTCGCTTCCTGAGAGCGTTCAAGGTGTGGTCATCGCGACCCATCCGGATGTTGCGCTAGACGTAGTCAGGGACTGCGCCACGCTCGGCGTGGGGCATGTATGGTTCCACCGGTCGTTCGGCCAAGGGAGCGTGTCGCAGGATGCCGTGGACGAATGTCGAGCCAGCGGCTTGGCATGCATCGTCGGCGGTTGCCCCCTGATGTACTGCGACCCCGTGGACGTCGGTCACAAGTGCATGAGATGGTTTCTGCGGCTCCGCGGGCGAGTTCCGGGTTGAGATCACGCTGAGCATCGCAAGGCCACCGACATCCTCCTTGCTTTCAGCCAGCCAAGCGATAACGCTCACCCTCCACGATCAACCGGCCCTCATCGACTAACTTGGCGAGGTGCGCCAGGACTGAGCCTTCAGCAGCGAGATGCAGGCGCGGGTCGAGGCCCTCGTAAACCAAAGCTCGAATCGCAGCAGGTGTATCTGCGTCAGCCGTCAACGCAGCGAGCACCTGTTGTTCGCGCTCCATGCGGTGCGCGATGTATTCCTCCAGCTTGGCCGCTGGTTCCCCTATGGCGGCCCCATGACCCGGGTAGATGACCGACAACCCGAGTTGGGTCAGCCGTTCCAGCGTACACAGATAGGCCGCCATGTCACCCTCGGGCGGAGCGATCAGCGAAGTGCCTTCACCTATGACGACATCCCCTGCAAATAGAGCCCGCTCCTGGGGGCAGAAGAAGCAAACGTGGTCGGGGCAGTGACCTGGGGCTGGTACGACCTCTAGGCTCCCGCCGCCGAAGTCGATGGTCGTATTCTCCAACAGTGGAATATCCGGAGGCTCCAAGCCAGCAAGCACCGCCGATTCCGACGTCGCCGCCAACGGCGCCCCCAGCCTCAGGGTCAGCTCGGCGGCGCCTGCCGCGTGGTCGGGGTGGTAGTGGGTGATGCAGATTGCCGCGACATCTTGATCGCCCAGAGCGACCTCCACGGCATCGAGATGCTCCCCAAGATCGGGGCCTGGATCCACCACGACACAAGGCTCCGAGCCCAACACGTAGGTGCGTGTGCCGTCCAGGGTCAGGGGGCCTGAGTTGGCTGCAACCAGCGTCTTTAGCCAGAAGCGGCGGCGCGGATCAGCCATCGGCGTCCCGCTCGTCATAGCGCGGCTCGCCCGGGATAACCGATATCACCTCACCGTTGGCGTCGCGGCGCAACCGTGGAAGGATCGGCTTCGTGTCGGTGGCCAGAAAGCGCTTCCGCCACTCAGCCACGCTGCTGCCCTCTTCCAGCCAACTCAACGTCTTCGCAGTCGGGTAGAGCATGCGGAAGCGGAAACTGAAGTAAGCCTCGAGCGCTTCCGCCGGTGTTATCCAGACGTGCTCCACAAGTTCGCCCTCTTCGGCGGAGACCCTCGCGTCGGTCGGGGCTTCCTCCAAGAAGAACCGGGCATCATAGCGGCGGGACATCGCTTCCGGCGTAATCCAGCGTGCGCACAAGACCAGACGATCGGCTGCCAAGCGGACTTTCCAACTGTCGACGATATCCAGAAATGTCCTTCTCCCCGTCACTAATTCCGCGCGCGCCGCCGCGACCTCGTCGGTACCCGGAACATCACCGACGGCCAATAGGACTCCGGTCTCCTCGAAAGTCTCGCGGAGCGCCGCAACCACGAAGGTCAGCTCTTCGGGCCCGCCTGGGTCCGCCGCACCTGCCACTGCTTCCGTGGGGGGCGCGACGAGCATCTCAAGCCACTTCGGGTCGCTGTCCTCCGCGTCCAAGGTACCGCCCGGGAACACGTGAGCCCCTGCAGCGAAACGCATGTGGGCACGGCGGCGTACCAACAGCACCTCGGGGCCCGCCGCAGTATCTCGGGCCATGATCACGCCAGCGGCGGGCCGC
>Ga0209536_100002439_pt1 | contig 30330 bp, 18 predicted proteins | sample DeeMarSeWOR28_12_FD_187461 | JGI IMG/M metagenome (GOLD analysis project Ga0209536, IMG submission 187461) | Marine sediment microbial communities from White Oak River estuary, North Carolina - WOR-2-8_12 (SPAdes) (version 2) | ecosystem: Environmental > Aquatic > Marine > Intertidal zone >...
CATCAGTTAATTCAGAAAAAGTTACCGGTCGATAACCAAGCTCGGAGTTGATCTTCATGACTGCGAGGCTGGTCGTTAGACCGAACAATTTGGCATTAGGAAATTTTGCTCTCGACAATTCAAAAGCTTTACGTTTTACACGCATTGCCAGGCCCATTTTACGGAATTGCTCTGCGATAATCAGACCGGAGTTTGCTGCAAATTTTTCTCCCCAGGATTCAATATAACAGAAACCACCAAATTCCCCTTTATCGGAAATTGCAATCACTGCTTTCCCCTCGGCCATTTTATTTTTAATATACTCAGGAGATCTCTTGGCAATACCTGTTCCCCTGGCAGCTGCAGACGATTCGATCAATTGACAAATTTCTTCTGCAAATTTCAAATGTTCACTGGTGGCAACCAGTACCTCAAATTTTGCCATTTATAATAAATGAAGCTTAATAAATTGAATGAAAAATAAAAGAAACTGGATGTGTCGAATTACCCCGTAGGTAATTATCAATAGAATTAGCCCCCGAAGGGCCTCCTCCTGAAAAAATTAAGGTTAATTCGATATGATTCCCTTTTATCCAATGTATTTTTTGATTAGGCTGCGAAAATAAAAATAATATAGCTGATGACCTAAAAAAAGATTAAAAATTTGGGAGTAAATGCAATTAAAAATATTTTCTATTGATGATTTCACTCAATACGATAGCATTCTTAAATCCTTCCGGATCCTGCAACATTTTAACATATTGGCTCGCCAGGTCTTTCTTAATTGAATACTTCTCATTCCGAGTAAAAACTTCCAGTTCCTTTTTGGGTTCGGATATGATTGGAGATTCATAGCTAATGCCTTCATAAGTTTGGTATGGACTTGGTGATTCCTTTTCCTTGGGTGGTTCCATACGGGTTGTTCTCTCATAGGGAATTTCTTCAACTGGCAATGTTTTTTCTTCTTCAAATTCTTCTCCTGCCAAGTTTTTTTCAAATTCCTTTAGAATATCTTCGAACGAAAATGCTTTTCTGGGTTGAGGTCGATTTATCGGATTTGTTGTTTGCGCATGCTGTTGGGGACGCGTTGATTTTGGAGCCTGTTGCTGTTTTGAACGCGCCTTTAAAACCCTGCTGATTATGTAGATTAATGCTAAAGCTATGTATAAATAATTCTCCAAATTGTCCATGTCCCAAATATAAAAATTTATTGTCAGTTTTTATTTGAATTTTGCGTATTACTGCATTGGGGAATCAATCAAATTTATTGTTTAGAAGAAAACTGCAATCAGGGTCAAAATTTTTTAATCCTGCAAGCGATCTTCAAAGATCCCAGATTTATTCATCCGGAAATCAAATACAGCTAATAAAATTATTATGTCAGATTGGACCAGCAGAATTTTTAAACAAAAAATAAATCGTACTGCCAGCAATCTATCTGCAAAGAATTCGGGAAAATTTTAAAAAACATTGATTTTGGTGTCACTTAAACTTCTAAAGTTAAACTATTGAAAATTAAAGCATTATTTGCTTTGTTTCCAGTAATACTTTTGTGACAGCTGACGATCAGGATATAGACATTGCTTTTAATTGTGAATTATAAATAAACTCGGATTTTTTTCTTCAAAGCTATTCACTATTTTGCAGGGTTTTTTAAAAACTGTTGCTACAAAAGTTAACCACTTATTTAAAATATTACTCCCGGTCAAATATTTTAAATTGTTGATTTTCAATTACTTATTATATAATTACAAGACGGTAACTCCGTGAATTTTATTGGGAAAACATAGAATACTGAATGCAGCTCACTAAACTGGAAATAAAAGGTTTTAAAAGCTTTGGGGATAAAGTTCAAATTAACTTTGGTGAAGGGATTACGGGAATTGTTGGCCCAAATGGCTGTGGTAAGTCCAATATTGTGGATGCCATTCGTTGGGTATTAGGTGAACAAAAAATCAGCCAGCTCCGATCTGAAAAGTTGGAGAATATTGTATTTAATGGCACTAAGAAGCGTAAAGCAACCCAGATGGCAGAAGTATCGCTTAGCTTCAAAAATACAAAAAATCTGCTGCCAGTTGAATACAATGATGTAACCATAACACGTCGTTTTTTTAGATCCGGAGAAAGTGAATATCTATTAAATGGTATCAATTGCAGATTAAAAGACATTACAAATTTGTTTCTTGATACAGGAATTGCCTCCAACAGCTATGCGATAATTGAATTGGCAATGGTGGATGACATCCTCAATGACAAAGAAAACTCCAGGCGGCATTTATTTGAGGAAGCAGCCGGCATATCCAAATTTAAAGTAAGGAAAAAAGAAACACTTAGAAAACTTAAGGAAACTGATGCTGATCTTGACAGGGTTGAAGATCTGTTGTTTGAAATTGAGAAAAATATGCGTGCGTTGGAACGGCAGGCAAGGCAGGCAAAGCGGTATTATAACCTAAAAGAAGATTACAAGATATATAGTATTGAACTAGCAAAAAAAAGTGTATTAAAACAGCAGGGATCCCTTAAAAAGATAAATGAACAGGTTCAGGCTGAAAATGACATCAAAATCAGCCTAAATAAACAAATAGCTGAAGTTGATGCAGAAATTGAAAAAACAAAAACTGATCTCATCCAAAAAGAAAAACTGCTGGCATCCCGACAAAAGAACCTAAATGATCATGTAGGAAAAATCAGAAACTATGAAAGTGAGAAAAAAATAAAACATGAACGCTTAAAATTTCTAAATGATAAAAGTGACACTTTACGAGAGCAGATCTCGCAGGACAAGCAAAGTCTGGAGCGTGCCTCTTTCTCTATTAAAAGTCTGAACCAGGAAAAAGAGTCTGCTGGTAAATTATTAAAGGAAATAGAACAAACAATCGTAGCTCTTGGCAGCGAGTTGGAAGAGCAAAAAATAAAAACAAATACTCTTGCAACTGAGCATACAGCATTGGATGAAAGTTATAGATCAAAAAAAGACGAACTTTACGCTATCACCAAGGACCTGGAGATAAAAGAGATCCAACTCAATTCTTTTAAATCCGAACTAGAAAAAACCACCTTTGATTCATCAGAAAAAACTGCCAATCTCGCAGAATTCGAAAGTAAATTAAAACAGCTCAACGAAAACCTCGCTTCTAAACAAAAAGATCTTGATTCACTTGAAAAAGCTGAAAAGCAACTCCAAAAAACGATTGAATCAACAGAAAAGACAATAGAAGTCATTCGGGAAGAAAAGCAACAAACTGCGAGGTCACTAGATGCCAGACAAAATGAATACAACCTCACTAAATCGCTTGTTGATAACCTCGAAGGCTTTCCAGAGGCAATAAAGTTTTTAAATAAGAAGGCTGGTTGGAATAAAAACGCACCTCTTTTGTCCGATATAATTAGTACTGACGAAAAGTACAGGGTGACCATTGAAAATTTCCTTGAGCCTTTTATGAACTACTATATTGTTGAAGATGAGAATGAAGCTTATAAAGCAATTAATTTATTAACCGACGCAGCCAAGGGAAAAGCACATTTCTTTATTTTAAATAAGTTTGATGAATTCCATTCCAGGGATCCGAAGATCTTTGATAATGCCATTCCAGCAACAGAAATTATTGAATACGAAAATAAATACAAACACCTTGTCGCACATATCCTGGATGATGTATATATCGTTACCGGTTCGGAATCTAATATTCCCCTTGACAAAGAAAGTGTATTTATTACACAGAATGGAAAGGTCACCAAAAGAAAGTATTCAATATCCGGTGGTTCTGTTGGTCTTTTTGAAGGTAAACGAATAGGAAGAGCTAAAAATCTCGAAAAACTCCAATCATCTATCAAAAAACTTCAATCAAAACTTGAAGATATTGAGGAGAACTACAAACAAAAATTAGTTGAACTTGATAAACTTAAATCACAAACCAGGAAGATATCCATCGAGGCTCTTCAAAAAGAAATCAATTTACTACATCAGGAGCTGGTTTCCTTTGAGACAAAGCAGGAGCAAATGGCTGGTTTGCTAAGTAGTAATACGGTTCGAAAGGAAGATATCATTGAAAGTATCAATACACTCAAAAAAGAAACTGACGAACTTACTCCAAAAGTAGATCAATTTAAACGTGAACTGACACTTCAATATGAGCAGCTTCAGGAAATAAATAAGGAGCTCAATGCATATAAAGATCAGTTGGAAGAAAAATCAGCAAAATATAATGAAGAAAATATTCTGTTCCATCAGCGGCAAAATAAACTAAACAGCCTTGACCAGGAAATATCTTTTAAGGCAAGTGCAAAGGAAAGTGCAGAACAACGTATTGAAAAAAATAGCCGTGATCTTCAACGAAATGAGGAAGAAATTAAAAAATTGCTGGATAGTAATGAAATACGTGAAGATGAACTGATCGAGCTTTACAAAGAAAGGGAATCCATTGAAAAAGGTGTAAATGAAGCAGAAAAGGAATATTACGCAACCCGAGGTTATATTGACGAACTCGAAAAAAAGTTGCGAAATATACATGCCAGAAAGGAGAACATAGACGAATTATTGTTAGAGCTTCAAAATAAAGCCAGTGAATTGAAACTTGAAATGAGCTCAGTTAAAGAAAGACTGTCCGTAGAATTTGAGGTAAATCTTTCTGAGCTCAAAGAGGAAAATGAAAATCCTCATGAAGCCACTCAACTTTCAGATGAAGAACTGAGGACTAAGATAGCCAAATTCAAAGACATTATGGATAAAATTGGTCCTATCAATCCTATGGCGATGGAAGCCTATGATGAGATTAAAGAACGTCATGTTTTTATCACCGAACAAAAAACAGATCTTGTAAACGCCAAGGAATCTTTACTGTCTACCATCGATGAAATTGATCTGGTTGCAAAGGAAACATTTTTACAGGCTTTTACTAAAATTAAAGAAAATTTTATCAAAGTTTTCAGGTCCTTGTTTACCGATGAAGACGATTGTGATCTTCGACTTTTAGCACCGGATAACCCGCTGGATTCGCCAATTGAGATTATTGCTAAACCTAAAGGTAAGAAACCATTGACAATTAGCCAGCTTTCAGGTGGAGAAAAGACACTTACGGCAACATCCTTACTTTTCTCAATTTATCTTCTGAAACCCGCACCATTCTGTATTTTTGATGAAGTTGATGCTCCACTTGACGACGCAAACATCGATAAGTTCAATACTATTATTCGTAAATTCTCCGAGGAATCACAATTTATCATTGTTACCCATAATAAGCGAACAATGTCCAGTACGGACGTAATTTATGGTATTACAATGGTTGAGCAAGGTGTTTCACGAGTTGTACCGGTTGATTTACGCGAACTCGCCTAGATTTATTATCTTATTGCATCCTTTCTGACATATCTTTAAATAATACCATTTCAAGATTTTGAATTTTACACGCTTTTAAATTGCATATTTTTAACCAAATAAAAATAATTATTATACTTTATACTAAAACATTACATCGTAATTTGAACATCCTATTTTAGCTAAATACCTGATTTAGAATCAAAAAAATGCCTTATCTTTAAGTTCTGGTTGTATTAAAGTTTTGGTTTAAGTGTATTATTTACAAATAGAATTATTTAGTGATTCACTTGACCAATTTTGATTGAGTTATAATCCTGATTTTTATCGGATTTTTTAATGAGTCTAAAACTAAACTTTTTTTTTCTCTTATTTCTAACGTCCATAACTTTTGTCGAAGGTCAGGAGCTTGATAGCATTTCTATGACATTTGAAAACGGGATGGTCGTCGTGAGGTATGATTTTCTCAACGGTGAAGCTGGCGAGGATTATGAATTATATCTCTTTGGATCTCATGACAACTTTTCAGAACCCCTTCAACACACAACTGGGGATGTCGGGAAAAAAATCCAGTTAGGTTCAGGTAAAGTCATTTACTGGGACGCAAAAAAAGAATTGGGAAATTTCAAGGGTGATTTCAGTTTGAAAATAAAAGGAACAAAATATATTCCTCTTGTAACCTTTCAAAATATTCATCAAGACCTTAAGATCAAGAGGGGTGAATCCTTTGATATAAGATGGGATCGATCTACTAAAGCTGACCAGGTGTTACTTCAAATGCGCCGCTATGGCGTGCCCATAGAAGATCCAATAACTGTTGATAATACAGGTATTTACAGTTGGCATGTTCCCCGTGAATTTAAAGCCGGTAAAGGATATACGATCCAAATCCTAGATACTCAAAACTTGATCAAAGAGGAAACAAGTGAAAGTTTTACGATTCGAAGAAAAATGCCACTCGCATATAAACTAATTCCTGTTGTAGCAGTTCTTAGTGGCGCAGCTATATATTTTACTCAAGGTGAAGATAGCGGAATACCAAACCCACCTGCCCCTCCAGAAAGATAAACTAAATGAAAGCCATTCAAGAGACATATCGACACTTGATAAAGGGATGCTTGGCCGTAATCTTTTACATTTCTTGTGGGTATGTCCTGGCTACAAGTGATCAAACATTAACAAATAAAACTATCCTGACACTGGGTTCGGGTTTGGGGGATGTTGCACCTGCCATTGCCTACAACTCAAATAATAATGAATATTTTGTCATCTATACTGACGTTGATCCAAACTGTCCAGGCAACCAGGAACTGCGTGGGCAGATAATCAATGCCATTACAGGTGAGAAATCCGGGAATGAGTTAATTATTACTTCTTCAGATCAACCGTGTGTTACAAACATCATCTCAAACTTGGAAATTGTTTATAATGACCAAGTGGATGAATATTTAATTTTCTATAAGTCTATTGGAGCTATCGGGAATAAGTCTAATTTATTTTACTGTAGCGTTAATGGTTCATCACATGCTATTACGTTACTACCAACAAAATTAGCAGGAGATGCAATAGCCGATCCATATCAAGATCTGGTTATAGGCTATGATTATCAAACAAATACTTATGCCCTTGGATATCATAAAATCAATGCTTCAAGTGAATCATCCCTGACCGTGGATTACCTTGATGCCCAATCAAAATCCAAAAAAATATACGAAACAATCATTGACAAAACCACATTTTTAGATCCAAATACTGGCATATTTAATGCCAAAATAGTGTCAAATGGTTCCAATCTCGTAATCATTTTCGAATTAAAATTTAATGATGGCAGCGAAATCTGGGGAGGGATTTTCAATTTGGCTAATGGAGAAATCATCAATGACTATTTTCAAATAAGTCCTAATGGTCAGTCTGACAAATATTTTGGTAATCCTGCTGCTAGCTATGATGAGACTCTGGATGAAATTGTAATCGCCTACGAACAATCCTATTATTCAGATCCAGGTGAAGAATATATATTAAGTGATGCTATTAGAATACAAAAAATAAATCCTTATACCGGGAACCTGATTGGCCCTACGGATGTTGCTATCTCACCCCTACCCGGTGCTGGAAATACTGAGGACAAAAAGCAACCTTCAATAATAATCAGCAATTTGAGCAATGAATTTTTCATTGCATATTACGGCATTAGGTTTGCCGCTGGAGATGATGTTTACAATGTATATCTCCATAGAGTCGATGCAACAAATTTAACATCTATAAGTACATCAGGTATTCTTGTCGACACTAACATCGGAAGACAGGTTCTTCAAAACAATCTTTTAAAATCTTTGGATTTAGGTTTTAATAGTGCAAATAACCAATTCCTTCTTAGTTGGAACACAGAGTCTGCCAACGATGTTCGTACACAGGTCTGGAGATTTGATAACAATAAACCCGCAAATCTTTCGATATCGACAACAACCAGAAATGAAGAATTGCCAATAGGCGCTACCTTTGCTACTTTATCAGCGACCGATCCGGACCCTGAGGATAGTTCGCCAATATTTAGCTTAGCGAGCGGAAATGGTAGCCAGGACAATTCCTATTTTAACTTTCAGGGGAATGAATTAAGAATTAATAAGCGTCTAAGTTTCGAGGAAGCTGGTACGAGAAATATTAGAGTAAAAGTTACTGACAATAAGGGTGATTTTGATGAAAAGGAGTTTTCGCTTACAATTACAGATATCGATGAATCTCCAAAAAATATCATTTTGTCCGGTCAACTTTCCGTAGAGGAAAATCTACCTGCAGGGTCATTCACCTCTAATATTTCGATTGAAGATGATGATCTGGATGATACTCATACACTTACCCTTGTTGCAGGCGACAGCTCAACGCACAATACCAATTTTGAAATCGCGGCAGGAACAAATGTCCTAACGCTAAATGAACCACTCAATTATGAGGAAACATCAAAGCAATTCGTAAGAATCAAAGCAGTTGATTTTTCAGGGTTGCCATATGAAAAAGGATTTGTAATAAATGTTATAGATATAAATGAAAAACCTGAAGGGCTGGAACTCACACCAAATGCCATTCCTGAAAATGATGCTCAATCTGTAGCAATTGTTAATGTCGTGGATCCGGATGAATCTCCGAATTACTCGTTCACGATGATTAGTGGCGAGGGAGATGATGATAATTATCGTTTTAATCTATCGGACAACAACAAATTAAGTCCGATCAACCCGTTAAATTTTGAAGAAAAAAGCATTTATTCCGTTCGTTTACGCGCATGGGATGGTTTATATGATACAACTCAGGCAGTAGAAATATTGGTGACCGATGTTAATGATCCTCCTGAAGCCGTTCAACTGAGTGAAAATCAAATTATTGCAGATCAACCGGGTGGTGCCTTCTTTGCCCATATTATGACAATTGACCAGGACATGAATGATACGCATTCATATGAAATACTTGAAGGTTCGGAATATTTTTTCATTAAAAAGACCGGTGACCAATATGATCTACATATACTCAATTCGTTTATTTATGATTTTTCTAATCCTGCAAACAACCTTTACTCAGTTAAAATCAAATCCACAGATTTTGAGGGAATTTCAGTTGAGGAAATGATCAATGTTGAAGTTGTCCTGTACAAGGATGAGGAAAAACCTAAAATTCTACAGTTTGAAGAAAATCCAAAATTCATTGATAGTACGGAGGATTCATTGTACCTGTCTATTTTGGCTACTGATAATGAAAAACTTAAATCCATAGCACTTTACCTTAGACAGATACGATCAGTTGATAATTCATTTACCTATTCGGACACGATTGAAATTAATACAAGCAATGAAAAGCTTTTCCTGGCAAACATCCCTCTTAAAACTGATAATATGGATGATATGGGGATTGAATATTATTTCAAGGTTACAGACGTCGCAGGAAACGTAGATTCAACAAATATTGGCCATACATATTGGTCATATTCACCACAAGAATTTAGTGCCACCAATTCCAAACATTTTAATGGATCAGAAACATCCTATAGAATTATCTCAAATCCATATGATTTGGAAAGCAAAAAGGTCTCTAAAATATTTGCCGAATATGGTTCTTCAAATGCCAACTCATGGCGCTTATTTGATTACAAGGACAAAATTTATCATGAACTAGGAATATTATCAGGATCTACAATAGAACAAGGAATAGGTTACTGGTTCAACAAAATGGATAATTTGAATCAAACAATTGTATTTGACAAAGCATTCACACCTGAAAATCATAGAGATGGCCTTTACAGCTTGCCACTGAAATCTGGCTGGAATTTAATTGGCAATCCATATCCTTTTGATTTGGACTGGAATCACGTATTAGCAGAAAATAATCGATCTGAGCTTGATTACAAGCTTTACACTTTTGATGGAAACTATAAAGTTGCAACTGCCCTCAATAAATTTGAAGGGGCTTTTGTTTATGCAGTAAATGACACAGTGTTGAAAATTCCAATTAGTGATCCATCCCTTTCAAATAACAGAATAGCACAAACAAATCAATTTGAAAACGGATGGTTGGTCAACTTCACGTTGGACAACGGGCAGATAAAAAATAATCTTTGTGGCATTGGAATGCATGAATATGCTCGCCAGGGTTTTGACAAATATGATAACCCTCTCCTTCCCAGGTTCATTCATTACTTAGATATGTCGTTCAGTCATCCGAAGGATATAGCAGGTGCTTTCTCGCAGGATATTGTCGGATTGTCAGATAATCATATCTGGGAATTTGTCGTGTCTACAAATCACTCAAATAAACATGTTGTTTTGAGCTGGAATACAGATCAATTCAAAAACTCTGAAAATCAGCTTTTATTATATGATGTGGTGCATGATAAAACAATAGATATCCGCAATAATTCACAATATGAACTTATCCTTGAAAATCCGTTGACATTCAAGGCAATTTATGGTGATGATGCTTTTATTGAAGAGACGTTGAATAATATTAGAATTGAAGCCCTGCAACCCTATCCAAATCCATTTACCAATGTCATAAGATGGCCTATCATCCTGCCATATTCACAGGAACCATATATCATTGATTGTAGTATATACAATCTCATGGGGGAAAAGGTCTTCCAGGAGAAACACGAAGCTAATGCGTGGGGCAACTTTGAGGTAAAATGGACAGAGGATCAAATGAAAAATTTAAAACATGGAATATACATATACAGCATACAAGTTAGGAATGGGTTTTTAACAAATAATTTTCATGGGAGAATTGTTAAAAACTAAAGATTTTTATTCGGTCAAATGAAAATGAGTATGAAAAATTTTACTGCCATAGCACTGTTATTCTTTCTCTCCGGAGCTTTTGCTCAAAATATGAGCATATCTGGACAAACGGATGAATTTTATCTGGATTTTACTTCTTCTGATGCGGAGACAAAAATTTCAGTACCTGAAATAATATGGAAAAATCCACAAATTCAAAATACGAATTTTGATTCAAGGAGATACAAACTTCAGCTTAATATCCGTTCAGGAGAAGTTTTGGATAATGTGAGTGTATACCTCAATGATTATCCGGTTATAAAACAACGAGGATTTGCTGTTGTTTCTGTAGAATCGCTTAACGATTTCGAGCGAACAGTCGATACCGAAGTGCTGTTGCGTCCCGGAGAAAATACTATTCGTGTAACAGCATCTAATAAGGATGGCGGTACCTCTACTTCATATAGAAAAATCAATGTTTTTGTCAATGAACTTAAGGACAATGCCATGAATAGAAAAGACATTGCCCTTCTTTTCGCCACAGATGAATATGAACATTGGGATAATCTCCAAAATCCCATCAATGACGCTACAACCATTGCCACCGATTTGAAAGCTATTTATGGTTTTGATGTGGAAATTGTAAAAAATCCGACAAAACGTGAAGTACTGCAGAAATTAAGAGAATATACGAAAAAAAGCTATATGCCAAACGATCAGCTTTTTATCATGTTTGCGGGACATGGCCTTTTTGATCAATTATTCAACCAGGGTTATCTTGTATGTACAGACTCCAAAATTACGGATGAGGAAAGATTATCCTACATATCTCATAATAACCTAAGGAGCATCATCGATAATATCCCAAATAAACACATATTCCTTGCAATGGATGCCTGCTTTGGCGGAACGTTTGATCCTTTTATCCGTTCATCAGCACATCGTGGTTCAGAAAATATGTATGATGAATTGGAACAATATGAATATATAAATCGAAAATTAAAACTTAAGACGAGAAAGTTTCTGACTTCAGGTGGAAAAGAATACGTCTCTGATGGTCGTCCGGGTCAACACTCTCCATTTACACGCAAACTTTTGGAAGCCATTCGTTCCTATGGGGGCGATGATAATGTGCTTACGCTCTCTGAAATTAAATCATATGTAGAAAAAATTGATCCTGAACCTCGTTTTGGTGAATTTGGAAGTGATCAACCTGGGAGCGATTTCATTTTTGTTGTAAAATAATTCATGAGAGGAGTAGCTTTTACATTTTTCTTATTCCTGCATTTAAATGCATCCGGACAACTTTATAGTACTGGCCTGGTATTTAATGATGACAAGGATGAAAGGGCCACCATCAAAGCTAATCTGAATGCTGATGTATTCAAAGATTTGCCAATATCGGCTTCGCTCAAAAAGTATTGCCCTAAACCCGGGAACCAGCTTCAGTTAAATACCTCACCGTCGTGGGCTACCTCCTGGAGTGCCAAAACCATTCTGGATGCTATAAAAAATAATTGGACAGATCAAAAATTTATTACTCACCAGACATATTCACCAGCTTATACCTATTATCACATCAGAAAGGCAGATGATGAAACTTGCGAGGCAGGTGCTGATCTATTTGATGCGCTTCAATTTCTTAAGAATAATCAGACGAAAATGTATGATGAGTTTCTCGAGTTTTGTCCAAGAGGAATTCCAGGAGAAATTTTACCAACAAATTCGAAGACAACTATCAGCGATTTCGCAAAATTATTTGATGATATGCACAATGCAGACTATAAAATCAATGCTGTAAAAAAATCATTAAGTGAAAATTTACCTGTGGTGATCGGGATGCATTGTCCTCCGTCATTTTATAATGCAAAGAATTGCTGGCAACCCAGCGAACTGGCAAGCATTGAGTATCCCGGCCATTCTCTTTGTATTATCGGGTATGATGACAATAAATATGGAGGTGCTTTCGAAATTATTAACAGTTGGGGGAAAAGCTGGGGAAATGATGGATTTTTGTGGATACGATACCAGGATTTTGTGAATTTCACAAGATATGCATATGAAGTTTTTACTATTGATAAATCAAGCGATGGAACCTTTGATTTTTCAGGTTCAATAAATCTAAAGCTCAATAACCGGTCTGAAATCATGCTTGAGAAAATTGGCAATGGCATTTTTAAAACCGCATTGCCCCTGTTAACAGGTTCCTACTTTAGAATATACATTAAAAATGAAAATCCGGTTTTTATATATGTATTTGGAATAGATGAGTCCAACAATTTTTTCAGAATATTTCCACATCAGGAAAATATAAGTCCGGCACTTATTTATCGGACTGATGAGGTGGCGATACCTGGAGAAGACAATTATATTGAAATAATTGGGGAACCCGGGCAGGAAAAATTGTGTATTCTCTATAGCAAGGAACCACTGGATTTCAATCAATTATTATATAATCTTGAGAAATATCCTGGGGTGGTAGATGAAAACCTGGATGCCTTATTGGAGGGTAAGATAATTTCACCCGGTGATATTTTATGGACAGATCAGGGCATTGGTTTCTATACTAAAAGCCCAACTAAAACAGCTTTTTTCATTCAAATCAATATCAATCACATCTAACTAGATATGGCATAAACTTATTCAGGCGAATGATGTCAGCTTAATTCAATTTGACTATTTTTGCTGTTCTGATAAAGCACGTAAAAATATTGTCTATATGTTGAAAAATATAAATCCAATTCATTCAAAAGCCTGGAAAAGACTTGAATCACATTTTGAATCAATCAAAGGCATCAACTTAAAGAAGCTCTTTGAAGATGATCAAGATCGCTTTTCAAAATTCTCTCTTCAGTTCGAAGATATTCTTGTTGATTATTCCAAAAACCTTATTACAGAAGAAACCATAGAATTACTACTGAATCTGGCAACAGAATTGGAGCTGAAACAAGCTATCCAGGATTTCTTCAGTGGAGAAAAAATTAATCAAACAGAAGGAAGAGCAGTGCTTCATACTGCATTAAGAAATTTATCAGATCGAAAAGTGATGGTTGATGGTAAAGATGCAATGCCTGAAATCAAAGCTGTGTTGGCAAAAATGAAACAGTTCTCTGAGCAGATAATTTCTGGAAATTGGAAAGGATATACCGGTAAACCAATTGCTGATATTGTAAATATTGGAATCGGTGGTTCTGACCTCGGACCCTTGATGGTTACAGAAGCCTTAAAATCCTACAAAAATGAAAATATAGAAGTTCATTTTGTATCCAATGTTGATGGAACTCATATTTTTGAGACCTTGAAAAAACTAAATCCCGAGACAACTCTATTTCTGGTAGCATCCAAAACATTCACCACGCAGGAGACCATGACCAATGCATTTACTGCCCGAGAATGGTTTCTTAAAGCTGCTACTGACCTTGATCATATTAAAAAACACTTCGCGGCATTATCGACAAATAAAGAGGCTGTTGAATCATTTGGGATAGATTCGGCCAATATGTTTGAATTCTGGAATTGGGTAGGCGGGAGATATTCACTTTGGTCAGCCATTGGATTATCCATTGCCTGCACCATTGGTTATGATAATTTCGAAAGACTCTTGCATGGAGCCTTTCAGATGGATGAACATTTCCGCAATACTCCTTTTAATGCTAATATTCCTATAATTTTAGCGCTTATAGGTATCTGGTATAACAACTTCTTTGGTGCTGAAACAGAAGCCATCCTACCATACGATCAATATATGCACCGATTTGCCGCTTATTTCCAACAGGGAAATATGGAAAGTAATGGGAAATATATTGATCGTGGCGGAAAAAAGGTACATTATCAAACCGGTCCAATTATCTGGGGTGAACCAGGCACAAATGGACAACATGCATTTTATCAGCTCATCCATCAGGGCACGAAACTAATTCCATGTGATTTTCTGGCCCCTGCAAATTCTCACAATCCTATAGGAGATCATCATGCTAAGCTTTTGTCAAACTTCTTTGCTCAGACTGAAGCACTAATGAAGGGGAAATCAAAAGAAGTAGTTCTAAAAGAACTCACTGCTGCTGGTAAATCCGAGCAAGAAATTAATTTTCTTTTACCGTTCAAAGTCTTTGAGGGAAACAAGCCGACCAACTCTATTTTGTTTGATAAACTGACACCTGAGACTCTAGGAAGTCTCGTTGCTATGTACGAACATAAGATATTTGTACAGGGTATAATTTGGAATATTTTCAGCTTTGATCAATGGGGAGTAGAACTTGGAAAACAATTGGCAAACAAAATCTTACCGGAACTTAAAGATGACCAAAAAGTAACATCACATGATTCTTCTACCAATGGATTAATTAATGCTTTTAAAGAGATGAGACGTAAATAAAATTGCTAAGAGCGGATCAATTCATATTTAATACCAACTTTTGTGTTATCGGTATTCACTTCTTCCTTTATAATAAAGGATTTTGAATTATCACTTGGTAGTTGAATAATCTCATATTTCTTGACCTCCCATTCATTGATGAGTGTTAATACTGAATTTGATTCATCCAAGATCCACTTGCCCTCTTCTTTGGCTTTATTATTTTGAATGCGAACATAAGTGCCATCAATATTAAGCGTCAGCTTATTAAAGGATGGATAATGTAAAATTATTCCTGGCTCATTATTGTCTCCTAAATTTACTACTTCCCATGTATCAGAAATGGAAGCATAATTTACTTCTTGTGAGGAATCACTCGTGTCAGTAGAAAAAACAAATGCCCAAATTACTGCCTGAAGAACTAAAAAATTAAAAATTGCCGTTTTCATCAAAAATCACTAGGTCGTTATATTAAAATAATAATTGAGACAATTTTAGGCATTTTATGGTCTTAATTAATGCCAAATGTGCTGGATAAACAATAAGTGTATGTTTTTCATGAAATATTTATAAAAAAAATATCTCGATCAATGTACAAAATAAATATTTGTAACTAGTTGATGATCAAAAAGAAGAATTACGACAATTAAACAATTCCTACAATTAAATGGAATAAAGAAGTTTCTGCGTTACTGCTGTAATATTAGCCAAATAATACAATAATCTGGAACCAACAATTGCATCCCAGTTGTCCTTATTAGTGGAGATTTCGCAAATATCAAAAGAAACAATTTTTTTACCGGAATCCATTAGCCTTTCAAATAGGTAGATAAGTTGATTATAAGATAAACCACCAGGCACTGGAGTGCCTGTGGACGGACAATAAGACTGCTCTAATCCATCGACATCCAAAGAAATATAAACCAAATCAGGCAAGGAATCCATAATGCGATCAACCTGTGATGACCAGGATTTACCTTGAAACCTTTCTTCAGCCATAACCCTATCATAGAAAGTAATGATCCTGGAATCACTTTCCATTACTGAATGCTCCTGTTCACAAAAATCCCTAATCCCCACCTGTACTAATTTGACTACATTCTCAAGTTTCAGCAGATTATGCATTATGGATGCATGAGAAAATTCAAAGCCTTCATAGGATGGCCTTAAATCGGCATGTGCATCTATTTGCATGACGCCAAAATTATCGTATTGCTTTGATATTGCTTTCATCAAACCAAATGGAGAACTGTGGTCTCCTCCAAGTACTACAGGAATTTTCCCTGCATCAAGTATTTCTTTGGATTTTGAATATACATATGCATTTATTTTTCTAGATAAGACATTGATATTCTGTAAAATAAGATCAATGTCTTTATCCGATAAATTAATCTGGCCTCCTTCCAGAAAATTTATGTATTCAATCGCATATTTTCGCGCCTGATTATTTTTGGAAATCCAGTCATCGCTTATTGGTAGCATAGTTATTCCCAACTTCCAGGCATCCGGAATGCGGTGCATAAAAAGATCGATTTGTGATGATACGGATAATACTGCTTTTGGGCCTAAGGAAGTGCCATCGTTAAACGAGGTAGTTACATCCCAAGGAACAGGTATCACAACAATTTCAGAAGTATCCGGACCAAAGGGCAATCCAAACAAATTTCCAATTCGACCGACACCATTTGGGTCAAATTTTTTAATTAATTTCTTTTTAGCATATGATTTCATGGAAGAATATCACGAACAAATTTTGGTATTATAAACGCAGACTTATGAATATTGTAACTGTAATATTTTAAATTATACGTACTGCAGAAATTATCAATCATTTCTTTATCCAGGTTCCTAAATGGGTCTTTTCCCTTTTTTGATGAAAATGAAAAACTCCACATTCCGGAAGGAAATGATGGCAGATACATCAGGTAGCAATATACATTCTGGCTACCATATATCATTTTATAGCACTTGAAAACTTCCTTAAAAATGTGTTGATTGAATCTTGGCGATTCACTTTGTGTTACCATTATCCCATCTGGTTGAAGTATTCGATAGATTTGCCGATAAAATTTTTCTGTAAATAACCCTTTATTTGGTCCTTCAGGATCATCAGAATCAACAATCACAATATCATATGCATTTGATTTGCAACTATTCACATACTCTACTCCATCTTCAACTTTCACATTCACTTTCCTATGATTCAGTGATAATGCCATTTCAGGCAAATACGTTTTAGAAGCATTGATTACATCAGCATCTATCTCCACTAAATCAATATGCTCTATCCGTTCATGCTTTAAGAGTTCTCGAACAGTTCCACCATCACCCCCACCAATAACCAGAACCTGCTTTGCATTTCCATGTGCAAAAACAGGTACGTGTGCAATCATTTCATGATATACATATTCATCCTCCTCTGCACAAGCAATATTGCCATCTAACACCAGGACCTTTCCCAGGGCTTCTGTCTGAAAAATTTCAATTTTCTGAAACGCTGAATTGTGTTGATATAATCGCTCTCCACTATGTTTTAATGATAATGCAATATTTTCATTTCGCTCAGTAAACCAGATATTTCTTGAGCTTTTAAATTGTATACTTTTATTCTTTTGTCGAAATGAGGATTCATCTTCTTTTTTTTTTGAAGAAGATATTAAATTTCGCTGACCACGATTCAATTCCATAGTTGAACCATGCGATGCCTCGAAGGCTTCTTTCAAGTATTGATAGGCGATCCATGGATCTACAGTATCTCCGCAGGTATAAATATCAACAGAAGCGTAGCCATGTTCTGGCCAGCAATGGATAGAAAAATGACTTTCCTGGATCACAATAACTCCTGAAACTCCAAAAGGAGAAAAATGATGAAAAGTTGAATTAATTACGGTCGCACCAGCTTTTGCTGCTGCTTCCAGCATATGCTTTTCCACGTATGAAACATCATCAATTTTCTCAAGAGCACAATCATATAATTCGGCAATGATATGTCTTCCCAGTGCAGTCATTTAAGTTGAAGTTGAATAATCTTCTGGCGAAACATAATATTCAAATGATGCATTTTCAATTGATAATAATGACCAATCATTCACTCCACAGGATATTTTTACCATACTCCCAGATTCCATTCTATCAAAATGATGCCCCGTGATATATTCAACAAAATAGGAAAGAACGGGATTATGACCGACTAAAATAACTTCGTCCCAATCATTATTAAACTCACACACTTTATTGAAAATAATGCGTACTGAAGCTTCATATAAATCCGGATCAACAATAATTCTTGCAATGTCAAAATTATTTTGATCAGCTATTTGTTCCGCCGTCTGAACAGCCCTTAATGCACTGCTGCATACCATAGCAGATATTTCTATACTTTTCTTATAGATATAGGCCCCTAATCTTGAAGATTGTTGTAATCCTTCCGCAGAAAGTCCCCGATCAATATCTTTTTCTCCTGCTTCAGCTTGTTTAGCAGTAGCGTGCCGCACTATATAGAGTGTTTTTGCCATTTCCTGTTATTGTTTGTCGTATGCCATCTCACCTGTTCACTAGATTCATTTGCTATTTTAGTAAATTTTTATTGATATTTGGGCCTTTATTCCAAAAACAGATACTGAATGTCAAAGAATCTTGTAATAGTTGAGTCACCAGCCAAAGCCAAAACCATAGAAGGGTATTTAGGGAAGGAGTATAAAGTTGTTTCCAGTTATGGACATGTTCGGGATCTGCCAAAAGATGACATGGCTATAGACATAAAAAATGGATTTAAGCCGACATACGAAATTTCTAAAGATAAAAAAGATATCATCAAAAATTTAAAAAAAGATGTTAAAGATTCCGAAATGATCTATCTGGCTAGTGATGATGACAGAGAGGGAGAAGCGATATCATGGCACCTTAAAGAAGCTTTAAACCTTAATGATGCCAATACTAGAAGAATTGTATTTCGGGAAATCACAAAAAATGCCATATTAAATTCCATTAAATCTCCAAGAGGCCTGGACCTGGATCTTGTCAATGCCCAACAAGCCAGGAGGATCTTGGACAGGTTAGTAGGATTTGAGATCAGTCCTATCTTATGGAAAAAAATAAAGCGGGGTTTATCCGCAGGAAGAGTGCAGTCAGTTGCTGTAAGATTGGTTGTTGAGCGAGAAAGGGAAATAGAGAAATTTGAATCCAGGTCAACGTTTAAAGTCAGTGCAATATTTAATATAAACGGCACCAAAACCTTAAAAGCTGAATTAGGTAAAAAGTTTGAAAATGAACAGGATGCGCTAGAATTTTTAAATAAATGCCTTGGAGCTGAATTCACCATTAAAAACCTGGAGAAGAAACCTGCAAAAAAATCACCTGCTCCTCCATTCACTACATCCACCTTACAACAGGAAGCAAGTAGAAAACTTGGATTTTCTGTTTCCCAAACCATGTCGATTGCTCAAAAACTCTATGAATCTGGAAAAATCTCATACATGAGAACCGATTCGGTTAATCTGTCTCAGGAAGCTTTGAATGGTGCTAAACTGGCTATTGAAGAATTTTATGGATCGGAATATGTAAAAACCAGACAATACAAAAGTAAATCCAAATCTGCTCAGGAGGCACATGAGGCTATTCGACCTACTGGTTTTATGAACCAAAATGGTGGATCAAATAATAATGAAAAACGATTGTATGATTTAATATGGAAAAGGACTGTTGCTTCACAAATGGCTGATGCAGAAATCGAACGGACAATTGCCACCATTGATATTTCTACTACGGCAGAAAATCTGACTGCACAAGGTGAGGTAATCAAATTTGATGGTTTTTTAAAGGTATATATTGAATCAACAGATGAGGAAGATGTAAATGGAGAAAGTCATGACATGCTTCCACCATTGACGATTGGACAAATACTCGATCTGCATAATATGATTGCCAAACAAGGCTTTACCAGGCCTCAGGCAAGGTATACAGAAGCAAGTTTGGTGAAAAAACTTGAAGAAATGGGAATAGGCAGACCTTCAACCTATGCGCCAACAATAACGACAATCCAAAAAAGAGACTATGTGATCAAGGAATCAAAAGAGGGAATAGAACGAAAATACAAAGAGCTTGTATTAGCGAAAAATAAAATTTCAGACACTATAAAAACCGAAATAACAGGAACAGAAAAAAATAAACTTTTCCCAACTAATACGGCCATGATTGTAAACGATTTTCTTGTTGGGCAATTCCCGAAAATTATAGATTATTCATTCACAGCCAATGTTGAAAAGGAGCTGGATGAAATCGCCAATGGTAAACTTGAATGGGATAGAATGATCGGCGGTTTCTATGGCAGTTTTCATACGGATGTGAAAACGAGCCAGAATATAAGTAAATCGGAAATCGGAGCCATACGAAATTTGGGCGTTGATCCCATATCCGGTAAAAATGTATATGCTCGACTTGCTAAATTCGGTCCATGCGTTCAACTAGGCGAAATGGAGGATGATGAAAAACCAAAATTTTCCAGCTTGCGAAAGGGACAATTAATAGAAACGATTACCCTGGAAGAAGCACTTGATTTATTTAAATTACCTCGAGTTATTGGAGAATACGAAAATCAAAATATAGAAGCGAACATTGGGAGATACGGCCCCTATATCCGGCATGGAAATAAATTTTATAGCCTTGGTGAAGATGACGATCCTTCGACTGTTTCTTATGATCGTGCCATTGAATTAATTGATGAAAAAAGAAAAGCAGATGCCACAAGAATAATTAAAACATTTGAAGAAAATAGCGATTTTCAAATTCTTAATGGAAAATGGGGCCCATATCTGAAAGCTGGGAAAAAGAATGTGAAATTACCAAAAGGTAAAAAACCTGAGGAATTGACTTATCATGAGTGCGTCGAACTTGTGGAAAATGCACCAGCAAAGAAACGTGGCGGCAGGAAGAAAAAATAGAGTAATGAAAAAGTTGGTTGTTCTCTCGGGTGCAGGTGTTAGTGCTGAAAGCGGACTTAAGACCTTCAGAGATTCTGGCGGATTATGGGAAGGATACAACGTCATGGATGTGGCTTCTCCTGAAGGTTGGGCAAGAGACCGGGATTTGGTTTTAAATTTTTACAACGAACGTAGAAAAAAAGCCTTATCTGCAAAACCCAATGAAGGGCACTTAATTATTGCTGAACTGGAAAACTACTTCAATGTTTCCGTAATTACTCAAAATATTGACGATCTCCATGAAAAAGCTGGTTCTTCCAAAGTTATACATCTTCATGGTGAACTGTCTAAAGCCAGAAGTACAATTGATCCAACTTTGATTTACGACATCAAAGGATGGGAGTTGAAGGTTGGAGATAAATGTGAAAGAGGATCCCAACTGCGTCCCCACATCGTGTGGTTTGGCGAAATGGTTCCTATGATGGATGTTGCCATAGAAGAAACATTACATGCAGACATATTCATTGTGATTGGCACATCCTTGCAGGTATATCCAGCGGCAGGGTTAATTGAATATGTCAAAGAATCAAATCCGAAATTTATTATTGATCCCAATATGCCTTCAATTCTACCGCGGCCAAATTTGTATTTGATCGAAGAAGTTGGCAGTGTGGGGATGCAAAAAGTCAAAGAAAAATTGTTGAACGAATTCGTGTAAATTATTTAAAAATATTCGTTTACTAAAGTTAGTAGAAGTCCACACAAATTAATTATCCTACAAAATCAAAACAAAAAGTTATTATCTTTGGAAAGCGTGTGTTGTTAATTCTCTTACATTTATGATAAACCGTCTTCTTATTTCAATTTCATTTATCTGTTTATTTGCCTTCCATGCATTGAGTCAGCATCAGTTAGTTACAGAGTACAATGCCGACAGTACTATCAGATCTGAAGGATTAACAGACGATAATAATCTTAAACAAGGAAATTGGACCTATTACAATAATGATGGAAAAGTGATACAAATGGGAAGGTTTCTGGATGGTAAACGTACCGGAATGTGGCTCGCCTATGATACAGATGGCAATATTATCATGGAAACCAACTTTGAGGATGATATATCAACTGGTGTACTTCGAAAATATTATCCCGGCAGAAAGCTAAAGGAAGAGGGTGAGATCAACAATGATATTAGAATTGGTTACTGGAAAGAGTATTACGAAAATGGCAAATTAAAACTTATTGGGAATTACCATAATGGATTAAAGGTCGGTAAATGGCGTACATATTTTGACTCAGGACATCTACAAAGCGAGTCTCTGTATACCGACGATACAATAAATGGAAAATTCGTTACTTATTTTCAATTTGTTGGAACCAAACAGTTGGAAATGGAATATAAGATGGGGCAAAAATATGGTAAATATGAAGAGTTTTATGAAAACGGGCAGCTTAAAAGAACCGGGATATATCAAGACGATAAAGAAATAAGCGACTGGAAAGAATATTACGACAATGGTTTTATAAAATCTGAGGAAAAGTACGAAAATGGTAAACCTGCAGGAAAATGGACCTATTACTATCCTTATGCGGGCGTTATGAAAGAAATAACTTTTGAAAATGGGTTACTTGAAGGTCCTTATATTGAAAATTTCCCCAATAATAAGGAAAGTGTCCGTGGTCAATACAAAGAAGGATTCAAAACAGGGACTTGGTATAACTACCACGAAAATGGAAAAATATATTCTTTTGGGGAGTATAATGATGACTTCAAAACAGGCATTTGGAAATATTTTGACGATAATGGCAACTTAATTGCTGAAGGGCCATTTGCCGACAACCTTGAAAATGGGCAATGGTATTTTTACTATGATAGTGGTGTTTTAAAATCCATAGGTACCTATAAGGATGGGAACGAAGATGGCTTATGGGGTAATTTCCATATAAACCAGGTACTAAAAATAGAAGAAACCTGGCAGAACGGCAGATTACTTTCAACTGGTCCGTATTTCACAGCATTTGGTGATACACTTTCGGCCGGCAATCTTGAAAATGGGAATGGAATTCTTAAAAGATATTATGATAATAAATCTATACGGGAAGAAATTACTTATAAAGATGGGGTCAAAAATGGACCTGCAAAGTTATATTATGAAAAAGGTGAATTGGCTGCCGAAGGAAACTATTTGAGTGATAAAAAAGAAGGCTATTGGAAATATTACCATCCCAATGGTAACGTGGAATCTCAGGGAAATTACAAAGAAGGTGAACTGGAAGGAATATGGATGTTCTTCAATAAATCAGGAAGAGCTATTGATAAAAAGGATTATACTAAGCTTCGATTACTGGAAGAAAACCTTGAGCAATAAAAGTTTAAAATACAACCTATTCTAATTCTTGATTAACCTTTTGGTGTTTTCCAGGTTTCCAGATTTTATCCTGTAAAGATAAGGTCCAGTCTGCAAGACGCTGAGATTATAGGTCACCTGATGGAATCCTGCTTCCCGTACTTCATCAATAACCGTATTTAGCAATTTCCCTTGAATATTCAATATTTCTAATTTCACACGGCCTCTGGAATTTATTCTAAATCCAAATACCACATTATCCTTTACCGGGTTTGGATAGCAATTATCAAGGTAAAATCTTTCTTCGAAAAATTCCTCTGTGGTACCTGTAATACCGTTGCCGACAATTGGTAACCTGGAATCTACCCAATCACTAAATAGTGTTGCATTAACTGCATCTACATCTGCTTCAAGCCAATCAACTACCGCAGAGGTAAATACCTGTCGATAATCGAATTGATGTACGAGATTTCCTCTATTTAAATTTGTAAGATCTGGATTGGTGCCAGTTACTCCAGGTTTCACCATTTTTCCAAAAACAAACATCGGTGCAGCAGTTCCATGGTCACTTCCATAACTTCCATTAGAATATGCCCTTCTACCAAATTCAGAAAAAGTCATGGTCATCACGCGATCCTCAAGTCCCAATCCCTTCAGGTCATCCTGGAATGCTTTCATTGCTGATGAAATATGATAGAGCAATGCAGCATGTGTTCCCATAGTGGCATCATATGCTTCAACCTGCTCTGCATGGGTATCAAAACCTCCCAGCCGTGCAAGGAATATTTTTGTTTTCACTCCCCCGCTCAATAGTCTGGCAATCATTTTTAGCTGAGGGGCAAGCCTGTTCTTAATTCTACCCGGAGGAGCATTGAGGGGATAAAGTTCAGGATAGGTAACATTTTGGCTGTTGCTACCTTGTTCATACACATCTTTAAGTCTCCCGGCATATTGATTTGATTTCTCCTCAATATCCATAATCCACTGAAGTTCCTCACCATAATGCGTGTTGGCTATATATTCCGGCGGTGCACCACCAACACTATTTATTAAATCGTAAAACTGCTCTGGATTTTGGATGGAAATAGCTGTTGGAATTCCATTATTCCTGTGGAATGCCAGTGATACTCCATTTCCAATCTCGATAGCCAATGGATCCGGCATATCTGTATTTGGATAATCATCCGGATAACCAGGATATTCATAATCGAGATATCTGCCCATCCATCCGGAAGGTAAATATTCATTATAATCGCCACCCATAAACCATATGTCACGACTTCTAAAATGGGAACCATTTACATTTTCGTAAGCCACGTTCTGAACTATATTCAGCTTTCCCTGATCATATAGCTCTTTCATATGCGTCAGATCCGGATGAAGGCCAACCTGATCTTCAACACTCAAGGTACTATCCAGGTCAATAAATTTTCTTTTCCCATTATCGGGTATAGCCAGATTTGGTCTTAGCTGGTAATATTCGGCATATTGGTCAACTGGTATCACTGTATTTAATCCATCATTTCCCCCATGCAATTGAATAAGAATTAGCACTCTGTCATTATTGCTTGATGCTGCCAGTCGATATAATGGTGCAGATTTTGCCAATGCACTCAAGGGCAGATTATTGAGCATGATGGATGCTCCTGCGGCAATTGGTAATTTTTTTAGAAAACCTCTTCTTCTCATTTTTTTGGTGGTTAAAACAATTGGTACTCGGGTGACTGTATTAATGCATTTACTAAATTTTCAAGATGAAAAATGACCTGAAAATCTTCTCCATCAATTATGGTAGAAACCCAATCTGCTTCATCAACATCGATGAGCAAGGTAGATTTAAAATAATCAAAACGCTCCTGGGTTATATCCTCTGGTAATAAATAGTCAACAAAATAGGTGACGATCGTTTGAGGAGAATTTAAATCGATTCCCTGGGCCTGACAATAAGGTAATATATTTAACTTATACAGCATGTTATCATTCTCATCTTTATGCCCTAATAAAATATCTGTTGAAATCTGATATCTACGCGCCAAATTGTTAGGTGTGATCCAGTTTCTGTTGTAAACTGGTGTCTGATGATATGCCTGGTATCCGGCGACTTCAAAAGGCTCATAAAAATCCAAGCCCTGGTTGCTCATTTTTCCAAATATCAAATCATAACAGGATTCATAAAAACCATTCAAATCTGTATTTTGATCAGGCAGTTGAATGTCAAAAAATCGAAGTGTACCTAAGATTATTTCCAGAGGAGATTTGATGATCCCTCCCCTGTTGTCATCTGTCTCTGTGCCATTATCAGTATCAAAAAAATGAGTGCTCGTGAAAAGTTGCTCTAGAACAGGACGCATTTCATAATCATTAGCAATAAATGTCTGTGCTAATGGCCCAATGACATCATTTTCAATTTCTTCCGTAATATCATAATAAACAAAAAAACGGTATAATCTTCTGCATATATACCTGGCGGCTGCCTCCTGGTTAAATATCATATTTACTAGTTGCTCTAGTTCATCAAGGGCAGCTTCTTTTGTAGCCTTGTCACCAATTAATTCATTTGGTTGAATTGTCGTATTTCCTAAACGGGAACTAAATGTTTTTACTAAAGCATCATGATTTGATGCGATATTTCCGCTTCCGCGCAATACACCCATGGCAACCCCGGTATCAGGATCAATATTACCATAATCCCAATCCACATTATATCCGGAAAGCACTTTAGACGCTTCGATGACATCCTGTTCAGTGAATGTGGTATAATCGTCTGGCCCAACCTGATCTCCCTTTCCTATGGTGTAAAGCTCGAAAAATTCTCTGGCAAAATTTTCATTTGGCCTCCCCACATCATTTAACCTACCGTCTAAATGCACCAACATGGCATTGTCATAACATATTTTTTTGCTGAGCTCTTTGAAATTACCAAGTGCATAATACCGAAAAAGCTTTATTTGGTAATAGATGGCTGTTCCACGATTGATCCTGGAAGAGATGGTAGTGAAATGTGTGTGATAAAACCACGCCATCCGATCAATTATTGAATTTCCTGAAGAACGCATTAGATTAAACCACCAGGCTAATGCCATATTCATCAATTCTGATGGATCGCTATTCGCATCTGTAGGCTTTGGATTAACCCAGGGTTGACCTGTTAACACATCCAAGGGAGGATCTGCTGGTAATTGATTTTCTAATAATATCGTAAGAGCCTGGTCAATATTGTAATTAGAAAATGTATCAACATCATCTCTTGAAGGGCCAAATGTAGTTCTTCTTAAAAGATGGGCTGCATTCTTCCTTCCTAGTGCTGCATTGACATCGATGGGATTTAAGGAGGACATAACATCAAAAATAAATTAAAACTTGAACAAAAGTTTTTACACGAATTTTTAAAATTCAGGAAATTAATAGAAACGAATAGATCAAAGCTGCAAAATTTCTTACTTCATTAGCTTTAAGGGAATTTAGATACCAGGTAGGTTTATATACTCATTATACCCAAGAGTAATTTAAATGAATTCTTTAAAGATTTGTTTTTTAATTATCTAATGGACCGGTTATAAAATATAATGTAGCGTTTTAATATGTTTCCTTACATATAGGCTACACAACTCCAACCTTCAATATTAATTTAAAGTTAAATTATTTAACTTTACGGTAACATTAATTTAATATCAACCTGTTCCAATATGAAAACGACATATCAAAAATTACATAAATACGGAATTTCTTCTATAGTATTTGGAAAGTCAAAAAAGAAAGATTACCTCATTTTTTGGATAATGATTGCCTTAATTTTCCTTATAGGAATAATCATATAAAATCTGAATGCACCTTGAAGGTACTTTCTTAATATCAAAAATTATCGCTTTCAACATAGGCCTCAATCAACCTCTTTTCTCCTTCGATACCCTCCTTTGATATACCATGCTCCATGCCCATGACGCCATCATATCCTTTATCATGAATGTATTTAAACACGTTTTTATAGTTGATCTCTCCAGTAGTAGGTTCTTTCCGTCCAGGATTGTCACCGATCTGGAAATAAGCGATCTCATCCCACGTAAGTTCAATATTACGGATCAGATTTCCTTCATTTTTTTGCATATGGTAGATATCGTACAGAATTTTACAGGAAGGGCTGTTCACGGCTTTGCAAATCATATAGGTCTGTTCTGAAGTTCGCAAGTAGAGATCAGGTGAATCTGAGAGAGGTTCCAGTACCATTACCAATCCATGGGGCTCCAGAATCTCGGCCCCTCTTCGCAGGGCATCAATCACATTGGCATCCTGGATGCCTATGGGCAGATTTCTTTCAAAACCACCGGGTACAACTGTCATCCACTTCGCGTTGACCCGTTTAGCGACTTCTACAGCTCTTCTACAGCCATCTAAAAATATATCCAGGTATTCAGGTTTCCCTGCAGCCAAAGTATTTTCCATATTTCCTCCCTTTTCAATCACAAAAACTCCCATGGTCATATTTAGCTCTGCAAGGGTTTCACCGATTTTTGTTTGCAATTCAACAGATCTTCGCATCATGCCATTATCTTCGAATGCAGTAAATCCCTGGTCAGCCATAAATTTTATCTGATCTATCAAGTCCTCACCTGCGCTATTTTTGAACATTCCAAAGTGAGGAGCGTACTTGAGTTTAAATTCCGCTTTGCTGGTTGATTTTTTTTTATTTTTACTCATTGCAAGACTGCTCCCAATGGATACTGTAGTTGCTCCGGTAGCCAAAATGCTATGCTTAAGGAAATTTCTTCTTTTCATTTCTTTTATTAAAAAGTTAAGGCCATTAAAATAAAATAAATTAAAAGTCCCGGAACTGCACGATGTTTTCGGTACAGCAACGGGACTTCATATAAAAATAAAAGAATTAAAATACGATTGATTTACCGGGAACGGCAATTGGATAATATCCATCACCGTTAGGCATTACAGGAGGCGTATCATCCCAGGAATTAACGGCTGGCATTAATTGAATATCAGATGCCAACGCATCATCCATTTTTACTTCGACACCTGAGTATGTGGCATACCTTCCAAGTATGGCTGTCATAGTAGACATTGCTCCATAGTGTAGATCATTAATTACTTCACCTTTTCTTATGGAAGCAAATAATTCGTCATGCTCGACTTGGTAAGGATTAGGATCACCTTTTTCACGATGCTTGTAAACATCATTTCCTTTTAAATCGCTAATCAGCCCACCGGAATCAAAATCTGCCCTGCCTTTAGTTCCGATGATTGTTTCAGATACTTTGTTCATACAACCTTTAATATGGCGGCACTGGCTGTTCAGGACAGTACCATCGGCATACTTAAATTCTACAAAGTGATGATCGAAGATCTCCCCGTGCTCCTTGCCTGTTCTCACTTGTCGGCCACCCATTCCCTGTGCTGAAACCGGATATGCATCTTTTACCCAGTTAAACACGTCTATATTATGAATATGTTGTTCGACAATATGATCTCCGCATAGCCAGTTGAAATAATACCAGTTGCGCATTTGATACTCCATTTCAGTATATTCAGGTTTTCGTTCTCTCACCCAAACTCCGCCCCCGTTCCAATATACCTGTCCAGCAATAACGTCACCAATTGCTCCATCATTTATTCGCTTTATGATTTCCCGATAATTGGTTTGATAATGACGCTGGAGACCAACAACAATATTCAATTTCTTAGATTCGGATACCTTAACCAAATCCAAACATTTTCGGATACCTACTGAATCTGTTGCTAATGGTTTTTCACAGAAAACATGCTTATCTTGGTTGATGCATTCTTCAAGGTGGTATGGTCTGAATCCTGGAGGGGCAGCTAAAATCACTACATCTGCTTCTTTAATAGCATCTTTATACGCATCAAAACCAACGTATTTGTTATCTTCTTTTACCTTGATATTTTTCTTTCTGTCTTCTGAGAGGGAATCAGAATTCATAATGCTATTAAGACTTTTATCCAGGTTGTCTTTAAAAGCATCAGCCATAGCTACGAGTTCAACATCCGAATCAGCTGTAAGCGCCTGAACAGCGGCACCAGTTCCCCGACCTCCACATCCAACCAAAGCCAATTTCAATTTTTTCGCTTTAGGATTTACATAGGCACTTGCTCCAACAGGTAGTCCGGCTATCATAACTCCACCGGTAACCATTGCAGTACCTTTCATAAAATTTCGTCTGTCAATTTGTTTGTTTTTCATTTTTGGTCCTTTCCTAGTTTGTTTAAAAAAAATATATTTCTAACAATTTTACAATTTACTCATCCAAAACCATTGAAAAAAATTCTTCGATTTCTTCTTTGGACATTTCTTTAGCTGGTCGCACAACTCTGAATCCTAAAAAAGGGGCATCTGTATTCCACCAAAAGCTTTTGGGTATCTGTGGATCACGTTTTTGCCAATCCCTGTTTGACATCAAACGATTAGAAGATCTTAATGCTTCCGGGTCATCATCCCATGAGCCCCCTCTAACGGTCCTTGGATGTAGACTGTCAGGAATCCTCCACGGATCAACTGCCTCATCTTCTATTGTTGTGTAATAATCTTCCTGGTACTGGTCCAATGTCCATTCCGCCACATTACCGTGCATATCATAGAGTCCCCAGGGATTAGGCTTCTTCTCTCCTACCTCATGATACTTATCATCACTATTATCCCAATACCAACCATATTCATCCAGATCATCAATATTATCGCCAAAATAATAAGCTGTAGTAGTTCCCGCTTTACATGCATATTCCCACTCCGCTTCTGTAGGAAGCCTGTAAAACTTTCCTGTAACTTCTGAAAGCCATTTGCAGAAATTTAATGCGGCAAACTGGGTCATGGAAATTGCAGGATAATTTCGCTTGCCCATTCCAAAACTCGGGTCCAAATAGGGTGTACTTGGGCGTGTAACACCATCGGCTTTTACCTTGCTTTGATCAGAACTATAACTAACCAGGGCACTTTTCTCCATGTCAATAAACAACTCGAAAAGGTCCCATGTTAATTCAGTTTCCATCATCCAGAAAGCATCCATCTTTACCTTTTTTTGTGGACCTTCATCAGGATTCCTATTGGCTTCGGCTTCCGGACTTCCGAGTAAAAATTCACCAGCTGGAATGGGCACCATATTATAGAGCACATCAGTCCCCGCTATGGATTCCG
>Ga0209536_100002441_pt1 | contig 30324 bp, 25 predicted proteins | sample DeeMarSeWOR28_12_FD_187461 | JGI IMG/M metagenome (GOLD analysis project Ga0209536, IMG submission 187461) | Marine sediment microbial communities from White Oak River estuary, North Carolina - WOR-2-8_12 (SPAdes) (version 2) | ecosystem: Environmental > Aquatic > Marine > Intertidal zone >...
CAATTTTGCTGCATCTGTAAAAAATCCAGCTGCCGGCAACAGGGCCTGGCAGTATCGATAGGTTACCGGGGAGAAACCAGTCCGTCGCGTGTTTTGCGCGGGACCGACAATTTTGCTGCATCTGTAAAAAATCCAGCTGCCGGCAACAGGGCCTGGCAGTATCGATAGGTTACCGGGGAGAAACCAGTCCGTCGCGTGCTTTGCGCGGGACCGACAATTTTGCTGCATCTGTAAAAAATCCCGCTGCCGGCAACAGGGCCTGAAACTGTCGATAGGTTACCGGGGAGAAACCAGTCCGTCGCGTGCTTTGCACGGGACCGACAACTTTCTCTCTCTCGGAGCAAAAAAAGAAAAACATGGATCCTGATTTCGATATTGATTCGTATCACTATGAGCTGGAGCCGCACCAGATTGCCCAGATTCCTGCTGCAAGGCGGGAAGAATCCAGGCTTCTTGTCCTGGACTGCCGCACCGACCGCATGCAGGATATGAAATTTGCCGGCATCATTGATTTCTTTAATCCCGGTGATCTGCTGGTTGTCAATGACACGAGGGTTTTTCCGGCAAGACTGGAGGGCAGAAAAGATACAGGCGGTCGGGTAGAACTATTCCTATTGGAATACCCTGATTTCACCAAAGCCGAGGCCTGCGAAGAACCAGCCGGCTCATCACTATGTACAGGGAAAAACAATTGTGTTACCGTAACCGGACTTCTCAAAAGCTCCAAAAAACCAAAACCTGGATCACGCCTTTTCTTTAACCGCTATCTTGAAGCAGAACTGCTGCAGTATCTGGTGGACGGCAAAGTGCAGGTGAGACTCTGTTTTGAAACCGGCAGCGGACTGAACCCTGAAGAAATTCTTGAGTCCAGCGGCAGGATCCCGCTGCCGCCATATATTCACCGGGATGACAAGGATCATCCGCAGGACCGCGAACGTTATCAAACTCTTTTTGCCCAGAAACCGGGGGCAGTGGCAGCACCAACTGCGGGCCTGCACTTTTCAGAATCCTTGCTGCGCAAACTTAATAAAAAAAAAATACAGATCGCCCCGATCACCCTCCACGTCGGATACGGCACCTTTGCGCCTGTGCGGGCCAAAGACATACGGGATCACAACATCCATGAAGAGTATGTCGAGGTAAGCGCAGAAACTGCGGAATTGATCAATCAGACCAGTGAGTCCGGGAAAAGGGTATGGACCGTGGGTACAACCACGGCACGAGCATTGGAATTTGCTGCTGCTGAGACTGGAGGGATAGCAGCCAAGCAGGGCTGGTGCGGGCTATACATTTTTCCCGGCTACAGGTTTAAAATTGTCAATGGTTTGATCACCAACTTCCACCTGCCGGGATCCTCCCTTCTTTTCCTCGTTGCCGCGCTGGCCGGAAGGTCACGCATTCTTCGCGCTTACGACCGGGCAATCAGGCTCGGTTACCGTTTTTACAGTTATGGTGATGCCATGCTGATCATTTGCTGAAATCAGACGTCACTGGCAAGCCTGATCTCAAGAATGATCTATGGAGGCGCAATGATTCAGGTTGTAGCGGAGCAAGTCTTTTTGCTTTCAGTGACTGCGGAAGAGTCAGGGGAACTGCCCGTTGTTTTCTCGGTCTTTTCCGGGGAGCTTTTTGTGGAGGCAGTGGCAGCGGCGGCGTCGGAACCATTGCATGATTTGCTGCTGTACCCATCAGCATACCAGCCACCGCCTTTCAGCTTGAAAGAGCTCATGGACACAAGTTTCCTGACAAATCCCGAACAATCGGGACAGGCCGTCAAAGGCTCTTCGGTCATGCGCTGAAAAACCTCAAAAACATTACAGCATGATGTGCATTCATATTCATAGATTGGCATTTCTCTCGTTGCTCCGGGTTTTATAAGGCTTCCCATGCAGGGGGAATTAAATTATGCAGCCGGCGATACTTTTTCAGCAAGGCCCGACAACTCCTTTTTGAGTGCAAGATAATAATTTCGATGTCCATCATTGTCAACGCTGCAGACTTTTTTTCTGAACGGCACTGATTATATAATCAATTTTTTGTTGTTGTAAAATACAAGAGGCTGGTGCTTCTTTTCACTTTACCAAAAGCAAAGAGGCAAGATATAAATAATGGGGCCTGTTCTATTTAATAAATTTGCATTCTTGCATACTTCCACAGCAACTTTTTTCACTCCCGCTTTTTTATATAGTAAGATTTTATCTGAATATTGATTTTCATCAGATTCTCCACTAATAACAGCTTGCAATTAAACTTGTTATGCAATATTTAACTACTACTGCATAAACTACAATAAAGACCGAAGTCTTTTTCTTTTTTAACGGCAATAAAAATTCATTTCTGGAGGGCAGCATTATGGGAAAAACACTGGTTGAAATGGCCGCCGATATCATACAATCACAATGCAGTTCAACTGCCATGACCACAGAGGAGATAGGCCTCTCCCTGCAAAACACCTTTAAAACACTACAGGATCTTCAGTCTGTAGAAATGCAAGCCTCGCAGGAAGGAACAGCTGAACCCGGCATGAAAACAAAAGCTGGCCTTGCCCTGTCTCCTGAAAAATCCCTGCAGAAAAACAAGGTTATCTGTCTCGAATGTGGCCAGGAGTTCAAGATGCTCTCTCCCAAACACCTTAAATCCCATGGCTTGACAAGCAGGGAATATCGCGTCAAACATGGTTTCTCCCTGCGCCAGCCGCTTTGCGCCAAATCCTTGTCTGACAAGAGGAAAAAAGCGGGCAAGGCTCGAGGCCTCCCGGACAACTTACGAAAAGCTATTGCCCAGAGGAAAAAACGCAAAACAAAATCCCCTGCAAAGAAAAAATAATCTCAGCGACCTTCCTGAAAATAGCATCTTTGATTTCCAGCCGCGCTTCAGCAAAGATGCTATTTTTGTATTTTCAAAACTGAGTGAGCCACTGGATACTTATCGCAACAGTTCTGTAGACAGTTATTATTTAAAGTAGTATTTTCGCCCCAGATTATAAGGGACAGGGACTTTCGCTGACGTGAGAATTTTAACACTTTTGCTTCAGGGAACACGCATCATACTATTATAAAGGGCCGCGACAGGCACCTGCAAATTCATTATTAGGCTTATGATTGGAATTTTCGATTCAGGGGTTGGGGGCATGACAGTCGCACGTGCAGTCGAAACCCTGCTTCCCGAGCAGCAAATTATCTATTACGGCGATCTGGCACGAACACCCTATGGCAGCAAAAGCTCGGAAGCCATTATTGAATACTCTATCGACAATACTGAATTTCTTCTCGGGCATGGGGCCAAAGTCATCATCATTGCCTGCAATTCTGCGGCAAGCGTTGCCTCGGATGTCCTGCGCCGGAAATTTTCGGTCCCCATTTTCGAGGTCATTACACCTGCAGTGGAACGCGCTGTAGCTTCAACAGTTTCCGGCAATATAGGCATTATAGGAACGAGAGCAACCATACGCTCCGGCATTTATGAGCAGAAAATCAAAGAGCAGGCTCCCGGCTTTCGGGTTTATTCCACGCCATGCCCCCTTCTTGTCCCACTTGTTGAAGAAGGCTGGATTGATGCCCGCGAGACAAAAATGATATTACGGAAATACCTCTCCCCCCTGAAACAAAAACAGATAGACACCCTTGTTCTGGGCTGCACGCATTATCCCCTGCTGAAAGATCTTATTCGACATCGTATGGGGAAAAACCGGACTAGGCTGATTGACTCCTCCGTAGAGGTTGCATTAACATTACATAAATATCTTTGCGAAAATCCTGATTTTCGTGAAACTCTTCAACCCGGCGGCAAGAACAAATATTTTGTTTCCGACATGACAAAAGCTGCGGTCGTTACTGCTGCAAAAATATTTGGCCGCCCTATAGATTTGGAAAAGGTGTAACAGGCAATGCGTAACTCTTCTTTATATTGTTTAATGCGGCACCACAAACAGGCAATCAGGCATCTTATCCTTATTGCCGCCCTTCTTTTGCTGCCGCTCCCCGCAGAAGCCCAGGCAACTGATCTACTCGAGGTTGCCCAGAAACTGCAGAACACTTATGAAAAGGCCGCAAACGTGGTTGCCCATTTCAGTCAGACAACTACAATGAAATTCAGTTCCCGGGTGAAACAGGGCAGAGGCACCATGATCTTCCGCAAACCCGGCCGCATGAGGTGGGACTATACGACCCCCGAATATCAGGTCCTCGTCAGTGACGGGGAGACTATTTCCATGTATTTTGAAAAAAGCGCGCAAATGATCGTAAGCCGGGCCAAAGAATACCTGCAATCAGACGTCACCTATTCTTTCTTTGCCGGCACCGGCAATATATTGAAAGACTTTGATGTGAATGAACCCGATCTCAGCAACGACAACGATCTGGAAGATTCCATTCTTATCAAGCTCACGCCAAAGACATCGCATCCGCATGTGTCCTCCATCCATGCCTGGATTACCCCTGATACTTTCCAGATAACACACCTGCAGATCGTTGATCATTTTGATACGGTAACCGATCTGTTTTTTACAAATATTCAAATTGATGCAGACTATTATGGCAGCCGTGAGATAAATGATGCCTTGTTTTATTTCGTGCCACCGGCCAACACTGAAATCATTGAACAGTACTAACAGGTGCAGCTGACAGTTGACTTTGAATTCCTCCCCAAAAGCTCCTGAAGACAGACCGACTAGAATCATCCTCATAGCCATGCCCTGGGCCCTATTTAACAGGCCGTCCATCCAGCTTGGCGCTTTAAAAGCCTATCTTGAAAGCAGAAGCAATGAATATTCAGTGGACACATGCCATCCCTTCCTGGAAGTGGCAGCCCTCATTGGTCTGGACCTGTATCACTGGATCAGCCGGAACCCCTGGGTCAGCGAAGCTCTCTATGCTCCCCAGGTCTTTCCCGAACAGGCCGCGGCTGCAGAAATTCTGGCACTGAAATATGCAAGAAAAGCTGCGCATAACATAAAACAATCCTTTCACTATGCGTTTTTGTCTGAAACCTTAAAAAATCAGCTGCTGAAGTGGGTCAATACTTGTGACTGGACCCAGTATAAGATCATAGGATTTTCGGTCTGTTTCCATCAGCTTTTTTCTTCACTTGCAGCAGCCCGGGAAATAAAAAAACACCACCCCCGGGCAGCAATCGTTTTTGGTGGTTCAGCGTGCAGTGGTGATGCCGGGCAGTCCCTGGTGAACCTTTTTCATTTCATTGATTATGTTATTGAAGGCGAGGGTGAAGGAGGGCTCCTGGCGCTTTGCGACCATATTTCCGGAGGGAAGACCAAACCCCTTCCTGCAAATATACTTTCAAGACAGGCCGGCGGAGAGGCGGCACCACAACACAAAAGCCATCTTGCTGAAACCCAGTTACCCTCGCTTCGTGATTTACCTGCACCTGACTACTATGACTATTTTAAAGACCAGAAGAAATGGTTCCCGCATGCACCCTTTATCCCTGTCCTGCCGATTGAATTTTCCCGCGGCTGCTGGTGGAACAAATGCGCATTCTGCAACCTCAACCTGCAATGGTGCGGTTATCGTTATAAAAAAGCTGCGCAAATGATAGGTGAGGTAAAAACTCTTGCGGCCAGGCATAATTGTCTTGATTTCACATTTACAGACAATATGCTGCCCCCCCATGAGGCCCTTCATTTTTTTGACATGAGCGGGGAACAGCACTCTGATTTTAACTTCTTTGCCGAAATACGATCAGCTAAAGCGGCAACACCGCCTGCTGACATTTTTCCCACCTATCGCCGGGGAGGCCTTACCACAGTCCAGGTCGGCATTGAAGCGCTCAGCAGCAGCCTTCTGCAAAAAATGCACAAAGGGATAAGTGTTATTGAAAATATTGCGACCATGCGTGAGGCCCTCCAGAACTCGCTCAAACTGGAAGGAAATCTCATCCTGCAATTTCCCGGCAGCAGCGAGGCTGAAGTTTCCGAGACCCTTACGGTTCTTGATTATATCTTTCCGTACCGCCCTCTGACTGCTGCCTCTTTTTTCCTCGGGCTTGATAGTCCGATCCACAAAGATCCTCAAAAATATGGCATCAAGGCAATCGTCAACCATGCCAATAATTCAAAACTTTTCCCCAAAACCATTCTCCCGAAAGTAAACCTACTGGTAAAGGATTACAGAGGTGACCGGGTATACCAGCGAAAAATATGGCAGCCGGTGTATCAGAAAGTAAAAAATTGGCAGAATTACCATGCGAAAAGAAAAGAAGATGCCTTACAAAAACCCCTCCTCTACTATAGGGACGGCGGTGATTTTCTTCTTATCCGTCAGGAGCTTCCTGACGGGATAATCCTGCATCACAGGTTGAAATCCACTTCACGGCAGATATACTTATTCTGTACACAGATCAGAACGGAGAAAGAATTATTTGAGAACTTTCCGGCACTCCCGCCCAGGAGGATCCTTTCTTTTCTGGCAGATCTTTATCAGAAACGGATTTTATTTTGCGAAAAAAACAGATATCTTGCCCTGGCAATTCACTGCAGGGATTAATATCGTATTGTTAGACCATGGACAAAACGTATTTTCACTTTCCACTTATAAAACCATTAACTTCTTACAGGTGATCCTATGCCAGACGACACTTCAGGCCATGAGAGTTTTGCCGATCTATTCAAAGATGACACTGTTACCCAGAAACAACTTTCACCAGGCCAGAAAATAAAGGCGACAGTTGTTGCTGTTGCCCAGGATTCCATATTTCTGGATGTCGGAGAAAAAAGCGAAGGCTTCCTGGATCGCAAAGAACTCGAAGACGAAACAGGAGCCGTGACTGTCAGCGTGGGTGACATCCTGGACGTGTACTTCCTGTCATCGAGCCGAAATGAGCTGCTCTTTACAACCAAGATAGGAGGCGGCTCCAGCTCACGGGCGCACCTTGAAGAGGCTTACCGCAGCTCCATCCCCCTGGAAGGTCTGGTCAAAAAGGAGATCAAGGGAGGATTTGAAGTTACCGTGGCAGGCAATGTCAGGACATTCTGCCCTTATTCCCAGATGGACCTGAAAAGAACTGCTGAGCCAGAGGAATTTATCGGCAGGCATATGCTGTTCAAGATCACGCAGTTCAGTGAGGGCGGCCGCAATATAGTCCTTTCCAGGCGCATTATTCTGGAGGAGGAAAGGGAGCAAAAACGCGAGGAATTGAAAAAAGAGCTCCAGGAGGGCATGACAGTCAAAGGAACAATTACCTCGATAAAAGAGTTCGGGGCCTTTGTTGATGTTGGCGGCATAGAGGGGCTTATCCCAATCTCCGAGATCGGCTGGTCCAGAACTGAGAATATACGCGACGTTCTTACTGAAGACCAGGATGTGGAAGTGGTGATCCTGAAGCTCGACTGGGAGAATGAACGCTTTTCATTCAGCCTTAAACAGGCCCTGCCCGATCCCTGGCAGGATATTGCACAACGGTTCCCGGTCGGCTCATTTCAACCAGGTAAAGTTATACGGCTGGCGAAATTTGGTGCCTTTGTGAATCTTGCGGAGGGAATTGACGGGCTCATCCATATTTCCAGACTCGGCGGCGGCCGACGCATCAATCACCCCAAAGAGGTTGTTGATGAAGGCCAGGCAGTTGATGTCAAAATTGAGGATATAGACCAGGAACAGAAACGTATTGCACTGTCGCTGGTCAGCGAAGAACCGGAGGAGGAGAGTGACAGCAATGCCGACGATTACCGGGAGTATGTCGAGCAATCCCCGGCAGCACCTTCCAAACGAGGCTCGATGAGTACGCTCGGCGATTTACTGCAGGCTAAGCTGAAAGAAAAAGAACGGAAGAAATAAGCAAGGGATGCAGAGGATCACCCGTGTTTGATGAGATGGTTGCCCGGCTGAAAAAGGGTGAAATGGTCCCCAAGGACCAGCTCCGTAAAAGATTTGACCGGGCAATGGTGAAAAAGTTTGGAGTGCTCAAGACCCCCTACTCTTTCTGGCCGCCTGACAAAAAGATAAATCCATCGGCCAAAGAACTTTTATGGGCTGCAATCATCCTTGAAGACAAGGGTGATTTCAGGTTGACCGAGGGCATCATTGCCGCCGAAGTTCTGGAAAAACAAAAAGCTGCGGGCCAGTATATCCTGCAGAGTGATATTAGCCAGGCCAGCAAAAAGATCACCGCAGCCTGTCTTGATGAACTCCTGGCCCTGGCCCCATCAGATGATTTCAGAAAGATACTGGCAGATAAGATCAGTACACTGCTTGGCGCCTGAAACCTGGCCCGGTTTTTATTTTACTCCACCCATTTTGTCGGAGTAAACGTTGCAAGCGTTGCAGGCGATGCCTCCAGGGTCAGGCAGTAATCCCCCCGGTACGGCTCGCCCCTGAAAAATCCAGCCTGCTCGGCAACCAGGACGCTGTATCTGCCGGCTGCCGGCAGCACACCATGGATCTCATTGGGAAGCGCCGCGGTACATTCAAAAAAATTAAGAGAACTTTCAGGAACAAAAGCCGAAAACACCCTGGCTTAAGTGGCTGCCGGTGACGGCGGTTCATTGACATGCATTCTGCTTTTCAACAGCAGGAGCCCTCCAATTACAATCAAGCCACCGCCAACCCAGGTTAATGGATGGGGCATTTCACCCCAGATAAAATATCCGTATATGACTGCCAGAATAACCGATGTATAACTGGCGGAGGCAACTGCCGGCGCTCTGTCATGCTGATATGCCAGAGTCATGCACAACTGTCCGAGACTGGCAAACAGGGCAACACAAAATAAAAACAGCCACTGCACACGGGTTGGAACTACAAAATAGGGCAGACTCCATAAGCAGGCAAAAAAACAGGTCAGTACCGTAAAATTAAACACTATAACCAGGGGGTATTCCGTGGCGTTGAGACGCCGCACCAACATATGTGCCAGGGCTGAAGAGCCTGCAGCCCCGATGGCGACCCAGGCACCGATTGACCAGGCAACATCCGGCTGCAGTATCAGCGCCACGCCGGCCAGGCCGGTGATAATAGCAAACCAGCTGGCAGCAGGAGTTTTCTCACCCAGGATCAGAGGGGAAAGCAGAGCAATAAACAGCGGCTGCGTTCTCCCCAGAAATATGCATTCTGCAAACTGCAGACGGGTCAGGGCAAAAAAGAAGCCGGACATTGCAGTCATGCCGAAAAGTGTACGCAGCAGTAAAAGTTTTTTGGCTTTGACAACCAGAGGCCTTTGCCGCAGACGGACAAAAAGGAACAGGACAGGCAGAGAAAGCAGGCACCGCAGAAATACCAGTTCCGGCAGCGGCAAAGACTGGCCGATTGCCTTGATAAAGGCTGACATGGTTGCAAAACATCCTGATGCCAGCAGCATGTATATGATGCCCATAATAAATAAAGATTACCTGTTTTGAGCCCTTCTCTGCCGCACTGTTTCAAACAGGAGTATCCCGGCCGCGACTGAAGCATTCAAGGAGTCCAGAGACCTTTGCATCGGGATGGAGATATTCAGGTCGCACTCTTCGGCAACAAGGGGTCGCAACCCCTTGCCTTCACTGCCGATCACCAGGCATGCCGGAACCGTCAGATCCGTCTCATAGATCGGCCGGGACGCATCCTTTGTTGCGCCGAACACCCAAATCCCTTTTTCCTTGAGCACTTTAAAACTGCTTACAAGGTTAGTTACTTTGCAGATATCGACATGGAACACGGACCCGGCGGAAACTTTTATAACAGTCCCCGTAATCGGCGCACTCCGGTCTTTGGGCAGAATGATGCCGTTCACACCGGCTGCAACCGCTGAACGGATTATGGCCCCAAGATTGTGGGGGTCCTGAATAGAGTCTAGTGCAAGTAAAAGAGGAGGCCCGGAGACCTGGTTGAGTTTTTCCAGAAGCGCATCGAGGGTCAGGGTTGGCAGGATAATCCGGGCCGAGATCCCCTGTGAACTTTCCGGCTCAGACAGTTCGCCAGGTTTCCTAAAGCCCTCCTTCATCTTATCTGCACCTGTACTGACAGGAATGGCATACTTTTGAGCCAGGTCAAGGATCTGCTCCAGCCTCCGGCCTGCCTTGTCCCTGTCGACGACGATTTCCCGAATTGCCTGCGGACAAGCCATCAGGGCTTCCTGAACGGAATGGATACCCCATACAAGCTGCTCTGTTTTAGGATGTGACCGGGAGTGTATTTTTTTCGCCTGGCTGCTCTTTCTGGCTTTCTGCGAATGAGATTTTGGCATCGGAACTTCTTAAAGATCGAGGTTGAGCGGCTCTCCGGAAATACCACATCTTCGTCTGCTTCTTTCAGCAATGATGATTGATTTCAGGACTTCGACAGCCTGGTCTACAATGTCATTTACAATAATATAATCGTAATGTTCTATGCTTTTCATCTCCTCTCTGGCATTTGCCAGACGTTTGGCAATAACGGCTTCTGTTTCCGTGGACCGGCCGGCCAATCTTCTTTCAAGTTCTTCAAGGGAGGGGGGTGAGACAAAGACAAAAACGCCTTTATCTCCCAATTTTTCCCTGACCTGACGGGCACCCTGAACATCGATGTCGAGGATAACATCGAATCCCTGCTCTGCCGCCTCCTGAACCGCGCTGCCGCTGGTGCCATACAGATTGCCATGCACCTCAGCCCATTCAAGAAAAAGACCCTGCTGCTGCATGGCTGCAAAGGTCTCTTTATTTATAAAAAAATAATCAACGTTCTCCTGTTCCCCTGGTCGTGGAGGCCTTGTGGTATGGGAGACGGAAAATGCGACTTTCTCCATTGTCGCAATAATTTTTTTGAGTATCGTCGTCTTGCCGGTACCTGAAGGAGCCGAGATTATGAAGAGGTTGCCGTGCCCCATTGTACGTCCTAATCCTCTTCAACCGGGATGCTCTGGTGAACAGATGTCGGGGCAAAGCGCTGTGTAATGGTTTCAGGCTGCACAGATGAAAGAACAACGTGGTTGCTGTCCAGGATAATAATGGAACGGGTCCTCCTGCCTTCTGTTACATCCAGAAGACGATTGTTGCGCTTGGCCTCGTCCTTTAATTTCTTCATCGGCGACGAGTGAGGATTAACCACGACCAATATCCTGCTTGCTACGATTGAATTACCGAACCCAACATTGATCATTCTGCCATCCATATGCAAACTCCCTACTCCAGATTCTGTACCTGTTCACGTATCTTTTCAAGATCGTTTTTCATCCCCACAGTCATATGGGCCGTTTCAGCATTACTGACCTTCGAGGCAATTGTATTCACTTCCCTTAGGAATTCCTGCACAAGAAAATCAAGTCTTCTGCCAACCGGCTCATCAAGTCCGAGAAAACCTTGAAATTGTTCCACGTGGCTGCGAAGCCTGACAATTTCCTCGCTCACATCCGACTTGTCAACAAGAATAGCTGCTTCCTGGGCTAAACGTACCGGGTCAATATCCACCCCGGACAAGAGAATGTCAAGGCGTTCTTTAAGTGCAGTCTCCCTTTTCTCAATTATCCCGGGCAGTGATTTCTCGATAGCTTCTATAGTCTGCTGAAAGCTGTGCAGGCGTTCCAGGAGATCTTTCTTGAGCGTTTCCCCTTCGCTCCGGCGCATTTTCCGACATTCTTCAAGGGCTGCGACCATCGCCTCCCTGCAAGCCGGCCATAACTCCTCCAGGAGTTCGCCCCCGGTCTCTTCATCAAGAGGGGTAATTATGTCACGAAATGATGCCAGCATAGCGAGGTCGGGTTCTCCCGGGATTGAAAGATCCCCGGCTATCTCCTTGAGGCAGGCCCAATATTCCCTCGCCAATCTTAGATCGGCCTTCAACCGTGCCGTGTCAGAACCTTCATCATTAAAAGTGACATAAACATCAACGCGCCCCCGGATATGGTAGGAGGAAATCTCCTTCTTAATCCTCTCTTCCCAACCCATGAAACGTCTAGGCAATTTTATGCCGATGTCAAGATAACGATGGTTGACGGCGCGCAGTTCGACAATCCACGAACCACTTTCACCGCTTGCTTCTCCCCGGCCAAAACCGGTCATACTTAAAGGTTTTTCCATGGCAACTCCTTCCAGTATGCCTCCGCTGGTGCGTATTTATATGTAAACCTAACCAAAACCCTGTTCATTTGATCTCCATTTTCACGGCTGCATCCTTCTGCCGTTAGCCATAATCATTTATTAACAGAACCAGCCTTTCCGCAAAACGCTCGGCAGAAAAAACCAGTGATTCCAGGTCAAGGAAGTCCAGAACATGGTGATCAAAAAGGACCTTGGCTTTTGCTTCAAAACCATCCTCCGGTTCCTCTTCCCAGAAAAGGAGATATTGCGGCACCATGGGCAGAACCGGCACGACCAGCGAAGAAGTTGCACTGGCGCCGAGGTCGGCGGGCCCCTCATATCCATCGAGGATTTTCCCAACTTCCTGCAAAACATGAGCTGCCTTACCGGATAAATGTGCGGCAATTTTCTTTTCACAATAGGTGGCCAGTGTTTTAACCTTGGAAATGGAATTGGGCAGGCTTTCCATGCCAATCCAGGTGTTATCAGGTTTGCGGCCGCCGCATGAATGCACATAGTTATAAAGGAGAATCTGATCCCTGGGGTCGGCAACTGAGTCATTATCCATAAGTATCGCCGTTTTTCCCAGCACAACATCCTGGCCCAGGTATCGCAGATATAATATATCCGGATTCGCCTTATTCCATCCGGCACCGAGTGCGGCAGCAATGGAGGCGAAGTCAAGAGTGCTTATTTTTTTCTGCAGGTGTTGGATCAGGGCCAGGTCATGCTCTTCCGCAACCTGTGCCGCCAAATTCTCCAGGTCCTTCGTAGAGTCCGGCATTTCTGACTGCAGGCCCTGAAGATCAATATAGGGACACAGGGTTATCTCAGCCCCAGCCCGCGCCACAGCCACTGCAAAAGCAAGGCAGGCGGGATGGCCGCATTCACCGCAGTTTGTTTTAGGGGTTCTTTGCAGTATTTCCAACGGGTTCATAAGTCAAACGTATGTCTGTCAGCGACAGCAGGCAACCATGGGGATCTTCATCTGTTTCTATGGAACTGTTGCTCTCACAACGCTGATATTTATTTCCCGGTAACTTACCGGCTCTCCACAAAAAAAACAAAAGGTAATACAAATGATAAAATAATTCCCGGCATTTTATTAGGAGCACCTAACTTTATTCATTGTGCCCAAAAAAAATATTGACAGTCTGGATCGAGAGTCTTATTTTTGTTAAAACTGAAAAGTAAAATTCTTATAGAGCTCTCCTAGCCAAAATAACATTTTAAACCTGAGAACAATTTTTCATCACTCATTCCTTTTCACCCACAAAGAATTCAGCCTTGAAACACTGCCCAGAATGTCATAATCACAGTAGCGTGAAATCTGCGCCACAGAATCCGGGAATTGTCATTGTCGGCAATATGAATGTGGGCAAGTCCACTTTGTTTTCCTGGCTCTGCGAAACAGAGACTGCCAGTATGAATTTCCCCGGCACAACGGTTTCTCTCGCTGCAGGTCAAATAAAATCCTTGCAGGCAACTGCCTATGATACCCCGGGAATTTATTCCATTTTTTCGGCCAACGAGGATGAAGTTGTGTCGCGTGACATTCTGCTTCCCCAACAATCATTTACCCCGATTTCCACAATTCTTCTCGTGGCTGATGCCAAAAACATGAAACGCTCTCTGGCTATGGCGTTACAGTATGCCGAATACGGCCTCCCAATGCTCATTGACATCAACATGATAGATGAGGCTGCTGCCAGAGGAATTGACATAGATTCTGAAAAACTTTCCACCATACTGGGCATTGATATCTGCACCTCCATTGCCAGGGAAGGCATAGGTGTCAACAAGATTCTCGCCAAGCTGAAATCGCCGCGCATCGCTAAAAAACTCGTCAATTATCCTGACTGGATCCTTAATTTCATTGATATCATTCAGAAACTCTGCAGGGAATCAGAAATATCACCCCGTGCCATAGGTCTCCTGCTCCTTGCCGGCGACAGATCAATGGAAAGATACCTGGGGGAAAAATTCGGTCCGGAACTTTGTGAAGAACTCAAGGACCTGGCAGCCGACTATCGCAAAGGGGATTCGGAAACATTCCGGGCCCTGCTGGTAAACCTCTACAATAAAAAAGCTGAGCAGATCGTTAAAGAAATCCAGGAAGTGGAGCCGCCTCTCAAAAATCCCTACCTTGTTACCTTCGGTGACTGGTGCACCCAGCTTCATACCGGCATTCCCATTGCCTTCACGGTCCTGGTCCTTGTCTATCTTATTGTCGGCACCTTCGGGGCCACTTTTCTGGTGGACACCATTAACGGGGTAATTTTTGAGGGTTTTTTGATCCCCTGGACAACCAGGCTTCTTGAGCCCATTCCGAGTCAGTTTTTGCGTGACATGTTTGTAGACCCTGATTTCGGTATCCTGCCTACCGGTGTCTTTCTTGCCTTGGGTCTCGTTATGCCTGTCCTCTTTACTTTTTACCTGGTTTTCGGCATCCTGGAAAGTTCCGGATACCTGCCACGCTTATCGATCCTGCTTGACAAAGTCTTCCGCAAGATGGGATTAAACGGCAAAGGGGTCATCCCGCTGGTTATGGGTTTTTCCTGTGTCACCATGGCAATTCTTACCACGCGCCTGCTTGATACAAAAAAAGAAAAAAACATCGCCACCTTTCTCCTGCTGCTGGGAATGCCCTGTGCGCCTCTTATAGCGGTTATGTTCGTCATACTGGAGAAAATGCCCTTTAGCGCAACCCTGACTGTTTTTGGGATAATATTTGTCCAGACATTTATTGCAGGCTTTGTGGCCAACAGAATAATCCCCGGTCAGGGCTCCCCTCTTATTTTTGAAATCCCGCCCATGCGTTTGCCCAAGCCGAGGCAGGTCATCACCTCTGCAGCCCAAAAAACCTATTTTTTTATCAAAGAGGCGGTACCTGTATTTATTTTCGCCTCTCTTTTTGTCTTCCTGTTTGAAAGGATCGGCGGATTGGATCTTGCCGAGGATCTATTCCGCCCAGTCATTCAAAACCTCATGGGCTTGCCTGAAAAAAGCGTTCAGGTATTCATCAAGACCATTATCAGACGTGAATCAGGCGCAACAGAACTGGAACATCTAAGCGGCATTTACACCAACCTTCAGCTTGTAGTGAATCTTCTTATCATGACTTTCCTGACCCCGTGCATCAATGCCATTCTGGTTCTCTTCAAAGAACGGGGCCAGAAAACAGCTGCCATGATAATCGGCACAGTAATAATTTACGCTATCCTGATGGGCAGCCTGGTCAACCATATATGCCTTGCCCTGGGAGTTACTTTTACTTAACAGTTTACTGTATGATAAAAGAATATTTGCAAAAGGGGTCTGACCCAGGAGATATAAAATGCTGAATGAAAAGCAGGAAGAAATCCTTGAATCGATCTGGTCTGTTGGCGACAGGCAGAACAATACCATCGAGGCCGTAAGAAAACGATGCTCCGTTAATTTCACAGACGCTGACCTTGATGATCTTGAGCGCCAGGAATTAATCGACCGGGACCAGGACAGGATAAGTTTGGCCAATAAGGGAAAAGCCATAGCTGAGGTCATTATCCGACGACACAGGCTGGCGGAGATTCTGGTTTCAAGTATTCTGAAACTCAAGCAATCGGACATGGAAAAAATGGCCTGTAAAGTTGAACACAGTCTTCTCCCTGAGGTGGAGGAGTCAATCTGCACCCTTCTGGGACATCCGGAATTCTGTCCTGACGGCAAAAGAATTCCCCGGGGAAGATGCTGCTCAGGCAAACGCAGAGTTATTGACAGCAGTGTTGTAAGTTTAAAGGAGCTGGCACCCGGAGAAAAGGGGAAAATCACCTACATAAAACCTGACAACCACTCAAGCTTCCATCAACTCATTTCATTCGGACTGCACCCCGGTGTGGTGGTTACCGTCCACCGAAAGAATCCGGCATTCTGCATAAAATTCGAGAATACTGAACTGGCCCTTGATGAAAATGTTGTGGAAAATATTTATGTCTGGAAACTGACCAATGGTGAGCTATAGCTGAAACAGGTGGTTATATTGTTTGATTTAGAATCCCCGGGGAAATTCCTCGGGGATTCTGAATCTATGGAAGAAGATCTTACTTTGTTTTACTATTTGGTTTCCTTTGCGGCTTTTTGGCGGGCATCAAGCTCTTTCCTGACTATTTCGCTGATATCAAGAGCCGGATCAACATAGAGCAGACCAGCACGGGAATCTAAAATCATGGCATAGCCATTTTTCTCTCCCACATCCTTAATAACTTTCTGCAGCTCGTTAATAACCGGGCTCATGACCTGTTTTTCCAGCTGCTGCAATTCAAACTGGGCATCTTCAGACTTGAGCTGCAATTCCCTGACCTTTTTCTGGTAGTCTCGCTCTTTCTCTTCCCTTACTTCCTGGCTCCACACCGAACTCTTTTTTTCTATTTCTGTCCGGAGGGTGTCAACTGCTTCCTGCTCGGCCTGAAATTTTCCCTGAAATTCACCTACTTTCCCTTCCAGGACCTTTTTGACTTCCTGACCCGCCTCGGAGCCCAGAAGTACATCCTGGATATTAACCGTGACAATTTTTTTGGTGTTTTCTGCGGCAACAGCTTGAGTGCTTACAAGGCCTGTCGTGCCAAGCAGCAACACAGTGACAGAAAAGACTACTAAATTCTTCAAACGCATTTGCTTCATTCCTCCAAAATAATGTTTGCCGGACGAGAAAATTCTCTGCCAACAGAATATTCTTTCCCGTTTACCGTTTAATTTTCAATAGCATAAAATATAGTTTTCTGTTTCTCAGCTCAGATAGACAAACCGGGGTGGGAACGATCTGACATGCGTCCCCACCCCGGTTTAACAGATCAATTATAGCGTACTGGATATTCGTTAAGCCAGTCTGATTATTTAATCAGAACCAAGTCATCTCTACGATTCTGGGCCCATGAATACTCATCGTGACCATGCAGCAAGGGCTTTTCCTCTCCAAAACTTATGGTGTGCATACGATCCTCATGAATCCCGAGATTCTTCAGATACTTCTTTGCACTAAGGGCTCTGCGTTCTCCCAGGGCCATGTTATATTCATTGGTTCCCCTTTCATCACAGTTTCCTTCTATGCGGACTTTGGCCCCTTTATTCTGTTTAAGAAAGGCGGCATTTTTCTCAATTCTGGCCCGCTGGTCTTCCCTTATATTTGACTTGTCGAAATCAAAATAAATAGGAAGCAGAGGTGCAGAGGTTCTTCCTTCAAGGACCTGTTGATCCTTTTCCATCATTGCAGCTTGTGCTTCCAGAGATTCTTCCTTGGCGGCCATGCTCTCTTCATATATTTTTTCATAGCCGGGCTCACCTGGTTTCGGTGCTGTCTCCCCAACGGTTGCACCCATTTCTTCTTCGGCAGTTACTTTCTTCTTGCCGCAGCCGCTCACACTGAATGCAAGTCCCACAGCAATTGCAACAATCAGCATCAACCACAACGTTTTCCTCATCTCGCTCCTCCCTTAGGTATATAATCCCAATAACAATGTAACATGCAAACACATGATCCTAACCAAATTATCTTTGCATATAGCCTATTTTTCCAAATTATACCACTATTACATTTGAGCAGTTATTTTACTATTATCATTCTGTTAGTTTGCCATTAACATCTTAGAATTATTCAAGCAAGGTCAACACCCAATAAATTTATAAATAAAAATTGTTTTAGTAAATTTTCAAATTACATTATAGAAAAGTCATTTCAGATTCAATATATTTTTATAACACTGGCAATTTCTTAAATTTCTTTCTATTCAAATACATACTTTTTTGATATTAGTCTCAATAATTTTATAGTGGCATAAATTCTGTCAAACCTGAGTTTTCAATAATTCTTTACAATTATTTGCTGCCATGCAAAACAAATATCACAATACCCTGACTGATCAGGAAACTCTTCTGAACAACATGCTTGCCAAAAGCCCTTTTGGCACCTTTTTCGGTATTTCCCAGAAGGTATTTGATCAGGTCTGGTCAAACCTCACAGCTGCAGACGGCAATTCAGCAGTCTATATTTCCATGGAAATAGGAGCCGACCTGGACGTTTTCAATCCTGTTAAGAACTATCTGGGGCAAAAGGAAATAGTCGACAGCAGCGACCCGCTTTTACGTTCATTTATTAAAAAATTTATTGAAGGGCCATTTAAACTTCCCAATTATGGTGGCGGGCTTGGTATTTTAGCCGGAGACACCCTGAAAAGTTTTGCTGCATGCAAGATCCCGGTTGCCGCAATATCCCTTATTTACAGAAAGGGATATTTTTCTCAACTCGTTGATTCCAGAATCGGTCAAATCAGCTGGTCAACGGACTGGTCACCGGAAGAAACTCCGGGTCTTTACCTCTTAAAAAACCCCAATTATCCTGACAAGCCGCTCTATATAGAAATTCCCTTTTTCGACGGCTATGATAAAACGGTCATGGCCTATGCCCAGGTGTGGATGAAGCTTGAGGCCAATGAAAATCTGGACTTTTTTGTGCCGGAATTTTTACTTGATTTCAGTTTGCCGGAATCCCCGGTGTGGATTCGCGATGCCTCCAACCACCTTTATGACAGCAGTTCGGAAAAGATGAAAGCTATTCAGCGTCGCATGCTGGGTGCCGGGGTCATGCCGCTTATGGATATCCTTGGAATAACGTCAAAGCGAATACACCTCAATGAGCAGCATGGCGTAGTTTCAGTGCTTCATCTAATAGCAGATTACCTGCTGAGCAAACTTGGCCCTTCCTATCAGACAACCGTTAAAGACGCAGACATACTGGAAGCCGCTGAAGCCGTTGCCCAGAAAGTCATCTATACCATACATACGCCTGTAAAAGCAGGGCATGACCGCTTTAATAAATCGCTTTATGCGGGCTTGAGCCATACAGTTTGCAGGCGTATCCTCGGTCTTCTGGCCGGAGACAAGGAAAACCCCTCGCTCTACAATTTTACGGAGTTTGCCATGCGGGTAAACCGGGCGGTCAACAGTGTCAGCAGACTGCACCGGGATGTCACAAAAAAACAATTCCCCCAGTTTGCGGAAAAAATAACTGCCATCACCAACGGGGTCCACCATCTTACCTGGATAAGTGATGCCAAGGCCGAGGTATTTGACAGTTTTCCGATATTGAGGAACTGGCGGCAAAACCCTGGAGTATTCATTCAGGCCCAAAACCTTCTTACAAACAAAAAATTCCGCACCTACCTTGAACAGGCCTGGAAGCATGATACCGAAACTCTCATTCGCTATGTAAACAACATGCTGGTCCTGCACCGGCACCAGATAGAAGAAACCTGGATTGATCCGCCGAATTTTCTTTCCCTTCTGCATGAAGAAGACATACCACTCACGCCGTCAGTATTTACAATTGGTTTTGCCCGTCGCTTTTCAACATATAAACGCGCCGACCTTATTTTTGACGACATTGGAAAATTGACAGCAATAATCAATGAGCTCGACTACCCGGTAAATTTTCTTTTTGCCGGCAAGGCGCATCCTGCAGATGAACCGGGTAAATCGCTTATCAAGATCATTCTTGATGTGCAGGAAGAGCTGTATGAGCGCAGCAAGGGCCGGGCCAAACTTGTATTTATTCCCAACTATGACATGGCCATTGCCAAGATGATGGTTTCAGGAGTCCATGCCTGGTTGAACAGCCCCAAACGTCCTCTGGAAGCAAGCGGGACGAGCGGTATGAAAACTGCCATGAACGGCATACCCAACATCAGCATCCTGGACGGCTGGTGGATGGAAGGTTTCCATGATGGCAAAACCGGCTGGAAATTCGGTCTTGACACTCCAGTTGATATGGAACCATTGAGTGAAGAACCGGCAGCACTCCTCTATGAAGAAGATGCTGCCTCTTTCTATGAGCTGTTTCCCAAGGTGCTCAAGGAATTCTATGACCCAAAACTTAGAGCAAAATATATAGATAAATGCATTAACAATATTTTTCTTAATGTGCCGATATTCAACACCCATAGAATGATTGCAGAGTATTGCCGTAATTATGAACTCAGCCTTACACCTCAGGTGAGCAAAAAAATAAAAAATTTCCAGAAACTCTATCAAAGTGAGATATGAACAAGATTAGGCGGTTCTTCAGTCATCTGTGGGACCTGACACCTTAAACTTTATATATACGCAATCCCTGGCGGCGGAAAATTTTTCCAGCGGCCGACAAATATTGATTCACAACAATTAATCCTCACCGCTAATCCTCGCTACCGGGAGTTTACGTCTCCAGACTATACCAAGATAATTCTCGATGCAAAGCCTCCCGACCCGCAGCCGAAAATCGCTTTTCATTTCACCGGGGCTTTTCATCACAGTTACATTCTTTGCTGCAGGTGTTTGTTGGGCAGAAAGCCTGTACCTGCAAACAGAGTTTCTGTTATATGCCATAATATTGCTGCTTGGTATCCTCTTTATTATCCATAAGCACAGGCCAAAGAAACATAATATTTTCCCCAGCATCCTCCTTGGATTTCTTTTCTTTTTTCTGGGGCAGCTTCATGCCGGAACGTATTTGAACCCTCCTGCCGATCCTTCTCATATCTATAATCTCATTGGTACGCAGCAGCCAGCAAGCATTGACGGTGTTATGCTGAAATCTCCATCTGTTATCAACACCGCGTCCGGCCCGGAAACCAGGCTTCTCATGCAGGCAAAATGGATAAATCATCCTTCTGGCCAAAACACGCAGATGCAAAAAAGCACACGGGCTTCAGGGCTGGTACTTATAACACTGAAGGGGTTGTTGCCAAACGCCCTGAGACCCGGCAACCGCATTCTCGTCAAGGCGAACCTGTCCCGCATTAGCACGTATTCGACTCCCGGCTCCTTTAACTACAAAAAATATCTGGCAAATCAGGCAATATTCATCAAGGGCTGGGTCCAATCACCCACTAACATAATGAAACTTCACACCGTTGAATCTTCACATCCGGTATCCGCCCTAACCGCCCTTAGGTTTCTTCCTGAACGCATTCGCCTTCATATTGCGGTCTTTCTGGACGAAACCCTGACACAGCCTGCAAGGGGACTGTATAAATCTATTCTGATCGGCGACAGAAATGATGTGCCTCCATCAGTTCTTGAAAACTTTACCGGAGCAGGCTGTATTCACATTCTGGCAATCTCAGGAATGCATATGGGGCTTTTGAGTCTTGTGACCATTACATTCCTCTCCTGGATATTGAAACGTTCAACCTGGCTCCTGCTGCATACGCATGTTCTAAAAGTTGCTGTTGCCATCGCTCTGCTGCCTTTATTGCTATATGCCCTGATTGCCGGTTTCAACATCCCGGTACTGCGTGCCCTTCTTATGACAATTGTTTTCATCCTGGCCATTCTTTTTGACAGGCCCGGGAACCTTATCAACCATATTCTTCTGGCAGCCTTTCTCATCCTGGCATGGAAGCCCGGAGCAATTTTTACCGCCTCATTTCAGCTTTCCTTTAGTGCGGTAACGGCAATTGCCCTTATTTATCCGCTGCTTTATCGCGCCCTTTTCCTGGAGGCTCATGCGGTTTCTTCCCTTGCCGGGAATCCCGGCCCGGCAGCAAAACCATCTTCAGCGGCAATGTTTCACAAAATATCCATTTCCCTTCACAGGTGGATCCTGGCAGGATTTGCCTTAACAACAGCTGCCATGCTTGGAACTCTTCCCCTGCTTTTATTGCACTTCAACCGGTTTTCCCTGGTTGCACCATTAACCAATTTGCTCGTTGAACCTCTCGTTTGTTTCTGGTCCCTCATTATTGGCCTTATCGCCAGTTTGTGCATACCTGTTTTCCCGGCCCTGGCAAAAGCACTCTTTGCCGCTGGCAGTTTCGGGTTGCTTGCTGCTGAGCGGATTTGTGCTTTCTTTGCATTGTTGCCTTTTGCTTCCCTGTGGCTTCCGACTCCAGCACCTGTTGAAATCATGGCCTTCTATCTCTTTCTCCTCTGCTCTGTTGTGACATTTTACCTGGCAGGCAAACAAAGGCGTTATCCCCTAATCATTGCTCTTTTCTCTTTGAGCGTTCTTCTGGCCGCACCTGCAATCAAAAGTATCGCCAAACAAGCATCCGGGTCAGCCGCTGTAACTTTCCTTGACGTGGGGCACGGCACTTCCATCCTCCTGCAGCTGCCTGAAAACAAAAATATTCTGATTGACGGCGGCGGCTACGGGAGCGATCGCTTCAATATCGGTACGCGGGTTATCGCACCTTTTCTCTGGAATAAGAAACTCGACCGTCTCGATGCAGTTATAATCACGCATCCCCACGCTGACCACTACAATGGCCTACCTTTCATCCTGAGCCGGTTTCGCCCCAAGGAATTATGGATCAGCGGCATCCGCGGACATGACAAGGAATACAGGGAACTGCTTGATAGAGCTGAACAACTGGACATTAAAACGAAAATTGCCAATGCCGATGACATACTTTATCAGGCTGGTAAAACCCGCCTGCTTTGTATACACAGTGGCAAGACGTCTGTATCCCGGGCTCTCAACTTCAGCCAGGATAGATCGATCAATCCAAACGATTTAAGCCTTGTACTCAGACTTGAAACCAACGGCAGGTCGTTCCTTTTTCCGGCAGACATAAGCGGTACAATGGCAGAGATACTTGTCCAAGAAGGGAAAATATCCAAAGCGGATGTACTCATGGCACCCCACCACGGCAGCTCATCTTCGCTGAGCCGGGATTTCATCCGCAGCGTTGCTCCTGAGTATATTGCCATTTCCGCCGGTCGCAACAACCCCTTTAATTTCCCGGCCAGATCTTTTTATGCCTTACAGCAGGAAGGGATTGAGGTCCTGACCACCGGCAGAGACGGCACCATAACCTTTAATTTAGAGAATGAAGAAATTATAGTAAACAGGTACCAGGTCAACTGATATTATGGAACACATTTTCCGTAATCTTTTTCACACCTCGGTAAAATCAACCGGCGGCTTCTTCAGGAATCCGACAAACTTCTGTTTCTCAGAGGCATACATATAGGCATCCTCTGCACCGATCCAGGTTTTCTTCAAAAGTTCCATAATAGCATCATCCAGGGTCTGCATGCCGTATTTTTTTCCTGTCTGCATGGCCGAAGGAATCTGGTAGGTTTTACCCTCCCTGATCAGATTCCGCACGGCTGCCGTACAAATGAGAATCTCCAGCGCAGCTACCCTGCCTTTGATGTCCCGGCGTTTAAAGAGTGTCTGCGAAATCACCGCACGCAGAGCATCGGCCAGGGTTGAGCGCACCTGTTCCTGCTGAGAGGACGGGAAGATCTCGATCATACGATCCACGGTTTTTGAGGCATTTAAGGTATGGAGTGTAGCAAAAACCAGATGACCGGTCATGGCTGCCTCCATGGCAAGAGCAACGGTTTCCAGGTCGCGCATCTCACCCACCAGAATAATATCCGGGTCCTCACGTAATGCACCACGCAGCGCTGCGGAAAAACTCCTTGTATGGGTGCCCACCTCCCTATGATTGATAATGGCTTTCTGCGGGACATGCACGAACTCTATAGGATCCTCGATGGTAAGTATATGATGCTTGCGGGTCCTGTTGGCTTCATCAACTATAGCTGCCAGGGTAGTAGATTTACCACTGCCTGTAGGACCTGTCACCACAACCATGCCTTTGGGCAACTGTGATAGCTTGCCAATTACGGACGGCAGCAGGAGCTGTTCACATGTCAATATTTTGCTGGGAATCTCTCTGAATACTGCCCCGATGCCGTTTTTCTGTTCAAAAAAGTTGCACCGATACCTGGCAAGGTTGGGTATTTCATACCCGAAGTCCATATCACCTGTTTCTTCAAAAACCTTTATTTTTTCTTCCGGGCAAATCTCGTAGAGCATGGCCTTCAGGCCTTCATTATCCAAAACCTTATACTTCACAGGCTCCATTTCACCCCGGATCCTGAGGATAGGCGGCATGCCTGCCATCATGTGAAGGTCAGAGGCTCCCTGTTCGTTCATCAGTTTGAAAAAGGCATCAATCTGCGCCATCTATTGTCTCCTTTGACTAAGGTTTTTGAAAAATGAAATACGCTTTATAACAATCCCCTGGCAAATATACAAAAAAGTCTGAAATTCAGCAATAACCCTTTCTTTATATTACAATTGTCTTTTCGATGTAGGAAACGATCTCTCCCGGATCATCCATAAGGTTGATTATTTTCAGATCATCGGTATCGATATTTTCGTTTGTCATCATTTTCTCATGTATCCAATCCATGAGTCCGGACCAGAAATCTGTTCCCACGAGGATAATGGGAAAGGGCTTGATCCTTTTAGTCTGGATTAGCGTAATTGCCTCAAATGCCTCATCAAGTGTGCCGAATCCTCCCGGCATGCAGATAAAGGCCATGGCATACTTGATGAACATAACCTTGCGGACAAAGAAATACTTGAAACTCAGGGGCAGGTTGGTGAAAATATTAGGTTCCTGCTCAAAGGGTAAATTGATATTGAGCCCGATGGAATAGCCTCCTGAGTCAGCGGCCCCCTTATTGGCCGCCTCCATAATACCGGGGCCGCCCCCTGTGATAATGGCATAGCCCTGGCGCGCCAGCTCTCCTGCAATTTCTACTGTTAGCTTATAGTATGGATCTTCAGGCTTTGTCCGGGCTGAACCGAAAAAAGATACTGCCGGGCCCTTAATACCTGACAGGGTATCAAATCCTTCCACAAACTCGGACATGATCCTGAACAGCCGCCATGAGTCGCCGGCGTTAAAGTAATCAAGCCAATACTGGTGCTGCAGATCAGTGGTACGCCTGCCTGTTTCCTCGTACCCGCCGTTGTTTATCCGCCTGTGAATCACTTCCCACCTCATTTTTAAATTTAATTTTTATTTTTTTAAGTCCTGCGCGGGCAGCCCTGTGATCCGGTGCAATTTTCAAAACTTTCTCAAACATCTCTGCTGCCTTTGCCTGAACACCCAGCTTATCATATACCTGACCGGCAAGATATAATGAGATCTCACTCTTTCGTTCCCGCCGCATACTTTCTTTCAGGGCCTCCAAAGCAGGCTCATAATCTGCCATTTTATACCTTACCAGGGCAAGACGATACCAGTGTTTCCACTGCCTGTCATCAATATTGACCGCCTGCAGGCAGAGTGAAAGGGCAATCTCATCACCCTGGTTTTCAAGGGCGTACAATTCCCCCAACATGCTTAATGCGCCAGCATCATGAGGATTATACCGGATAGCACGCTGCAGGACCATCACGGCCTCCTTATTTCTGCCGCTGCCCATATATGCTTCACCAAGATATCGCAGCATTGCATACCTGCCCGGTTCGATGGAGCCTGCTTTCTCCAGCATATTTTCTTTTTCGAGAAGGACAGCCGCTTTTTTGTATCTGCCGGTGCGGCAATAAAGCTTGCCCAGCTGCTGAAGAAGGTCGTTTTTTTGATTTGCTGCGGGTTTATTCCTTGAAACTTTCAAGGCCTGCTCGAAATATGCAATTGCTTTCTCCTCTTCAGCAGTGGCCAAACTGGTAACACCGAGATTAAACAGTGCCATGTAGTGTTTGGGGTCAGTGCGCAACACAGCCTCGAAGAATGGTCCGGCTTTCATGGGTTTACCGACCTGGGCGTACGCTTCACCAAGACTGTTAAGCAGATTGGTATTTAACGGATCCATCTCCAGGCCTTTTCGGTATTCTTTAATAGCCCGGACCAGGTCCCCCTCCCCATAATAGATATCCCCACTGACATTCTGACTTACGGCATCAAAAAACATCATTGTATCCGGCCCGAAAAATCCGGCATGCAACAAGGCCTTGCGCGCATTTTTCGGAATATCTGACTTCTTGAAATCAATACAGGGAAAGCTTGCAACACCTATAGAATATGTGGCGCCAAGATCCCCCGGCAGTTTTTTCTTCAGATCAGAGGCCCAGGAGAGAGCTTTCTTTTTATCTGCATCTTTCAGAAACACGAAAGTTTCATTTTCACTTAAGGGTACAGCCTCGGCCATAGGTTCAATCAATGCCAGCAAACGTTTGGGAAAAACCTCATCCGGGAGCTCCCTGTCCCTGCTGATGAGCACTATCGCAAACATATCTGTATCAGCCCAGAATTTCCTGAGTTTTGCAAGTACAGCTGGTTTTGTTTTCTTCAGGGGATGGGTCCCGGGGGTTCGTATGGAACTGTATGTACAGAGGGCATAAGGCCCCCGCCTGCCGGCCTTGCGCAGGGACTGCCAGGTCTGCTCAATCGCTGCATGACAGGCAGGCCCGTCCTCAGCTACATGAGTCGCACTATCTTCAATAGAGTCAATAGATTGAATGGTGTTTATGCCGATATGTATCCGCGGGAAACCCTCCCGTCTGAACCAGCTCAAAATATTTTTCCCCTGTTTCTGAGCCTGTTCCTCATCCACATTTTCTCCAATATATCCAAAAACGCCGTTGCCCAGATGATGCAATACATCCTGCCCGAGAAACGATTCCAGGTAATAGCCGGCCCTGACAATATAATTTACAGCCTTTTCCGCGTTTTTAGCGCGCGGGTGGACCTCTATCAAGAAAAGGGTCATGTGCTGCGGGGCCCTTTTCTTGCCAGCATGTCCCATATTTTCCAGGGCATTTATGAGTAAGCCATCAAGTGTATCCTGCAGATGACGCCCGTTAAACATGCCTGTAACCGGATCAAAAGCCTGCTGCTTCTGTAAATAAAGCTCCCGGGCGATAATGCGGCTGCGGTCGCTTAACCATTCTTCGGAAAGCACATCGGCAAACTGTTCGTCAACTCCTTCTACCGCAGCTATACCGACAATTAACCCGGCACCCCAGACAGGCAAAAAAAGAACGGGTTTTTCAGCGGCCAGAGTTGAACGCTGCCGCCTTATTACCCGTTTGATATGTTGCAGCCAGGATTTTGGCTTGTTCAATTCGTGCAGAGCCTGACCGGGATCAGTTGCCGCATCCAGCAAAGCAACAGGTCCTTGGGCAAACGGGATCAGCTGAAGAATGGTTTGGGAAAACTGATTATGAAAATGGTTGAAATCATCCGCACAAAGATCCTGAACCTGCCATTCGAAGGGATAATGTCCCATTATCACTTCACTCCAAAAACCTGGCCCAGTATATCAGCTATTAGTGGAACCTCATCATCTCCGACAGTCCGCATGTCGAGAATATACCTGTCTTCTTCTATTCTGCCTATGACTGGTAAAGGGTTCAGGCGTAAATCCTTTTCCAATTCATTAACAGTCCTGTCGAGTGGTTCAAGCACAACAGCCCTGCTTTCAATTTCCTCTTCAGGCAATGCACCGCCACCCACCCGGGATCCTGTTACCCTGACAGCAATCCTGCATTTTTCAGCCAAACTCTTTTTTACCTTACGGGCCAGGCGCTTGGCCCGCCGGTCCATGATCTCCGGTGCTGCTGTAAGCATTGCAAGCGTGGGAATCTTCGCAACTACGGTTCCAGGATCATAGTATAGGCGTAAAACAGTCTCCAGGGCTGCCAGGGTAAACTTGTCAATGCGCAGGGCGCGGTTTAACTGATTCTTCTTAATGCCCTCGATAATGGGCCGTTTCCCCACAATAAGTCCGGCCTGTGGCCCCCCTAACAGCTTATCACCGCTGAAAGTGACCACATCAACACCGGCTTTGACAGTTTCCTGGACGGTAGGTTCCTTCCTGAGCCCATACGGAGACAAGTCAATGAGGCAGCCGCTGCCCAGATCCTCCATGACCAGAAGTTTATATCTGGCCGCCAACTGCACCAGCTCCTCAGCCGGGACCTCTTTTGTGAAGCCCACCATTTTGAAATTACTGGCATGCACTTTGAGCAGCATGGAGGTTTCTTCAGATATTGCCCCTTCATAGTCCTGCAAATGCGTCCTGTTTGTGGCTCCAACTTCCACCAGCCGTGCCCCGCTTTTTGCCATTACTTCAGGAACACGGAAGGACCCGCCTATTTCAACCAGCTGGCCGCGTGAAACTATAACTTCCCTGCCCTTGGCAAGTGTATCAAGAACAAGCAGTACTGCTGCTGCATTATTATTAACAACCAGGGCCGCCTCTGCGCCCGTCAGGTCACATAAAAGCCGTTCAACTAGACTGTAGCGGCTGCCGCGCTTGCCGGTGGCAAGGTCAAACTCCAGGTTGGAATAACGGATGCCGGCCTGAACAAGGGCCTCCCGGGCGCTATCTGGCAGAATGGAACGGCCCAGGTTGGTGTGGATGACTACGCCTGTGGCATTTATCAGCCTTTTAAAATTAGGCCCCAGTTTCGCCTGCAGCCTCTTTTGGATCTGCCCATCCAGTTTTTTCTTTGCCAGATCATTTTTACCGATCTTTCTGCCCGCCAGAATTTTTTGCCGCAAGGATTCCAGCTCTTCCCGGACCGCTTGTTTTATCAGAAGCATCGGAGCATCCGTCTCAGGGATCAGCCAATGCAATACCTCATCTACCTGGGGAATTGCCCGCAACAGATCCTGCCTGCCAGGTGCTGCTGCCCTGCTCTTTTTGTTTTTACCTGCTTCCATCAAGAACCCCGCACTTTAAATTTATATTGGCAAACAGCTGCAGTTTCGCTCATTCCCAAACCTGGATTTCAGGCCTTGCCTTTACTCTTGCTTCGGAAATGACCACACAGTTTTTCTTGTGAACTCTCAAGTCGCGCTCTTTGAAAAAACACCGGCAATGGGTTCCCCGCAATAGCCGCATTTACCGTCGTCCAGGTTCTGTGATATGATGGAAAAACCCATTCTTTCAACTACGGTTTTCCTGCAGTGTGGACATATGGTGTTCTCTCCTTCCTCTCCGGGAATATTACCCACAAACACATATTTCAGGCCTTCAGCTATTCCGATCTGCCTGGCCCGCTGCAGAGTAGAGGCTGGAGTGGCGCCGCGGTCTGTCATTTTGAAGGTTGGATGAAAACGGGTAACATGCCACGGCATTTCCGCATCAATACCTTTTATAAACCGGGCAATTTCCTGCAGTTCAGTGTCCGAGTCATTCCAGCCCGGTATGACAAGGGTCGTTACTTCCACCCAGACGCCAAGCTCTTTCATAAGTCTTATGGTATCCAGCACCGGGGCAAGCTTTGCCCCGCAGACCTCGCGGTAAAATTTATCAGTAAAGGCCTTGAGATCAATATTATTGCCATCAAGAAAAGGTGCAATTTTTTTGGTTGCTTCCGGGCTTGTATAGCCGTTGCTCACAAAAATATTCCTTATGCCCCTTTCATGGGCAAGCTGGGCGCAATCATAGGCGAATTCAAAAAATATAGTTGGTTCTATATAGGTATAACTGATGCTCTGGCAGCCATACTCCTGTGCTGCAGACACAACCTCTTCTGGAGTAACATTGCTGCCTATGATCGAGCCTTCGTGGAGCCTGGGATATTGCGAAATATCATAGTTCTGGCAGTGGGAGCAGCGGAAGTTGCAGCCAACTGTGGCAATGGAATAGGAAAGCGTGCCCGGCAACAGATGAAAGAGCGGTTTCTTTTCAATGGGATCGACGTTCTGGCTGATCAGCCTGCCATACACCAGGCTGTAAAGAACCCCGTCACGATTCTCCCGCACCTGGCAGATACCCCTCTTCCCTGCTTTTATATGGCAGTTATGAGCACAGAGAAAGCACTCCACCTTCTTTTTCTCTGCATCAATTACCCGTTGAAAATCAGCCTTCTTCATGGCACCACCTCTTTGCGTATATTGTTTGCGGAGAAAATCTGTCCGTATCGCAAGGTTATAATATTCCATCGGTTTTCATAAAATATCAACCCAAATCAGGTTTCAGTGCAGCTTTTCTTCTGCTTTTTCTTCCCAAAAACATTCTATTTGAGCCGGTTGCCTCATGGTTTTCTGCCGTATTACAGGCTTTTATGTTTTTTTTAAAAATGATCCAACTTTCCATTGACAATTTTCAGATAAGGTTATAGGTTGTCGCGTTTCCGGGCACGGTCTATGAGATGCATCGGGAGTTCCAAAAGGGATTGACAATTTTGCATATCGTGGTAAAGTTTTAGTTTCCTCTTTTGTGAAGGGATGCATTGAATTTTGTGCTGTTTTTTTAAGGGGGGTTATAGCAGGAACTAACTTCCGTTACGGCATTTAATTCCGTAAAGTGCTCGATTTTTGTCTGCCCGTTTTTTTTAAAAACTGTGTGGACGTTAAGGGGGTTATAGCAGGACCTAATCTCCGGCTGGGATAGTAAGTCATCTATCTTAGAGGGCTTCGATCTTTGAAAACTGAATAGCAGAGACAAACGGGTCTTTGTAATTTTTTTATTTTTATTCTTAGCCAAAACAACCGGCTTTAGCCGGCCGGTTGCAGGATATCAAACTGGAGAGTTTGATCCTGGCTCAGAACGAACGCTGGCGGCGTGCT
>Ga0209536_100002442_pt1 | contig 30323 bp, 24 predicted proteins | sample DeeMarSeWOR28_12_FD_187461 | JGI IMG/M metagenome (GOLD analysis project Ga0209536, IMG submission 187461) | Marine sediment microbial communities from White Oak River estuary, North Carolina - WOR-2-8_12 (SPAdes) (version 2) | ecosystem: Environmental > Aquatic > Marine > Intertidal zone >...
GAGGGCGCGACGATCTGCATGGTGACGCACGATCCGCGCTACGCGCACATCGCCGACCGCAGCGTCCACCTCTTCGACGGCCAGGTCGTCAGCGAGGACGATGCGCGGAAGGCGCAGGAGCTCGAGCAGGCCGGCTTCGACGTCGCCACGTGAGGGCGGGGAGGCTCTGAGGCAGCGGCTCCTCCCGTAGCGGGGAGTCGAGGTGGCGACACGGGGGTGGCGGCCGCGGGGCGGCGGCCACCCTCGTGCGCGTCCGGGTACAGGCGGGATTCTCGAGGGGGCGCGTCGACATCGGCGCGGAGGTGAGGGGGGGAAGTGGCGTGACGGGACGGATGCGGGCGGCCGTGCGGGGATTGGCGAAGACCCCGGTCTTCACCGCCGTGGCCGTCGTGACGCTCGGCGTGGGGGTCGGCGTGAACACCGCGGCGTTCGGGCTGTTCGATGCGATCGCGGCCGGGTCGCTTCCGTTCGAGGCCTCCGAAGAGCTCGTACGCGTCGCGCTGGATCTGACGGGCCGGGACGGGGCCGCCCGGGCGGGACTGACCGCCGCGGACTTCCTGGACTTTCGTGCCGAGCCGGGACTCTTCACGGGGCTCGCGGGCTGGGCGACCCGTCAGGCCGCCCTGACCGGGGCGGGGGAAGCGTCGGTCGTCGAGGTCACGACCGTCACGGAGGGGATGTTCGCCGGGGTCCTTCGGGTCCAGCCGACGCTCGGGCGCTCCTTCCTCTCCGAGGATCATCGCTCCGGTGCGGCCGCGACGGTTCTGCTGAGCCACCGTCTGTGGACCGAGCGACTCGGTGCGGATCCATCCGTGCTCGGGCGGTCGATCGCCCTCAGGGGGGAGCCCCACACGATCGTGGGCGTGATGCCGCCGGGCTTCCGGCCCCCGTTCGCGCACACGGCCGAGCTCTGGACGGCCGCGCGCCCGGTGGTGGAGCGATGTCGGAGCTGCGAGGCGTGGCCTGCGCTCGGCCGGCTTGCTCCGGAGACGAACCTCGCCCTGGCACACGAGAGGGCGGAGGCCCTCGTGCAGAGGCTCGCGGAGGCCTATCCGGTCACGGAAGGCGGCGTTCGTCTCCTCATCGAGGGGCTCGCCGCCGAGCGCGCCAGCCTCCGCGGCGCGTTCCGTCTGCTCTTCCTGGCTACCGGGCTCGCGCTTCTCCTCGCCTGCTCGAACGTGGCCACGCTTCTTCTGGCCCGTGCGGGGCGACGCGGAAACGAGCTGCGGCTCAGGTCGGCGGTCGGCGCCGATCGCGGCAGGCTGATCGGGGACCTCGTCTTCGAGGGGGTGGTCCTGGCCGTTCTGGCGAGCGGGGTCGCGGTGGTTCCGGCAGCGTGGGGCATCGAGGCGTTCGTGTCGTTGGCGCCCGAAGTGCGGCTGCCGCCGGAGGGACTACGGGTCGCTCCCGGCTTGATCGCCTTCAACGCGGGGCTCGCGCTCGCGGCGGTGCTCCTCTTCGGCCTTGCCCCTGCGCTTCTCGTTACACGGGAGATCCGCGGGGGGGCGGCGCTGACGACGCACGGCGGCGGAAAGACGGCTCCCCTTCGGGCCCTGCCTGCCGGGCTGGTCACGGCCCAGATCGCCCTGGCCACGGCGCTGACCGTGGGCTCCCTGGTCGCGGGTCGGGCGCTTCGGGATCTTCGCGCGGCCGATCTCGGTTTCGATCCCGACGGTGTGCTCGCACTGGAGCTGAAGACGGCCCGAGGAAGCGACGTGGCAGAGGCACACGCGGAGGCCGTGTCCGCCTACCTCGAGCGCGTGGCCGAGCTTCCGGGGGTCCTCGCGGCAGGGGCCACCACGGCGCTCCCGCTCCGGGGCGAAGCGCCCGAGGTGGCGTTCCAGGTCGGTCAGGGCGACGGGCGTGATCCGAGCCGTGGACGCGCGCCCCTGCGCCGGCTGAGCGGTGCGTATCTCTACGCGCTCGGACAGCGGATCGTGCGGGGACGAGATCTCAGGCCCGGCGACGAGGCCGCGACTCCGCAGCCGCTCCTGGTGAACGAGTCCTTCGCGCGCGCCCATCTGGGCTACCCGCGCCGAGACCCTCTCCAGGCCCGCATCGCGCTCACCGGGGACGGATGGGGCTGGCGCCCCGTCGTCGGGGTGGTGGCGGACGTGCGGACGCACACGCGTCCCGAGCGACCGGCTATGTACTCGACTTTCGCGGCGGGGCCTGTCGGAGAGGTCACGGTCGTCATCGCGACGGACGCGGATCCGGAGTCCATCGGAGCGAGCGCTTCGGGCCTGCTGGCCGTGGTAGCGCCCCGGGTGGCGACGGGTCCCGTGACGAGGCTGGATCGGAGGGTCGACGCAGAGCTGGCACCCGAACGATTCGTGGCGGCGCTTCTGGCCGCGTTCTCCGTCGTGGCGCTCCTGTTGAGCGGGTTGGGGCTGTTCGCCGTCATGTCACTGAGCTCCCGGGCGCGGCGCGCCGAAGCCGGCATCCGGCTCGCCCTCGGAGCGGGGGCGGATGACCTGCGGCGACTCGTGGTGACACCCGGGATTCGCATCACCCTGGTCGGCGTCCTGCTCGGTGGTCTCGGAGCCGCCTGGATCGCTGGCCTGTTGCGAGGTGTTGTACCCTCGGCCGGTGCGGTCGACCCGGAAGCGCTGGGATGGGCCGTCGTGGCGATCCTGACCGTCGGGGGAGCGGCGGCATGGCTTCCTGCGCGCCGGGCCGCCAGCGTGGACCCGGCATCGGCCCTCCGGGATGACTGACCGCGCCGGTGACCGTGGAAACCGTGCTCTCGCGGGTCCCGTACGGTGGCTTCGGGGGCGCAGATCGGCGGCCCCTGTGATAGCTTCCCGCATCTGCCCATCCAACCGACAGAGTGCATGATCAGGCTGCGCAACATCGAGAAGTCGTACAAGACCGGCGCGGGCGAGACCTTCGTCCTCCGGCGGATCTCCGCGGAGATCCAGAAGGGTGAGTTCGTGACGATCATGGGCCCCTCGGGAGCGGGCAAGTCCACGCTGCTCTCGATCCTCGGCATGCTCGACGGAGACTGGAGGGGGGAGTACTACCTCATGGGCGAACCGGTGCACGCGATGAAGCCGAGGGCCCGTATCGAGCTCAACAAGCGGTACATCGGCTTCGTATTCCAGCAGTATCACCTTCTGGATGATCTCAACGTCTACGAGAACCTCGAGATCCCGCTCTCCTACCGGAACGTGAAGCGCAAGGAGCGGCAGGCGATCGTGGCCGATGTGCTCGACCGCTTCCAGATCGTCGGAAAGAAGGACCTGTACCCGAATCAGCTCTCGGGTGGACAGCAGCAGCTCGTCGCGGTGGCGCGCGCGATCATCGCCGAGCCCTCGGTCATTCTCGCCGACGAGCCCACCGGGAGCCTGCACTCGAGTCAGGGCCGAATGATCATGGACCTGCTCAAGCAGCTGAACCGTGAAGGCACCACGATCGTACAGGTGACCCACAACGAGGAATACGCCGCCTACGGGGACCGGATCATCCAGCTCAAGGACGGGTGGATCGTCGAAGCATGACCGCGCGCGTCCTCATCGCGGATGACCAGCCGGACGTCCTGGAGGCCCTTCGCCTCCTCCTCAAGGGGGAAGGGTTCGAGGCGGTCACCGCCAGCTCACCGGCCGAAGTCCTGGCAGCGGTGGAGTCCACGGACCTCGATCTGGCGCTGATCGACCTGAACTACACGCGCGACACGACGTCCGGGCGCGAGGGGCTCGACCTGCTGACCGCGCTCAGGGAGCTGGACGGGACCCTGCCCGTGGTGGTCATGACGGCCTGGGGCAGCGTCGAGGGCGCGGTCGAGGCGATGCGTCGGGGAGCGCGGGACTACATCGAGAAGCCCTGGGACAACGAGCGCCTCCTCACCACGATCAAGACGCAGGTCGAGCTGGGGCGCGCCCTCCGGAAGAGCCAGCTCCTCGAGGGGGAGAACCAGCGCCTCAAGGGTGAGGGCGCTCCGGAGCTCATCGCGAGCTCGAAGGCGATGCAGCCGGTTCTCGAGATCATCGATCGCGTCGGGCCGTCGGACGCGAACGTGCTCGTGGTCGGCGAGCACGGGACCGGCAAGGAAGTGGTCGCCCGCTGGCTGCACGCGGTGTCGCACCGCGCGGAGAAACCCCTCGTGGCCGTGAATGCGGGGGGCTTCAGCGAGGGCGTGTTCGAGAGCGAGCTCTTCGGTCACGTGAAAGGCGCGTTCACCGACGCCAAGACGGATCGAGTGGGGTGCTTCGAGCTTGCGGATGGAGGCACGCTCTTCCTCGACGAGATCGCCAACGTGCCGCTGCAGCAGCAGGCCAAGCTGCTTCGGGTGCTGGAGACCCGGGAGATCCAGCGGGTCGGCTCGTCGAAGACCCGTCACGTGGACGTTCGCGTCATCTCCGCCACGAACGCGAATCTCGGAGAGGCGGTCGCGAAGGGGGAGTTCAGGGAGGACCTGCTCTACCGGCTCAACACGGTGGAGATCCGGCTCCCGCCGCTGCGCGACCGCCTGGAGGATATCCCCCTGCTCGCCCAGTTCTTTCTCGGGCAGCAGGCAGCGCGGTACGGGCGTGACATCGAGGGCTTCTCGCCTACCGCCATGGCCGCGCTCCGCGAACATACCTGGCCCGGAAACGTCCGGGAGCTTCAGCACTCGGTCGAGCGCTCGGTCCTCATGGCACGGGGGTCGCGGATCGAGGCCTCGGACCTCGGCCTTCGCCGACGTGACGACGGGTCGCCCCTGATGGACGAGCTCACGCTCGACGAAGCCGAGCGCCTCATGATCGAGAAGGCGCTCGAGCGCCACCAGGGCAACGTGAGCAAGGCAGCCGAGGCGCTCGGCCTGAGCCGCAGCGCACTCTACCGCAGGCTTCAGCGGCACGAGGTCGAAGGCGCCGACGGCGATGCCGGGTAGGGTCGCTCCCGGGTTCCACCGGCCCGCGGGCGGCCTGGACAGGGGGGGCTGACGTGGGCGCCTGGTGGAAACGGCTCACCCACGATCAGCGCATCCTCGTTCTGACCGTGCTCGCGGGACTTCCCGGCGTGGGCCTCTCCCTCGCTCTGCTCTGGCTCGGTGGCTATCCACCCCGGGTCCAGTGGACCGCGTCGATCGGCCTCGTCAGCTTGTGGGTCGGAATCACCGTGGCGCTGCGGGAGCAGGTCGTGCGGCCGCTCGGAACGCTCGCGAACATGCTCGCGGCGCTCCGCGAGGGGGACTTCTCCATCCGGGCGCGTGTGGGCGACGGCTCCGACGCGCTCTCCCTGGCGTACCTGGAAGTGAACCAGCTGGAGGAGATTCTGCGGAACCAGCGGCTCGGCGCGGTCGAGGCGACCGAGACGCTGCGCAAGGTCCTCGAGGAGATCGATGTCGCCGTATTCGCGTTCGATCCCGACCAGATTCTCAGGATCGTGAACCGGACCGGCGAGCAGCTCCTGGGCCAGCCGGCCGACCGGCTGATCGGCAAGTCCGCGCGTGACCTCCGGCTCGACCGGACTCTGCGTGGCGTCGCCCCGCGCACTCTCGAGATCTCGTTTCCAGGTGGGACCGGACGCTGGGAGCTCCGCCGCAGCGTGGTTCGGCAGGAAGGGTATCCGCTGCAGCTCATCGCCATGTCCGATCTCAGCCGAGCCCTGCGCGAGGAGGAGCGGCAGGCCTGGAAGCGCATCATCCGCGTGCTCTCGCACGAGATCAACAACTCCCTCGCCCCGATCAAGTCGATCTCGGGAAGCCTTCAGAGCATGCTCGGGCGCAGCACCCTTCCGGAGGACGTGGGGGAAGACGTCGAGCGGGGCCTCGCGGTCATCTCGAGCCGCGCCGAGGCCCTCGGGCGCTTCATGGCGTCGTACGCCAAGCTCGCACGACTCCCGAAGCCCGAGCTCGATGCCGTGAACGTGCGCGCGCTGGTGCGGCGCGTGGCCGACCTCGAGACCCGCATGCCCGTGGAGGTCGTGGGGGGCGACGACGTGACGGTGATGGCCGATCCGGACCAGCTCGAGCAGGCCCTCATCAACCTCGTGCGCAACGCCGTGGACGCGACCCTCGAGGAGGATGGGCGAGGGGTGTCGCTGCGCTGGCTCACGCGGGCGGGAAGACTGCACCTGCTCGTCGAAGACCACGGACCCGGACTTCCCGAGACCGGCAACCTCTTCGTGCCGTTCTATACGACCAAGCAGGGAGGGTCGGGCATCGGCCTCGTGCTGTCCCGGCAGATCGCCGAGGGCCACGGGGGAACCCTGGAGCTCGAGAACCGCGAAGGCGGTGGGGCGCGGGCCCGCATGGTCCTGCCGGTCGATCCGGAGGGGTGATCGCGTCACCGATCCCCGGCAGGGCCGCGCAACCGTTCGAGAGGACGCTGTGTCAGACAGCACGGAAGAGACAGTCAAGGCGATCAACCAGGCTCTTCTCTTGACGGAACTCGAATTGGTGGAGCGGGCGAAGGCGGGCGACCAGCGCGCTTTTCGATCCCTGTACGAGATGAACGTGGACCGGATCTACAGACTCGCGTACCGCATGGCCGGAGACGAGGACCTGGCGATGGATTTCGCGCAGGAAGCCTTCGTGCGGGCGTGGAACCGCCTCGATCAGTTCCGCGGTGATGCGGCGTTCTCCACGTGGCTGCACTCCATTACGGTCTCCGTGGCCCTCAACGGGCTTCGGAAGGTTGATCGCCACCGTAAGCGCGAGCGGTCGCTGGAGGACGCCGCCCCCGTGGCCGCGTCGAACCCCGTGGCGGATCCGGGTGTGAAGGAACGGCTGGAGCAGGCGGTCGACGACCTCCCCGAGATCTACCGGACCGTGTTTCTGATGCACGACCTGGAGGGCTTCAGCCACGGCGAGATCGCCGAGGCGCTGGGCGTCGCCGAAGGCACGTCCAAGGCACGGCTTTCGCGGGCGCGCTCGAGACTCAGAGAAACGCTGGGACCGGCGATGCAGGAGTACGTGTGATGTCGGAACAACGATCGAACCAGCAACCGGATCCGCTGCTCGAGCAGCTTCGTCGGACGTACCACGTACCGGGTGAGACGCCGACCGATGAGCTCTGGACGCGAATCGAAGCCCGTATCGGTGATGCCGGGCCGCAAGGCACGGCCGGCGGGACCTCGACGGACGACGGCGGAGTCGTCGATCTGTCGGAGGCCAGAGCCAGGCGGGCGTCGAGTGAGCGGAGAGGTTTCCGCGCCACGGATCGGGCGGTCGGTTGGGCCGTCGCCGCGGCGGCGGTGCTCATCCTCGGCATCGGGATCGGTCGCATGACCGCGCCCGTGCCCTCGACTCCGGTGGCCGCCCGCGACGGGGCGGCGTTCGAGGCGTCCGAGGGCTCCGTTGCCCTCGCGGCGCTGCAGCACCTGGGGCGCACTGAATCGTTGCTGACCATGGTTCGGGCCGACGCCAGGTCGGGTCGGGTCGATCCGGCGACGGCGGAGTGGGCTGCGGGTCTGCTGGCCGAGACCCGGATCCTGCTCGATGTGCAGGAGGGGGCCAACCCGGCGGTAGGGGAGCTCCTCCTCGATCTGGAGCTCGTACTGATTCAGATCGTGGGGGTGGCCGAGACAGGATCGATGGACGAGGCGCGGGCGCGCACGGAGCTCGAGCTCGCCCTGCGGACACTCGAGGACGGGGAAGTACTGCCGCGCATTCAGGCGGTGCTGCCCGAGACCCTCGAGGGAGTGTGAGAGCCATGTACGGAAAGAACGACGTGACGGCATCAACGAGCCCGGGAGGCGGTACGATGCGGTGGATCAGCAGAGTGGTGACGGCAGGCGCGGTGGTGTTGGTGAGTGCCGGGGTGGGCACCCGGAGCCTCGAAGGCCAGGAGGCGCTTCAGCCCGAAGCGCAGGAAGGCCTGCGCGTGGCCATGGAGGCCGCTCGGGTCGGGATGGCGGCGGGCGCGTCGGCCACGGCCGAAGCACGAACGGCGTTCGAGGCGGCGGGGGTCCGTGGGCGGACCCCTCGCCCGGTAGCCCCGGAGCCCTGGCTCCAGGAGGACCCGGGTACGGCCCTCTACCAGTCGGCCCGTGAGGCGCTCAACCGGCGGCGGTACGCCGAGGCGGCGTCGCGGTTCGAGGAGCTTCGCGACGAGTTCCCGCGCTCGGGCTACGTGGCCGACTCCTACTACTGGCAGGCGTTCGCGCTCTTCCGCGAGGGGGGAGCGCGGGGGCTGCGCCAGGCGGCCGAGCTGCTGGCCGTCCAGGAGCGGGAGCACCCCGAGGCGAGCACACGTCGGGACGCCAACGCGCTCCTGGTTCGAATCGAGGCGCAGCTGGCGCGTCGGGGGGACGCGGACGCTGCCGCAGCCATCGCGGAGACGGCGGCGGGCCCGTGCGACCAGGAGCAGGAAGTCCGGCTGGCGGCCCTCAGCGCCTTGCTCAACATGAACGCCGAGCAGGCCGTGCCCATCCTCCAGGAGGTACTGGAGAGCCGGGACGCGTGCTCTGTCGAGCTCCGCCGACGCGCCGTCTTCCTGTTGTCCCAGAAGATGACCGACGAGTCGGTCGACATCCTCCTGGACCTGGCGCATCGCAACCCGGATCCCGACCCGGAGGTCCGGGAGCAGGCGATCTTCTGGCTGCATCAGGTCGACTCGCCCGAGGCGCTCGACGCGCTCGAGGCGATCCTGCTCGAGAGCGACGATCCGGAGCTGCAGGAACGCGCCATCTTCGCCATCTCGCAGCGGTCCGACGGGGGCCGAGCCGCGGCCGTGCTGAAGGAGTACGCCGAGCGCTCGGACATTCCCGGAGAGCTGCGCGCCCATGCGATCTTCTGGATCAGTCAGAATCCCGACGCCGGCGGGGCCGAGTACCTGATCGACCTGTACCCCAGGCTCGACGACCAGGAGCTCAAGGAGCGCGCCGTGTTCGGGATCTCGCAGGCAGGCGGACCGGAGGCGCGGGCATGGCTGCTCGAGCGTGTCCGGGACGAGCGCGAGTCGGTCGAGATCCGCAAGAACGCCCTGTTCTGGGTCGGTCAGATGGGCGGGATACGGGCCGACGACCTCGAGGGGCTCTATGCCTCCCTCCCGGATGTCGAGATGAAGGAGCAGGTGATCTTCGTGGCGTCGCAGAGCTCCGAGACGGAGGCCGTGGATTTCCTGATGGAGGTGGCGCGTACCGAGGACGATCCGGAGCTCAGGGAGCGGGCGATCTTCTGGCTGGGCCAGAGCAACGATCCGCGGGTGCCGGACTTCCTGCTCAGCCTGATCCGGGGCGGTACCGTGCGCCGATGAGCGAACCGCGTCCTCGGGGTTGACCACGGCGCCCGTGAGGGTCGCCGGGCACCCGAGGCGGGATGCCGGGGGCGAGAAGGGGCGGGGCCGACGACGGCCTCGCCCCTTCACGTTCCAGTGGTCCCGGATGCGTTGCGAGCGTTACCTTGTGCTCGACCGGGTACGCGACGCGGCACGTACGTCGGCCCCGACCACAGCGTGCGTGATAGCCTTCCAAGGAGCGGCTTTCTTGCAGCACCGGCCGATCAAGATCCTCCTCGTCGAAGCCGACGGGGATTACGCCGAGGAGTTGCAGGCGGGGCTCTCGCTGGAACACGCCGGCGAGTTCGAGATCGAGTGGGCCGGGGAATTGAGCCAGGCGCTGGCTCGCCTGACGCAGGGAGGCGTCGACGCCATTCTCATCTCGCTCAACCTTCCCGACAGTGAGGGCATGGTCACGTTCGATCGGGCCTACGCGTTTGCGCCGGACGTGCCGATTCTCGTGATCGCCGACGAGGCGGACGAGAATCAGGCGATGTCGACGGTGCAGGGGGGCGCGCAGGACTATCTGGTCAAGTCGGAAGTCGGACCTTCCGTCATCCTGCGCGCCGTGCGCCACGGGATCGAGCGCCACCGGCTGTTCACGGCATTGCGGAGCCTGTCTCTCATCGACGACCTGACGGGCCTGTACAACCGCCGTGGCTTCTCCGACGTGGGTGAGCAGTACCTCAAGCTCGCGCGACGCTCGGGGCGCGGGGTCACGATGGTGTACCTCGACCTCGACCGGTTCAAGACCATCAACGATTCCCTCGGACATCACGTGGGGGATCGCGCGTTGCTCAAGGTGGCCGACATTCTGCGGGCGACGTTCCGCCGCTCGGACATCATCGCGCGGCTGGGGGGCGACGAATTCGGCGTGCTCGCACTCGAGGCGGCGGATGAGAGCTCGGAAGTGCTCATCGAGCGGCTGAGGGAGCGCGTCGCGGACTTCAACGAGTCCAGCCCGGAGCCGTACCAGCTCTCCGTGAGCGTCGGTATGTCGCATCACGAGGACGACCCACGCGTCCGCCTCGAGGACATGGTCGCCGAGGCCGATGCCGCGATGTACCGCGAGAAGCACGCGAAGCAGCACTCGGCGCTGAGGAGTCGATGACCGCGCCGAACGGGGGGGGGCCGGTGCACTGGCTGGTGCGGATCGCGGAGCGGGCCGGGCTCGGTGACCGGGATCGGCCCGACATCCTGCCCGGGAGCCCGGCGCCCGAGGCGTGGACCGCGGTGACGAAGGCGTACGAGCTCTCCGACGCGGACCTCGCCCGGATGGTGGCGGAGTATTTCCGGCTCGAGGTGGCGGATCTCTCCAAGGCCGACCCGAACGCTGCGCTTCTGGTGCCGGAGACGATGGCCCGCAAGCACCGCGTCTACCCGATTGCCGAAGACGACCGGCACCTCGTGGTCGCCACGTGCGATCCGACCAACGTGGAGGCGGAACGGGCCCTCGGGTTCAGCACGGGTCGAACGCCCACCTTCGTGGTGGCGGCCCCCGGCGAGATCCAGGACGCGCTGGACGAGCGTTTCACGCCCGAGCGCGCCGTGGAGAACCTGCTCGGCGGGCTGGGCGAGGACATCGGCGAGGATGCGGTCAGACTCGTCGAGGAGATGGGACCGGAGTCGATCTCGGAAGACGATGCTTCCGCGACACCGGTGGTGAAGCTTACGAACCTCATCATCCGGGACGCGATCTCCTTCGGAGCGAGCGACATCCACATCGAGCCCGGTCGGAAGCTCGGGGCGGTCCGCTACCGCGTGGACGGGGTGCTGCGCAAGCACATGGACCTTCCCATGGCCGCGCTGAACCGCATCATCTCGCGCATAAAGGTCCTCGCTCGGCTCGACATCGCGGACCGTCTGCGCCCTCAGGACGGCAAGGCGCGCGTGCAGGTCAAGGCGCGCGGATACGATCTGCGGGTGTCGACGATTCCGGCGGGCGGCTCGGAGAAATGCGTGATCCGGATCCTCGACTCGAGCGCTTCGCTTTCGCTCGAGGATCTTCACATCCCGGGCCTGGAGCTCGAGCGCCTGCGGGAGCTGCTGACGAACCGCGACGGGATCGTGGTGGTGACCGGGCCGACGGGCTCTGGAAAGACCACCACCCTGTATGGTGCGCTTCGGGAGCTCGCCGATGGCAGGGTCAACATCATGACGGTCGAGGATCCGATCGAGTACGAGCTGCCCGGGGTCACGCAGACGCAGGTCCAGACCAAGCAGGGCATGACCTTCGCCAGCGCGCTGCGGGCGATGCTGCGTCAGGATCCGGACGTCATCCTGGTGGGTGAGATCCGCGACCGGGAGACGGCCATAACGGCCGCGCAGGCGGCCATGACCGGCCACCTCGTGCTCACGACCGTGCACGCGAACGACGCCGTCTCGAGCGTCGCCCGGCTGGCCGACCTCGGCCTGCACTACGGCACCATCGGCCAGACCCTGCGCGGGGCCATCGCGCAGCGCCTGGTGCGCAAGGTGTGCCCCGCGTGCGCGGAGCCGGTTCGGGGGCAGCTGACCGAAGAGGAGCGTCGACTGACGGAGCGGCACGGCATGGAGCCGGTGGTTCGCGCCGTGGGCTGTACGGAGTGCGGCTTCACGGGCTACCGCGGACGGCTGCCGGTCAACGAGGTGTTCCTGACGGGGCCTCGCATGCAGCAGGCGATCGAGCAGCGCAAGGGATGGGCGACGCTGTCCCGCGTGGCCGCGCAGGGAGGGATGCGGTCCCTGCACGCGGTCGGGCTCGAGTGGGTCTCGCAGGCGAAGACGACGCTGGTCGAGGTGGAGCGTGTGCTGGGGCAGGGACTGGATGACCCGACCGGCGAGATCACCACCGGGCCGCCGCGCATTCTCGTCATCGACGACGACGAGGAGGCCCGTGTGATGATGTCCTCGCTCCTCGAGAGGGACGGCTTCGAGGTGCTCGAGGCGGAAGACGGGCACCGGGCGCTCGACCTCCTCAAGGACGATCACGACTTCAAGCTCGTGGTGCTCGACCTCGCGATGCCCGGGCTGAGCGGCCGGGAGGTGCTCGATCGGATCCGCGGCTCCGTGGAAACCGCCGCGTTGCCGGTGCTGATCCGAACGGGAACGGGGAGCCACACGCTCGAGGCGGAGCTCCTGGAGGCCGGAGCGGACGACTACGTCGAGAAGTCCGTGGACGCCACCCGATTCATGGCCCGCGTGCACGCGGTGGTGCGCCGGGCCGTCTGAGGCGCCGGGGGGCTCCGGACTTCCTCGCGCCCGGTGCGGCCGCGCGGGGCTCGGAACAAGCGGTGCGGGATCTCGAGTATATCTGTGCGGCGTTGAATTCCGATTGACACCCCCACCGGCCGTCGGCAGGTTTACGGGCTGTCACGACCGGATTGGCGCCGTCGCCCGAAGGCCCCTGGTGGGGCCATTTTTTCGTTGAAACCCCGCACCCCATGTTCAACTCTCTTCGGAGCCGCCTCATCGCCATCGTGATCGTGATCGCGACGGCCGGATGGCAGCTCTACGCGCACAAGTCCCGCACGGGCGAATGGCTCAAGCTCGGCCTCGACCTCCAGGGCGGGATGCACCTCGTACTCGAGGTCGACGACCCCGAAGGCACGATGACCGCCGAGGCCAAGCGGGACATGATCGACCGCGTGGACCGGATCATCCGGACGCGAATCGATGAGTTCGGCGTCGAGGAGCCGCTCATCCAGAAGGTCGGAGGCGAGCGCCTGATCGTCGAGCTCGCGGGCATCGACGACGAGGATCAGGCCAAGGGCATCGTCCAGCGCAACGCCTTCCTCGAGTTCAAGCTCGTCCTTCCGACGACGGATTTCGAGCAGGCGCTCCCACGCATCGACCGCGCGATCGTCACCACCCTCGGAGTGGATTCGATCCGCGCGCTCGGACGCGACGTCGGCGCGGAGGAGACGGACGACCTGACGGACCTCCTCTTCGGCACCGACACGGCCGCTGCCGATTCGGCGGCGGCTGCGGCGGGGGTGGACAGCGCGGCAGCGGCGGCCGACTCCGCGGAGGCTGCGGAGAACGCGCTTCGCCCGTTCTCGTCGTTGCTGTCCTTCGGCGACGTGGAGGGGACATTCCTCGTCGCGGCGGCGGATCGCCCCGTCGCGGAGCAGCTCCTGGCGATGGAGGAGGTCCAGCGCGCGTTTCCGCGTGATCAGATCGTGCTCTGGGGCTCGGAGCTGGTGGGGCAGGCCGCACAGAACTACTACCGGCTCTACGTGTTGGAGGAGGAGTCGTTCCTCACGGGCGAGGAGCTCGAGGACGCCACGGCCGGCCGGGACCCGCAGTTCAACCAGTCGCAGGTTCAGTTCCAGTTCTCGCGGGCCGGCGGACGGCAGTTCGCGCGGTTCAGCGGGGCCCACGTCGGCGATTACCTGGCGATCGTCCTCGACAACGAGGTGATGAGCGCGCCGGTCATCCGCGACCGCATCGGCGCGCGGGGCCAGATCGACATGGGGCAGGGAACGCCGCTCGAGGAGGCACGGGACCTCGCGCTCGTCCTTCGCGCCGGAGCCCTTCCGGCCCGCATCAACATCATCGAGGAACGGACGGTCGGTCCGTCCCTCGGTCACGACTCGATCGAGCAAGGCCAGCTGGCCGGCATGGTCGGCATCGCGTTCGTGGTGGTGATCATGATCCTCTATTACCGCATGGCCGGCCTGCTCGCGGTCGGGGCGCTGGCGGTCTACGTCCTGCTCGTTCTCGGGGGGCTGGCCGGCATGAACGCCACGCTGACGGTTCCGGGAATCGCCGGGCTGATCCTGTCGATCGGAATGGCCGTCGACGCCAACGTGCTGATCTTCGAGCGCATCCGTGAGGAGTTGGCGCACGGGCGCGCCACGCGCACCGCAGTCGACGAGGGCTTCCAGCACGCGCTCTCGGCCATCGTCGACGCGAACATCACGACGCTCATCACGGCGCTGATTCTCTTCCAGTTCGGTACCGGCCCGGTCCGCGGCTTCGCCGTGACCCTGTCGATCGGAATCGTAGCCTCGTTCTTCTCCGCCCTCTTCGTGACCCGCTCCTTCTTCCTGGCGTACCTGGCCGGGAAGAAGGCTTCGGACCCGATCAGCATCTGACGACGACATGAAACTCTTTCAGAACGCCACGTACCGCTTCATCGAGAAGCGTCGTGCGGCCTACGTGGTTTCGGGCATCGTCCTGGCGCTCGGCATCGGTGCCATGGTGATGAACGTGGTCCAGCTCGGCAGCTGGCAGAACTACGGCGTCGACTTCGAGGGGGGATCGCTCGTCCAGGTCCAGTTCTCGAACCCGGTCGATGCCGGGGCCATTCGCGATGCGCTCGGTCCGGCGAACGCCGCCGAGGTCACCTCGTTCGGATCCCAGGACGAGTACCTCATCCGGGCACCGCTCGCCGAGAATGCCTCGATCACCGAGGTGGCGAACCGGATCGAGAGCCTGCTGGCCGGGGCGTTCGGCGAAGGCTCGTTCGAAGTGCGGAGCACCGAGCTGGTCGACGCGAAGGTCGGGGGGGAGCTGCAGCAGAAGGCGTTGCTGGCGATCCTGTTCTCCATGCTGCTGACGCTGACGTATCTCGCGATGCGCTTCGAGCTCCGGTTCGGGCTCGCGGCGGTGATCGCGACGGCCCACGACATCCTGATCACGCTCGGCTTCCTGGCTGCGTTCCGTGTCGAGATCGCGCTGCCGACGGTCGCGGCCATCCTCACGATCCTCGGGTACTCGCTGAACGACACGATCGTAGTCTTCGACCGGATTCGTGAGAACATGCGGATGAAGGGCGCCCGCAAGCGGGATCCGGTCGACCTGGTCAACCAGTCGATCAACGAGACGTTGCCACGCACGGTTCTGACGTCCGGGACCACGCTGGCGGTGCTTATGGCGCTGCTCGTGCTCGGCGGGGCGGTGATCCGCGACTTCACGATCGTGCTGATTCTCGGTGTGGTCGTGGGGACCTACTCATCCATCTTCGTCGCCTCCCCGGCGCTGATCGAGATTCAGAAGCGGTTCGGCACGGGAAAGAGCGGCGAGAAGAAGAGCCGCCCGCAGCCTGCGACGGTGTGATCGAGTACTTCGACAGTCATTGTCATCTTACCGACGCCGCCTTCCGGGACGACCGGGAGGCGGTGTTGCGTAGGGCCCGTGAGGCCGGCGTCACGCGCGCGGTGACGATTGCGTCGAACGTCGCCGATGCTCGGGAGGCGCTCTCGCTCGCCGAGGCCTCCCGGGGCCTCTGGTGCACGGCCGGGATCCACCCGCACGAGGCGGGCAAGGCAGAGCCCGACGCGGTCAGGGAGATCGAGGGACTCGCGCGTGGCTCCGACCAGGTGGTCGCCATCGGAGAGACCGGGCTGGACTACTACTACGACAGTGCCCCGCGGGCACGTCAGCGGGCGTCGTTTTCCGCCCACCTGGCGCTGGGTGCGGAGCTCGGACTTCCGGTCGTCGTGCATGCACGGGACGCCGACGACGACATCGCCGCGGCACTGCGCGACATGCCTTCGGGCACGCTCGGTGTTCTCCATTGCTTCACCGGGGGCGTGCGAGCGTTCGGTGAGGCGATGGCGGCCGGCTGGTACGTCTCCTTCTCCGGGATCGCGTCCTTCAAGTCGTTCGGCGCCGGGGACCTCCTCCGGGAGGTGCCGGCGGATCGACTGCTCGTGGAGACGGACGCGCCGTACCTGGCACCGGTGCCGATGCGCGGGAAGCGCAACGAGCCGGCGTTCGTGACGCACGTGACGGCTGCGGTCGCTCGGCGGCTCGATGCGATGCCGGACGAGTTGGCACGCCGCACCACCGAGAACGCCTGCCGCTTCTACGGGGTCAGCTGATGGCGCGTCGGATCCAGGTCCTGCCCGATGCGGTCGCCAACCAGATCGCGGCAGGCGAGGCGGTCGAGCGTCCCGCATCCGTCGTGAAGGAACTGGTCGAGAATGCGCTCGACGCCCGAGCGAGCCGGGTCGAGATCGCGATCGAGCGAGGGGGCAAGCGCCGGATCCGCGTCACGGACGACGGTCTGGGGATGGGGCGGGAGGACGCGCTGCTCTGCTTCGACCGCCACGCGACCAGCAAGATCCGGGTCGCGACCGATCTCACGGGCGTGCGGACGTTCGGCTTCCGCGGAGAGGCGGTCCCGTCGATCGCGTCCGTATCCCGGGTCACCCTCGAGACGTGGGACGGAGAAGGCGAAACGGGCACGCGCGTGCGCTGCAACGCGGGCCGAATCGACGAGGTGAGTGACTTCGTCCGCAGGAGGGGGACGACCGTGGAGGTGCGGAATCTCTTCCACAACGCACCGGTTCGCGCGCGCTTCCTGAAGTCCGTCAGCGCCGAGACGCGGGCGATCAACGAGGTCGTTACGGCCCTGGCGCTCGCAAACCCCTCGGTCGGTTTCCGGCTGACGTCGGACGAGCGGGTCCTGCTCGATCTGCCGGGTGCGCCCGACGCCGGGACACGGATCACCCAGGTCTGGGGCTCGGAGCACGGAGCGACACTCATTCCGGCTGCGGCCTCCGACGAAGGCTTCGAGGTTGCCGGGCTGGTCCAGCGACCGGACGCCGCGCGCCCGGGTGTACGGCGGAGCCACCTCTTCGTGAACGGTCGGCCGTTCCGGTCGCCTCTGCTGGTGCGTGCGGTCGAGCGCGGTTACCGGACCACGATCCCGCAGGGGGCCCGGCCGTGGCTCTTCCTCTATCTGCGCGTGCCCGGCGACCACGTGGACGTCAACGTGCATCCGGCGAAGGCGGAGGTGCGGTTCCGGGATCCCAATCGCGTGGAAGGGCTGGTCGAGCGGGCCGTGCGGTCCGCCATGGACCAGGAGGCGAGCGCAGCCACGTTCGGAGCGGCCGCCGACTCGGCGCGCGTGGTGCGGGAGCCGGTGGGAACGGGCTCCGAGGACGCGGCCCCACGGCGCGACCGACCCGCATCGGGCGTCGGGGGGCGCGAGGAGACCCAGATGGCCCTCTTCATGTCCGCCGACGAGCCGGAGGGGCCAGTCGAACAGGGCAGGGATCGTCCGGTGGCGCCCCTGCCGGAGCCGGGCCGTCGACCGCGGCTCTGGCAGGTGCTCGACACCTATGTGCTCGTCGAGACGCGCGACGGCATCCTGATCGTGGATCAGCATTCGGCGCACGAGAGGATTCTCTTCCAGCGGCTCATGGACGCATTCGAGTCGGGTGGTCAGGAGAGCCAGAGACTGCTCTTTCCGCTCACTCTGCGCCTCACCACGCCCGAGGTGGCGATCGTCGAGGACAACCGGGGGCTCCTCTCGAAGGCGGGCTTCGACGTGGAGGGCTTCGGCGGCGACACCGTGATCGTGCAGGCGGTTCCCAACCCCCACCGCTACTTCGATGCCGAGCGCGCCTTCCGGGAGATGGTTCACGAGCTGACGCACGGGTCGGATCTCGTGCGCTCGGCGCGCAACCAGCACGAGCGAATCGCCATGACCTTTGCGTGCAAGAGTGCCATCAAGGCCGGACAGAAGCTCTCCGAGGCCGAGATGCAGGAGCTCTTCGATCAGCTCTTCGCCACCGAGCTTCCCCATCACGACGTGCACGGACGTCCGACGATCGTCCGGCTCACCGGCGCCGAGCTCGAGCGCAAGTTCGGTCGGTCGTGACGGAAGCGCCTCGCTTCCTCGCCATCACGGGCGCCACGGCCACCGGAAAGACCGACCTCTCGCTCGCGCTGGCCGCCCGGATGCCCGTGGAGCTCGTCTCCATGGACTCGCGGCAGGTCTATGTCGGCATGGACATCGGCACCGACAAGGTCGATTCGGAGCGCAGGACGGCGGTGCCGCACCACGGACTCGACCTCGTGCGACCCGACGAACGCTACTCTGCCGGGCGCTTCGGTCGCGATGCCCGAGGGTGGATCGAGGAGATTCGCGCTCGGGGCGCCCTGCCGATTCTCGTCGGGGGCACGGGCTTCTTCCTGCGCTCGGTGATGGAGCCGATCTTTCGGGAGCCCGAGCTGGATCCGGGGCGTCTCGAAGCACTCAGGAGCTGGCTGGCCGGACGCCCTCCCGAGGAGCTGGCTCGCTTCGTCACCGCGCTCGACCCGGATCGCGCACCCGTCGCGATCGAAGGGGGGAGACAGCGGATGAGTCGCACGATCGAAATCGCCCTCCTCTCGGGTGTGCCGCTTTCACGGTGGCATCGGGAGGCGCCTGCGGACGGCGCAGGGGTTCCTGGCGTGGTCGTCGTGCTCGATCTTCCCCGGGACGAGATGGACCGGCGCATCGACGACCGCGTGACGCGAATGGTGGCGCGCGGGCTCGTCGACGAGGTGCGAGGCTTGCTCGAGGCCGGGTACCACGACGACGATCCCGGGATGAGCGGCACCGGTTATCGGGAGATCGGGGCGTACCTGAGAGGCGAAGTCGGGTTGGAGGACGCGATGGAGCAGATTCGGCGCAACACGCGGAAATACGCCCGAAGGCAGCTCACGTGGTTCCGGCACCAGCTGCCGGCGGAGGCCGTGCGCATCGATGCGACACGTCCCCTCGAAGAGCAGGTCGAGGCCGTGCTGGCCGCGATGCGCGGGGCGGGTCTGCGCACGCCGGGGGAGCGGAAGAGGAGCACCGAAGGGTCCCCGGAGAAGGGGACAGGGGGGAAGCCGTGAAGATCGGGATCACCTGCTACCCCACGTACGGCGGTTCCGGAGCGGTCGCCACAGAGCTCGGTCTGGCACTCGCCGACCGCGGTCACGAGGTGCACTTCGTCTCGTATGCGCAGCCGTTCCGGCTCGGGGGGTTTCGTGAGCGGGTCTTCTTCCACGAGGTCGAGATGGAGGACTACCCCCTGTTCGAGCATCCTCCGTACTCCCTCGCGCTCGCGGTCGCCGTGCACGACGCGGCACGGAAGCACGCGCTGGATCTGGTCCACATGCACTACGCGATTCCGCATGCGGCTTCGGCGTACCTGGCCCGGCAGATGCTCGCCCCGGAGCGGTCGCTGCGGATCGTCACGACCCTCCACGGAACCGACATCACGCTGCTCGGGCTGCACCCGTCGTTCCACGCGATCACCCGCTTCTCGATCCTCGAGTCCGACGGGCTCACCGCGGTCTCCAGGTATCTCCGCGACGAGACCGTCCGTGACTTCAACGTGCCGGCCTCGCGCATCGACGTGATCCCGAACTTCATCGACACCGGGATCTGGCGGCCGGACCGGGAGCCGTGCCATCGGTCCAAGCTCGCACCGGGCGGTGAGAAGATCGTCATGCACGTCTCCAACTTCCGGTCCGTGAAGCGCGTGGAGGACGTGGTCAACGTCTTTGCCGGCATCGCCGCTTCGCTCCCGGCACGCCTGGTCATGGTGGGCGACGGCCCGGACCGTCCCCGGGCGGCTCGACGAGCCTCGGAGCTCGGCCTGTCCGATCAGGTGCTCTTCCTCGGAAAGCACCAGTCCGTCGAAGAGCTCCTCGCCTGCGCGGACGTCTTCCTTCTCCCATCCGAAACGGAGTCGTTCGGACTCGCGGCCCTGGAGGCGATGGCGTGCGGGGCCCCAGTGGTGGCCTCGGACACCGGTGGTGTGCCGGAGGTGGTAGTGGACGGCGAGACAGGCTACCTGCATCCGGTGGGGGCCGTGGACGCAATGGCGGCGTCGGCCATCCGCATCCTGTCCGACGCGACGCGGCAGGCGGAGATGTCGAAGGCGGCGGTGGCACTGGCGCACGGCGCATTCTCGGCGGACGCCGTCGTCCCGTTGTACGAAGCGCTCTATGAGCGCGTGGTGGCGGGGGACTCGTGAGCCCTCTCGAGTCGGCCATCCTGGGCTTCGTCCAGGGCGCGACCGAGTTCCTTCCGGTCTCGAGCTCCGGGCATCTGGTGATGGCGCAGGCGCTCCTCGGCCTCGAGATCCCGGGAGTCCTCTTCGAGGTCGCGGTGCACGTCGCGACGCTGATCTCGATCCTCCTGGTGTACCGGACCAGGGTCGGGTCCCTCCTTCAGGGCGCGGTGCGCCGCGATCGGGAGGCGCTCACGTACATCGGGCTGGTGGCCGTCGCCACGGTTCCGGCCGGCCTGCTCGGGGTCTTCGCGAAGGATGCCATCGAAGGACTGTTCGACAGCACCTGGGCACCCGGCGTCGCGCTGCTGGTCACCGGGGCGTTCCTGTGGAGCAGCCGCGGCCCGCTCGCGCGGGCCGCGGGGGTCCGGCCCACGTGGGGCGCGGCGCTGCTCATCGGAGTGGCGCAGGCGTTCGCCCTCGTGCCCGGGATCTCGCGCTCCGGGGCGACGGTAGTAGCCGCGCTCTGGCTGGGACTCGAGGCACGGGAAGCGGCCGCGTTCTCGTTCCTGATGGCGGTGCCGGCAGTGGCGGGTGCGGCGGTGCTGCAGGTCCCGGATCTCGGGGAGGGCGGGGTGGTCGCGCTGTCGCCGGGCGTTGTGATGCTCGGCAGCGTGGTGGCCGGTGTGACCGGGGTGCTCGCCATCCGGACGTTCAATGCGATGCTCGAGCGCAGGTCCTTTCACTTCTTTGCCCCGTACTGCTGGATCGCCGGTGCGTCCTATCTCGTCTATCTCGCCCTGCGGTGAGGCACGCGAGCCGAGAGTCCGAGCGGAGCCGCCCTGAGCGGAAGGCGGCTCCGGGGACGTGGGACGGTCATGCGCCGGAAGAGCTGGAAAGGGCCTGGTGCGTGCCCAGGGTCGAGACGTACCGACTACTCGGCTCGACCAACGATCGGGCTGCGGCGCTCGGCCGCGAGGAGGGGCCACGGCCGGCCGTCGTCCTGTCCGAAGAGCAGACCGCGGGAAGGGGGCGGCGCGGGACGGCGTGGCAGTCCGCCCCGGGCGTCGGCATCTGGATGTCGGTCCTCCTGGGGCCCGAAGCGCGCTCGCCGCAGCTCCCCCTCGTCGTGGGCGTCGCCTGTGCACGGGCGATCGAGCGAACCGCCCAGCCAGGGCTCCCCGTCTGCATCAAGTGGCCGAACGATCTGCAGCTCGGGGGCCGCAAGGTGGGGGGGATCCTGTGCGAGTCCGGTCCGTACGGCGTCGTCGTCGGAATCGGGCTCAACGTCGCTCCGCCCCGAGAGGGCTTTGCTTCCGAGGTGGATACACGTGCGACGACACTCGAAGCGCACGCACGCAAGGTGTTGCAGCGCAGGGCCCTTGCAGGAGAGATCCTCCGCGAGCTGCTCGAGGTGACGTCGCGACCCGACCCCTTCGATGCGGTCCGGAGCGAGCTGGCTCGACGGGATGCGCTGACGGGTCGACGGGTGGATACCGACGGCCGAGGGTCTGGTATCGCGAGGGGCATCGATGAGGAGGGGGCCCTCCTCCTGGAGCGCGAGGATGGGTCGCTTCTCACGGTCGCGTCGGGCTCCGTGCGGCTCGCAGCCGGCTCGGTGGCCGACTAGGATGTGCTACGACTTCAGACAGGAGTAACCCGTGCAACTCGTTGTCGACGTCGGGAATACGGAAACCGTGGTCGGTCTTGCGAAGAGCACCACCGAGCTCGTCGCCGACTGGCGCGTGAGCTCGAGCGTGCCGCGCACCGGGGACGAGATGACGGCGCTCATCCGGGCCTTCCTCGTTGGGGAAGGCTTCGGAGAGCTCCGCATCGAGCGCGGGGTCGTCGGCTCCGTCGTGCCTTCGGTGAATCGCGTCTGGAGCAAGACGCTCGGTGCGCTCACCGACGGGCAGGTGGTCTCGGTCGGCCCGGGGTCACCACTGCCCATTCGGCTGGACGTGGACGAGCCCCTCACCGTCGGCGCCGACCGGATCGTGAATACGCTTGCCGCTCGGGAGATGTACGGGCGCGATACGATCGCCGTGGATCTGGGCACGGCGACGACCTTCGACTGCATCACGTCCGACGGGGTGTTTCAGGGCGGGGTGATCTCCCCGGGCCTTCGGGCAGGCCTCGACTGGCTGTCCACGCGTACCGCGAAGCTCCCGAACGTCGAGCTCGTGCCCCCCTCGCGGGTGATCGGGCGTCGGACGGAGACCTGCATTCAGAGCGGGGTCTTCTATCAGGCGATCGAGGCGGTGGACGGGATCGTTCGGCGGATCAAGGAAGAGTGGGGAAGGCCGGACGCCCTGGTGGTGGCGACCGGCGGGTTCGCGAACGCGATCGGGCCCCACCTGCGCACCGTCGACGAGGTCGAGCCCTTCCTGACGTTGTACGGACTCGCTATGGCCGGAGAGTATCTGGGTGCGGGGACCCGAGGAGGGTCCTGAACGTCCTGCGGCACCACGCGTCGGACAGAGCTCCAACCTGCGTGCGTCGAACGATCGAGCGGACCTCCGAGCGCGTCAGCTTCACCTCCTCGCTAAAGACCAGCGGGTTTTCCCGGCTGAGCGCCAGCGTCCGGGCCGCGAAGAAGAGCGGAAGCAGGCAGAAGACCCTAACGCCGAGCATGCGCCGGGGGATCGCAAGCGTATAGGCGAGCCCCTCCTCGAGGTGGCGCTCTGCCTTTTCGACCAGCGCGGCCAGCACCTCGGCGCGGAGCTGGTGCACGTCCGGAGCTCGATCGTCCCACAGCGTCGAGGGTGATCGGCCGGGGGGAAGGAGCTCGCGGGGCACGAAGATCCAGCCCCGGTCCGGGTCTTCGTTGAGTCCCCGGATGACGTTGACGGTCTGAAGAGCCAGGCCGAATTCCACGCCCCGACGGGAAAGCTCCTCCTCCCGAGTCGCGATGGAGTGCGAATGGGCGGCGAAGAGCTCCGTCAGGAGGAGGCCGACCCGTCCGGCCACCTCGAACATGTAGTCGTCCAGATCTGCAACGGTTGCGAAGTCGGGGCCTCTGCGGACCCAGCGGGCCATCCCGAGCGTGGAGTCGGCCACGTGCCGGCGGAGGATGGAGCGGGCCGGCTCGTCGAGCCCCGAAAGCGCGTCCGCGATCTCCCGGGCCGCGAGAGCGGCATGCGTGTCGGGGGTCTGTGCGTCGCGCGCTTCCCCGACGTGGCGCGTGAGGTCGAAATCCTCGGCGCCGCGGACCGCCTCGGCCCATGCGCCGAGGGCCCGGATCTTCGCCTCCTCCGACATCACACGGTTGTCCTCGAAGTAATCGGACACGCGAAGCAGGAGGTACGCGACGGTGATCTCCGACCTCAAGGTGCCGGGGAGTCGGCGGATTCCGACGGCGAAGGTGCGGCTCGTGCGCTCCAGGAGGTCGTCCAGCAGGGCAGACCGGTCGTGCGGCATTCGTCTGAGGCGTGCCGTTGTCTGGAGTGAGGTGGGGAACGGGAGCGTCCGCGCCCCCTATTGAAACACCACGGGATGTGGACGGCCACCGGTGTGACGACGTCCGGGAGCCCCGCTCGGAAAAGCAGCGGGTCCACAAGAAGGTCGCATCCGGCGTGCCCGAGTGCCAACGTGAGGAAAGGACCCCCCCGGACCGTGAGGTGCCATCATGATCATGCCGAACATCAGGGCTTCGTTCGGCCGAACGGAGGCTCACCACCTCGTCGAGCTGCTCGGAAGGCGGGACGCGGAGCTGCGAAAGGCGGCGCGTGACCGGCTCGAGCGAGGGGGCATCGACGCCCTGCTGGACGATCCCCGGGTCCTGACGGCGCTGCTGACCGAACGAGAGGTCCGGTCACGTCCGGAGCTGGTCTTCTACGTGCTCGTGCGCCAGGCCATGCTCGAACGAGGCGTGGACGATGTGGTGGCGGCAGACTACGTGGCCTCGCTTCTGGTCCGGTTCGGTCGAAGTCGTCGCGCGTATCGGATCTCGGACGCGGCCGAGCAGGAATACGGGTACCTCGTCGATCTGATGGCACGTCTTCGCACGGCGAGGGGAAGGGAGGCGTTCCTGGTACGTGTGCACATGGGGAACTTCGCCCTTTGGCTGTCGGGGGTCTTCCCCGACTTCCTCGAGGCACGCAGGCGTCGGAAGGGTGCGCCTCCCATCTCGTACTACGAGCGGATGGGGGCTACCGGATACCGGGTGGCCTCGGAGTCGCCCGAGGCCGCGGCGCTGGGGGTGCGGGATGCGCTGGACTCCGTCGGGCGGCACTTCTCGGGTGTCCGGTCGGCCCTCAACCGCGTTTCCGATCGGTATCTGTGGCGGGGTTCCGCCGATCCCGTCGGGCGCCTCCTCCGCGAGGTCTCGTACGCCATGGAGTGAGCGTTGGGCCGAGGATCCTCGATTCGCCTCGCCGCGCCGGCGTCCTGTTCCACGCCACGCTTGACAGCAGTTTTCTCCGGGTCAGATTATCCCTGTGTTAGCACTCACATCTCGTGAGTGCTAACGACGTTTTCCCAACAACTCACTGGCCCTAGCACGCAGGAGGAGACCCCGATGGCGAAGGGTAAAGCCGCAGTCAGTGTCGATGTGAAGCCGCTGGCGGATCGGGTTGTGGTCAAGCCGCTCGAGGAAGCCGAGCAGATGCGCGGTGGGCTGTACATCCCCGACACGGCCAAGGAAAAGCCGTCTCAGGGCGAAGTGGTCGCGGTCGGCCCGGGCAAGGTGTCCGACGACGGCACGCGGCTCGAGATGGACGTGTCCGTCGGCGACAAGGTCCTCTACGGAAAGTACAGCGGCACGGATGTCACGCTCGACGGAGAGGAATACCTCATCCTTCGCGAGTCCGACATTCTCGCGATCGTCTCGTAAGCGCACACGAATCGACAGGAGATAGCGAATCATGGCAGCCAAGGAGCTCGGATTCGACGTCGAGGCGCGCGCGCGCCTCAAGGTCGGTGTCGACAAGCTCGCTCGTGCCGTGAAGGTGACCCTCGGCCCGAAGGGCCGGAACGTGGTCCTGGATCGGAAGTTCGGATCCCCGACGGTGACCAAGGACGGCGTGTCCGTCGCCAAGGAGATCGAGCTGGATGACCCCGTGGAGAACATGGGGGCCCAGATGGTGAAGGAGGTCGCTACCAAGACCTCCGACGTCGCCGGTGACGGAACGACGACGGCGACGGTGCTGGCCCAGGCCATTTTCGGCGAGGGCCTCAAGAACGTCACGGCCGGAACGAACCCCATGGGGATCCGCCGCGGCATCGACAAGGGTGTCGAGGTCGTCGTCGAGGAGCTGCAGAAGCTCTCGGTGGAGACCAAGGACAAGAAGCACATCGCCCAGGTCGGCGCCATCTCGGCCAACAACAACACCGAAATCGGCGAGCTGATCTCGGACGCGATGGAGAAGGTCGGCAAGGACGGCGTCATCACGGTCGAGGAGGCACGTGGGCTGGAGACGACGCTCGACACCGTCGACGGCATGCAGTTCGACCGCGGGTACCTCTCCCCGTACTTCGTGACGGATCCGGAGCGGATGGAAGCGGTCCTCGAGGATCCCATGATCCTCATTCACGACAAGAAGGTCGGCTCGATGAAGGACCTCCTGCCGATCCTCGAGAAGGTCGCCCAGACCGGGAAGCCCCTCCTGATCGTCGCGGAGGACGTCGAGGGCGAGGCGCTGGCCACGCTCGTGGTCAACAAGCTCCGTGGCACCCTGAAGGTCGCGGCGGTCAAGGCGCCGGGCTTCGGTGATCGCCGCAAGGCGATGCTGCAGGACATCGCGATCCTGACGGGCGGCCAGGTGATCTCGGAAGAGGTCGGATTCAAGCTCGAGAACACCGTGGCCTCCGACCTCGGTCAGGCCAAGCGCATCGTGATCGACAAGGACAACACCACGATCATCGACGGCGCCGGTGACGCCGACAAGATCAAGGGCCGGATCGAGGAGATCCGCGTCGCGATCGACAAGAGCACGTCGGACTACGACCGCGAGAAGCTGCAGGAGCGCCTCGCGAAGCTCGCCGGTGGTGTGGCGGTGATCAACGTGGGTGCGGCGACCGAGACCGAGATGAAGGAGAAGAAGGCTCTCGTCGAGGACGCCCTCCACGCTACGCGTGCGGCCGTGGAAGAGGGCATCGTGCCCGGCGGTGGTGTCGCGCTGCTGCGGGCTCAGGCGCGGCTCGCGGAGCTCAACCTCGACCGTGAGGACGAGCAGATCGGCGTCCAGATTCTCCACCGGGCGCTGGAGCACCCGATTCGTCAGATCGCGGCGAACGCGGGGGTCGAGGGCAGCATCGTCGTCTCGAAGGTCCGCGAGGGTAAGGGCGGCTTCGGGTACAACGCCCAGACCGACGAGTACGAGGACCTGGTCAAGGCCGGGGTCATCGACCCGACGAAGGTGGTGCGTTCCGCTCTGCAGAACGCCTCGTCGATCGCGGGTCTGCTCCTCACGACCGAAGCGGTCGTCGTCGAGAAGCCCGAGGAGGAAGGCGCGGGCGGCGGTATGCCCGGCGGCATGGGTGACATGGGCGGCATGATGTAGCACCGCCGACCCCGTTCACGGGTTCACCCTTCGCCTCGGCGAAGCCACGGCCCGGTCACCGCTCGGTGGCCGGGCCGTTCCGCGTTCACGAATCCGTTACCGGACCGTTCTGCCCCGTACCGGAAACAAACGGGGATTCGTCAAGCCACCGGAAGAGAATCAGGCGAGTCCCCACCGGGGAATCTTCGACCCCTCAGGAGGTTTGTATGAGCAGAACTACAGTTGTCGCGGCGGGGCTGCTGGTGGCCCTCGGGCTCGCCGCCTGCGAAGACGTTCAGGAAGCCGGGACCGAGACTCCCGTGGCACCTTCGTTCGCCGAGACGGGCTTCGTGACCGACAAGCCGCTCCAGGCCCGGTTCGGCCCGGGCTACACGGGTACGATGAAGGCCCTCGCAACGGTCGACGACGAGCTTCCGGGCGGCGAGCAGCTCGCTGGCACGCTCGACGGCATCGGCATCTGGGGCGGGCAGGCGAAGTTGAAGCTCGCGGTCACGCACGAGCTCTCCGTCGGTCCGTCGCCTCTGGGCGGTACCCGTGGGTCCCGTGTTTCCTTCATGACCATCGACACGAAGAGCCTGAGCATCCTGGATCATTACTATCCGGTCGACGGCACCGAGCAGTACAACCGCTTCTGCTCTGCCGAGTGGGTGGACGCCGAGGACGGATTTCCCGGCGGTTACTTCTTCGCCGGCGAAGAGTTCGACGACGGCCTGCAGGTCGCGATCGATCAGCAGGGCCGGGTGACGGAGATGCCGCACCTCGGCAAGTACGCGCACGAGAACCAGATCTCGGTGCCTGGCTTTCCGGGCCACGTCGTCGTTCTGAACTTCGACGACGACGGCGGCAGCGGGGAGGGTCGTGAGGGCTCGGAGTCCGAGCTGTACATGTACGTGGCGCGTAACTCCAACCAGGTGCTGCGCGGTCAGGGCCAGCTCTACATCTTCAAGGCCGACGACACGGATGCGCTTCCGAACGACCTCGCCGCCGGTGAGTCACTCGACGGATACTGGCTCCCGGTGCCCGAGGACGTGGCAACCGACTACCTCGCGCTGGAGGAGTTCGCCGATGACGAGGGGGTCTTCCCGTTCATCCGTCTCGAGGACGGCTTCTACGACAAGCGTCCCGGCGCGGCGCCCGGTGCCTTCTTCTACGACACGGGCCGGGGCTCGATCACGGACCCCGACGACGGCTCGGTCATCGACCCGTGGGGCAGCATCTACCACATCGCGTTCAATGACCCGTCGGATCCAGCGGGCGGTTCCGCGACGCTGACGCTTCTTGCCCGGTCGCAGGGTCCGGATCTCGGCTGGGCCTCGCCGGACAACGGCGACATGAACGCCTCGGGCCAGATCATGCTCCAGGAGGACCGCGCCAACGGGCCGTGGAACCGCGAGCCGCGCATCTGGCGCTTCCAGCTCGCCGGTTCTTCCCTCGACCTGGGAGCGGCCGAGCGCGTCGTCGACATCGTGAACCCCGATGACATCAACGGCATGTCGGTGTATGGCTGGGAGTCCAGCGGCATCGTCGACGCATCCGAGTGGTTCGGTGCGGGTGCGTGGATCTTCGACGTCCAGGCCCACTCCGTGGCCGCCCAGTCGAGCCGCGGTGACGGTGGCCAGCTCATCTACATGAAGCTGAACAACTAGTCGCAGCGCGACCCCGTACGGGAAGCGGCCCGGTCACCTCAGTGGTGGCCGGGCCGTCTTCGGTTCACGTCTGGCTCAGGGGGTCCCGGCGGCGTGGCACCGCGCGCAGGTGCTCCAGATCTCTGCCAGCACCTCGACCCGCTCGGCCGGATCACGGGTGAGCACGGCGCGCTCGCCGAGCTGGCGAAGGCGCACACCCGCGACGCGAGCCTCGCCGGGGGGCAGGTTGGTGGGGAGGCCCTCCGGAAGGACGCCGAGCTCGACCAGGCCCTGGGCGCCTGCCGTCCACGTGCGGTCGGATGGCCCGATCAGACCGTCCCACATCAGTCGCGACGTCCACGCCAGGCCGGCCATGTGGCGCGCAGCCGAGCCCGGCGGCGGCGGACCGCCGATGGTGAAGCGGTCGCCCAGCGGAACCTCGTTGGCGAGGTGACAGTCTCCGCAGGTCCTGGCGATCCTGGCGGAGGCCAGAGTCACCTCCTCGATCGTTCTCGCGTTCGCGCCTTCGCGGGCTTCGTAGCGCATCGGCCCGAGCTGCAGGATCAGCTCCGCCGGCAGATCGTCGGCGGGATCGAGCTCGGCGAGATCGTCCGCGGCGTCACGGAAGGCGTCCACGTCTCCGTTCAGCGCCAATCCACGCGCTTCGACGGCGATGTCGAAGTGCGTGATCATCTGCCCGCGGCTGGGGCTCCCCATGTACGGGTCCGGCCTCGTGGAACAGCTTACGGCCATAAGGGCCGCCGCCCCCGTGAATAGCCCCAGCAGGGCCGTCCGACCGGTGCTCGAAACCCGGCTCGCTTCGGACTTCATTCCGCCTCCAGGTCGATGCGGCGCGACAGGTGCGCCGCTACGGCTCCCGTCACCCTAAGATCCGGGCTCCCAACGCCATGTGCCGTCGGGACTTCCCGGTGTCAGTTGTAAGGATTTCCCACCCCGGTCCGGCCTCAGCGGTGGCCCGGGGAATACGTCTCTTCCGCGTGTGCCTCGATGTCTTCGGGGTAGTAGTAGACCGGTCGCAGGTCTCCGGTGGCGTACCGCTCCGCCTGATCGTTGAAGTGGGGCGAGGTCGGATCGCCACTCTCGCCGCCCGCCGTCACCGCGAGGGCACGAACGCGCTCGCCGAACTCGACTACCGCGACGAAGCTGTTGCCGCTGACTCCGTAGCGCCGCGCCAGCCCCTCGGGCGAGCGCGTTCCGAAAGAGGCGAGCGAGCCCCAGCGCCCCGAGTGGAAGCCCACGGGGATGCTCGGCGCGTCGTCGTCGAAGGTCGGGTCGATATCGGGTGTCAGCCGCTGGAAGCGGTTGATCTCGCCCCAGGGGGTCTGCCAGGAGCCGAAGTCGGTTTCGAGCTTCACCACGGCGGCCTCGAGCGAGGCGAGGTGCTGATCGCCCGACGCGCGCTGGGCGATGTGCTCGAGCGGCGACATGCCGGAGGCCCGCGCTTCCGCCGCGACGCGCTGCATCATGTCCTCGGCCCAGTACGTGGCCACCGACGTCGCCACCGACTCGACGCCCCACCGGTAATCCCAGGCGCGGAGCAGCTCGAGGGGCTCGGCCAGGGCGGCCTTGCGATCGTCGGACGCCGGGACCCGGTCGTAGGCGGCGATCAGGGCCGGCACGATCGGCTCGAAGCCGGGCATCTGGCTGTCGAATGCGGCCTCGAGGAGGGTCTCGAGCGTGAAGTCGGTTTTGTCCTGGAGTACGCGGATCGCGTGGATCCCGCGCGCATTCTCTCCGCCGCGCTGGAAGTAGCGGGCAAAGTCTTCCTGACGGGGCGAGTCCGGGCCCGCGGCCGAGTAGGGCCAGTTGTTCGTGTTCTGGATCCACCCCACGGAGGGATTGAACACGTTCGGAGTCTCCTCGATCGAGTGCGGCTCGCCCCAGTCGTTGCGGGCATCGCTGCCGTCGACGGGCTGCGTCCAGTCGAGGTCCGGGCGGCGCTCCGGCACGAAGTTGGAGTGCCAGTAGGCGATGTTCCCCTCCGAGTCGGCATACACCGTGTTGTTCGAGGAGTTGGTGTGCATCTCCATGTTCTCGCGGTAATCCGCGAGGTTGCGCGCCTTGGTGCGACCGTAGGACTGCATGAGCGCCGACATCGGCTCTTCCATCAGCGCCGTCGCGACCCACTTGCCGTCCTGAGCGCGCACGATCGGGCCGTGGTGCGTGCGGAAGGTGGTGAAGGTCCGGTCTTCCATGCCGGACTCCGTGCGGTACCGGACGGTGACCTCCTTCGTCTGTATCGGACGCTCCTCCCCGTCGACGACG